>Ga0209752_1000369_pt1 | contig 22200 bp, 18 predicted proteins | sample METZYME_3_250m_FD_187548 | JGI IMG/M metagenome (GOLD analysis project Ga0209752, IMG submission 187548) | Marine microbial communities from oxygen minimum zone in mesopelagic equatorial Pacific - METZYME_3_250m (SPAdes) (version 2) | ecosystem: Environmental > Aquatic > Marine > Oceanic...
TTTGCTCCAGCTGCTCAACGGTTCGATCTGCTGTTTCCTGATTCTGGTCCACCACGATAACGCCCCCACCTTGTTGGCCGAGGGCAAGTGCCGTCGCTTTGCCAATACCACTACCCGCGCCGGTAACCAAAATGTTTCTGTCCGTAAAAGAGAACATGTGCTATCTCTCCTTCCTTACGACTACTTACAGCAGCATCGGACACAATTTATAGACACTCCATGCTCCAGCAATATCCGGAATTCAATTGAGTGTCAGCACAATTTTGCCGAAGTGATCGCTTCGTTCCATGATCTCGTGCGCTTCCGCAACCCTGTCGAGGGGGAAAACTTCATGGACCAATGGCACGATCGTACGATCCGTCAATAGAGGCAACACAGCTGTCGCAAACTCACCTGTGATTCGACTCTTCTCTTCGACAGACCGCGCCCGGAGCACCGACCCTATAATGCGCTGGCGCTTAACCATCATCACTGCGAGGTTAAGCTCGGCCTTGGAACCACCCATGAGTCCAATGATCACGAGGCTACCCTCGATCGCCAAGGATTTCATGTTGGATGCGAGGTAGTCGCCACCTATGTGATCAAGAATGAGGTCGGCACCCTTTTGGTCGGTAAATTCCCGAACAACTTCCCCAAAGTCTCCACTGGTGTAGTCAATTACGAAATCGGCTCCGAGTTCTTTGACCCGCGTTAGTTTGCCCGGCGACGCTGTGACAAGGATCTTTGCGTTCGGTGTCAGGGAGGTACAAAGCTGAATCGCTGCAGTGTTTACTCCCCCACCGCCACCGTGCAGCAGCCCTGTTTGGCCGTCCTCGAAGTCACCGATCATGAAGATGTTGAGAAACGCCGTGATGTAGGTTTCACAAACACAAGCAGCCTCTTCGGAGTTCATGTTCTCCGGAACCGGAATCAGGTGGCCAGCATAGGCCGCAGCGTATTCCGAGTAGCCACCTCCGCCCACCAGGCTCATCACTCGATCGCCAACGTGCCAACCCTCGACCTGTGGGCCAAGTTCTTCGATTGTCCCGGCGACTTCAAGCCCAAGTATTTCTGATTCGCCCGGTGGCGGCGGGTAATTACCTTGCCGCTGGTTGATGTCGGCTCGATTAACGGAACTGGCGGCGACCTTGATGAGAACCTGCCCGGAGTGAATGACCGGTCGTTCCGCTTCGCCTATACGTAAGACTTCGGCACCACCAATTCCATCTAGTAATACCGCCCTCACGATGAAACCTCCGACGGGAAAGTAACGACATAATCCCGTCCCCAACAGCAAGCCTCACAGAGACCTTCTGTAAGACCCACTATGGTACGCGGTTAGAAGCCAAACGCTGATCAACGTGCATCACGATTTCGTCAACGACACTTGACTTGCGGCCCTGCTGCTGCGCGATCTGCTGAACAAGGCAGTCGACCCGCTCAATGTGCTTGGCACCGCTAAACAAAGCTCTCGCCGCTGAAGATGGTTTGCTGAGTCCCTCAGCAGCGCGGGCGTACTTCTCGAAGGGGACCTTGTCTTCATCGGCAGCACCAAGCTGTGCACATAACTGCCAAGTCCAATTGTAGATCTCCTCGGAAGCCTCAACATTTCCGTGCACCGCTTCACGAATCGAGATCATGTCCGTGCTACCGATACAACGGTAGTTTCCGGCAACCAACATAGGCCACTTTGCTAACGGCACGAAAATGGACTCGTGCACCCGGAGCTTGACCGGTATCTCTATTTCACCGTCTCCCGGATCGAATCGCGCACCCTGAATGTCAGCCTCAAGATTCGAAAGCATCATCGTGTGCGTGTCAGCTTCGAAACGTGCAGTCTTAAAGTTGGTCGGCAAACCCACCTGCAGAACATTTTTCGGTTCGTCCGGCAGACGGTACGCCTGAGGATCAGGGCTCGCCAGCGTTACCAGCCCGGGATCAAAACCGTCCCATACTGAGGGATCAGTGAAACACCGTGCTAACGGGCCGGTTGAAAGCTCCATGATCCGCTGAAGGTAAGACAACGGTGGCATGTTCATGATCGCCAGGCTTGGCACGCACGCCGCTGCCACGCGATCCATTAGTTCACGAACACCGCCGGCACCATACTGAGCTTCCTGCATTCCTAGTACAACTAGGTCGAAAGCGGCTGGATCGACGGTCTCCGGTATGCTGGCCGAAAGCTCGCCAGCGAGTCCCTGAGAGCGTATTTCAACCGAAGTGTCCCGGCCTCGAATCGGGAAGCGGACAACCGTACCTTCACGGCTAATCAACTCTGCCGTGGGAGGAGTGCATACCAGTGTCACCGAATGGCCGGCCAGCAGGAGCTTCGTACCGAACAACGAGCCGTAGGAGGCTCCCAAAATGAGAACGTTATATTTCACATTTCATCCTTGAGAACATCCACCACCGTCGGGTCGTGCACATATTAGATTGCACCCTGTTCACGTGCAGCGTCGATTTCCTGGTCATCAAGACCAATAATTGTTTTAAGGATTTCTTCAGTGTGCTCACCCAGGAGCGGCGCGCGGTCAACGTCAGCTGGTGAATCCGACAGCTTGATGGGATTGCCAACCGTCAAATACTTGCCGCGTTCCGGATGGTCGACTTCAACGACCGTCTCGGTAGCACGCAACCCCTGTTCCTCTGCCAGTTCCTTCATCGACAAAATCGGTCCACACGGGACGTTCAAAGGATTGAGAGTGTCCATGACCTCCATTTTGTCTTTGGTCATAGTCCATTTCTCGATCTCACCGTACACTTCCATCAGCCGCGGTAGGCGTGCATCAGGCGTATTGAAATCAGGGTCTTCCAGCCAATCTTCGTGGCCGATGACTATGGCGAGCGCTTCGAACGCCATCGCCTGGAGGATGACGTAAATGTAGGCGTCTGGATCGGTCTCCCAACCTTTACACTTCACGATCCAGCCCGGGTGACCACCCCCCGAAGCGTTGCCAGCCCGCGGCGCAGCTTCCCCAAACTCTCCGTTAGGATACTGCGGGTATTCCTTTAATGGGCCATGGGCGAGTCGTTGCTGATCACGCAACTTTACCCGGCAGAGGTTTAACACCGCGTCCTGCATAGCGCATACGACACGCTGACCCTTTCCGCTTTTTTCACGGTGGAATAAGGCTGCCAAGATACCAGCCACCAGGTGCATTCCGGTTCCCGAGTCACCAATCTGGGCACCAGTCACCATAGGGAAGCCCTCCAGTTCCCCCGTTGTCGATGCAGCCCCACCGGTACACTGGGCAACATTCTCGTACACCTTGCAGTCCTCATAGGGGCCGGGACCGAAACCTTTGATAGACGCATAGATCATACGCGGGTTGATTTCCTGGATTTTCTCCCATGGAAAACCCATCCGGTCTATGGCGCCAGGAGCAAAGTTTTCCACCATCACGTCACATTCCTCGATCAACTTGGCAAAGATCTTGTTACCCACCTCAGTCTTAGGATTGAGCGTAATGCTGCGCTTGTTGGCATTCAGCATTGTGAAATACAGGCTGTCCACATCCGGAATGTCGCGTAACTGGCTGCGCGTCGCGTCGCCGGCGCCAGGCCGCTCGATTTTGATGACATCGGCACCGAACCACGCGAGAATTTGCGTGCACGTCGGTCCCGACTGGACATGCGTCATGTCGAGAATGCGGACACCTTCCAGGGCTTTTCCCATCTTCCCTCTCGTATTTGACAGATATCGAGGATCTTATTGAAATGAAATCGAAGCGTGACGTCCGGCGACGTCACCGTCAACCCAGGCGATGAATGCCGGTTCGTGCCACACCGTATTCCAGTAAATAAACGAGTATCATCTCATCCGAGCAAACCAATGGTGATGTTGTGGCAGACACCAAACTCAGCGAATCCTTGAAAATCTCGCCCGTAACAGTGGAGCACGATTCGGGCCCGGTTGTACTTGGAAATCGATGCCAAAAACGCACTCTAGCCAATTTGCTCGACAACCTTACTCCAATCCACACCCCACAGGAGAATTAACCATGAATCGAACTCAAATGGTCTCGACGTTTCTCATCGTCGCAGTGGTTCTCAGCATCGCTTCATTCGCCCCGGCGTTCGGGATGGCGCAACTCCAGGAGGCCCCGAATCGGCCTGCTGGAGAAGGAGAAGGTCCATTCGAACGGTTGATCCTACGCGGCGCAACTCTCATCGACGGCACGGGGGCCCCACCGTTCGGGCCAGTCGATATCGTTGTTGAAGGGGACCGGATTGTGAATATCGTCAGCGTAGGTGCCCCCGATGTAGCAATCAATCCGAACCGGCGCCCGGAAGTACTCCCTGGTGATCGTGTTCTCGACCTAGAGGGACATTTTGTCCTGCCCGGATTCATCGACCTGCATGGCCACCTCGGGGGCAGGGAGCAAGGCACACCGGCGGAGTATGTGTTGAAGCTGTGGATGGGTCACGGCATAACGACCAGCGCGGATCCGGGCAGTGGCAACGGTATTGGCTGGATGCTCGAGCACAGGCGGCGCTCGGAAGCCAATGAGATCACATCGCCACGCCTGCTACCTTCGGCAACATTCGGCCAGGGCTGGGACGAGCCCATTTTTACGCCACAGCAGGCACGTGACTGGGTCAACGAGATTGCCGACATCAACGCCCACGGCATCAAGTTCTTCGGCCTGCGCCCCGACATCATGAAAGCAGCACTTGAGCAAGCCGAAGAGCGTGATCTTTACACCACGATGCACCATGCGCAGTTGAACGTTGCCTGGATGGACGTTCTCGATTCAGCGCGGCTCGGGCTGACTTCTATGCAGCACTGGTACGGATTGCCAGAGGCTTTGTTCACTGATAGGCAGTTACAAAACTACCCGCTCGACTATAACTACAATGATGAGCAAGATCGTTTTTCCGAAGCTGGTCGCCTGTGGAAGCAAGCAGCGGTGCCATACTCGGACCATTGGAACGCGGTGATGGAAGAACTCCTTGAGATCGACTTCACCATGGTGCCGACATTCCACGCTTACGAGACGACACGTGACTTCATGCGTATGGCGCGCGCCGAGTGGCATGAAGAGCACACGCTTCCCTCTTTGTGGCGTTTCTACGAGCCTAACCGCATTGCTCACGCTTCATATTGGTTTTACTGGGGCACTGAAGAAGAGGTCGCCTGGAAGGAAAATTACCGCCTCTGGATGACCTTCATCAACGAGTACAAGAACCGTGGGGGCCGCGTGGCGGTGGGCACCGATTCAGGCTATTCGTACAATCTCTATGGATTTTCTTTTGTTCGTGAAATGGAACTTTTACGGGAGTCTGGATTCCACCCGCTTGAGGTGATTCAGTCGGCCACGCTCAAAGGCGCCGAGGCGCTTGGGGTCGCCGATCAAGTTGGGACAGTCGAGGTTGGGAAGATGGCTGATTTCGTCGTCGTCGACGAGAATCCTCTCGAGAACCTTAAAGTACTTTATGGCATCGGTGCGGTGAAGCTAACTCTTGATAACGAGGTTGTCCGGGTCGGCGGTGTTAAGTACACCATCAAGGACGGCATCATCTTCGACGCACAGAGTCTGCTCGCCGACGTTCGTGCGATCGTGCGCGCAGCCAAAGATCGTGAAGGTTTCGAGATTACACAGCCAGGACGGGGACCGTTCCGCTGACCTGAAGCCTCTTGCATGGCCTGTAAATACCCATTCAAGATGCTGCTGTCCGGCGGGGGCTCAGGCGAGCGCAAGCGGATCAGTATTTACTACTACAATTTCTCGATTCTGCAGCCAAGGAAACTTCGCGAACACAAACCAAGAAAAACAAGAAAATGGGGCGGTCCAAGGACCACCCCGAAAGCGTTGTACTTACTAGCAGAGTCGAATAAATCTTGGGATGTCTAAATCGCTAAACGATACCCTGATCCATCATTGAATCGGCTATTTTTATGAAGCCAGCGATGTTTGCGCCGTTGACATAATTGCCCGGGGAACCATACTCCTCGGCGGTTTCCTTTGCTGCAGTATGGATCGATTTCATAATGCCATGGAGCTTGGCGTCAACTTCCTCGCGAGTCCAACTCATGCGCAGACTGTTCTGCGACATCTCAAGCCCAGAAGTCGCAACGCCACCTGCGTTCGCTGCCTTACCGGGACCATAAAGAATGCCAGCATCAATAAATAAATTGACGCCCTCGATGACAGTCGGCATGTTGGCGCCCTCGGAAACGACGTAGATACCATTCTCAAGCAAGTTCGCAGCGTCCTTCGCGTTGATCTCATTCTGCGTCGCGCTCGGGAACGCACAGTCAGCATTATGGTCCCAGATACCATTGTGGTCAGCACTAGGATCAATCTCCGTGTACACGGCACTGCTGTATTTTTCCGCATACTCTTTGATTCGGCCACGGCGCACGTTCTTCAGATCCATAACGAAGGCTAGCTTGTCACGATCGATACCTTCTTCGTCGTAGATGTAACCACCAGAATCTGACAAAGTGACTGGCTTGCCTCCCAAGTCGAGGAGTTTTTCGCACGTGTACTGCGCCACATTGCCACTGCCTGACACAAGACAGGTCTTGCCCTCAAGGTTCTCGCTGCGGGTAGCTAGCATCTCGGCAGCAAAATATACGGCACCGTAGCCTGTCGCCTCCGGACGAATCAGTGAGCCTCCCCAGTTGAGGGCCTTGCCCGTGAGTACGCCGGTAAACTCGTTTCGTAGCCTCTTATACTGGCCAAAGAGGAAACCGATCTCGCGGCCACCAACACCGATATCGCCGGCTGGAACGTCTGTGTTCGGGCCTATATGGCGACACAGTTCGCTCATAAAACTCTGACAGAAGCGCATAACCTCGTTATCGCTCTTGCCCTTCGGGTCAAAGTCTGAGCCGCCCTTGCCACCACCTAGCGGCAATGTCGTGAGCGAGTTCTTGAAGACTTGTTCGAAGGCGAGGAACTTAAGGATGCCGAGATTGACTGACGGATGGAAACGTAGCCCACCCTTGTAAGGGCCGATTGCACTATTCATCTCAATCCGGAAGCCGCGGTTGACATGAATATCGCCGTTGTCATCAGCCCAGGGAACACGAAACATAATGACGCGCTCAGGCTCGATGACACGCTCGACGATTTTGGCCTTTCTGTATTCGGGCCGACGCTCGAGTACGAGCTCAAGTGATTCCACTACCTCTTCTACTGCCTGATGAAATTCAGGCTCAGCAGCGTTCTTAGCCTTTACGTTGGCCATGATGTCATCGACAAATGACATTGGGGGTCCTCCTCATCACCCTACCTTGAGAGGTTGGCGAGCAAGCATGGTTGGATCGACAAATAATCCGATTCGCATTCACTAGTTTGCGAGTTCTTCGCATTGCCCGCCGGCAGTCGATCTGCAACTGATCACGCGACACAACCAACGCTATGAACCCGAGAAAAGGGCCATAACCGCTGAACGGCTACAGCCAACCTTATGGTGCCCCACAAACGGCGCTTTGGCGAGCCCATTCAGCCACCAGATGTCAGCTTAAGGATGGTGCTCCCCTGGCCGTCTCATATGGTTCACATTGCCGTCGTGTTGAAGCCCGCATCAACATAATGGACTTCTCCAGTAACACCCTTCGATAGTGCTGACAACAAATACAACCCGGCAGCACCAACGTCATCGATGTCGACGTTGCGGCGCAACGGCGAACGCTCAGCAAGCTGCGAAAGCATCGAGCGCAGACCCGAAACGCCGGAGGCAGCGAGTGTCTTAATCGGGCCGGCAGAGATAGCGTTGATGCGAATGTTTTTCTTGCCCAAGTCACCGGCAAGGTAACGAACACTTGCCTCCAGGGAAGCTTTTGCAATTCCCATTACGTTGTAGTTCGGCACCGCTTTCATAGAACCATAGTAGGTCATGGTGACGATGCTGCCGCCCTCATTCATCATCGGCTCTACCTTCCGAACAAGATGCAGCAACGAGTAAACGCTAATCTCCATCGCCATCAAAAAACCGTCGCGCGACGTATCTAGGGTGCGACCCTTGAGATCTTCACGGTCGGCAAACGCAATCGAGTGAACCAGGAAATCGAGCGAGCCAAATTCTTTACTCACAGCATCGAAGGCAGCATCTACTTGTGCCTCGTCAGTTACGTCCATCGGCACAAGCAGGTTGCTACCAACCGACTGGGCGAGTGGTTGAACACGCTTCAGGAGAGCTTCCCCCTGATACGTGAAAGCCAGTTCCGCCCCAGCTGACGCTGCTCTACGAGCCAGGCCCCAGGCGATCGATCGTTCGTTGGCCACCCCTACGACTAAACCCTTCTTCCCTGCCAGAATAGGTGGAGTACTGAGTGTCGGGTCGTCTTTCTCTGTCATCTATCCCCTCATTCAAACGGCGAGATCATTTCCATCAGTATATTCTCGCGCAACCATGAGGAACGCCAACCAGCATGATCAGACACCGCGTCTGTCACGCGTTTTTTATCACCGGAATGTCATTTCGGTCGCCCGTAGCCTGCTTGGTCAACGACTTGTCAGCCAGGTCGATGATTCCCGTGTCTCTGGCATCATTGTCGAAACCGAGGCCTATCTCGGAACGATCGACAAAGCAGCTCACACCTACCGCGGATGTCGCACGGCCCGTAACGAAACAATGTGGGGTCCCGGGGGTAACGCCTATGTGTACTTCGTTTACGGGATGCACCATTGTGTCAACGTGGTAGCCGGAGATCCAGAGGAGCCTGTGGCAGTTTTGCTGCGTGCTCTGGAACCGGATGGTGGGACTGATGTGATGTTCGCGCGCCGCGACGCGGCTCGACGTTCGATTGACCTCTGCTCCGGACCCGGAAAACTGTGTCAAGCACTTGGTATTACCCTCGCCATCGACGGAGAGGACCTCGTGGGTGGCAAGATGCTGTTCATCGAAGCGCTCCGCAAGCGGTCCTTGCCAACCGCAGCGATCGGTTGCGGGCCCCGCGTCGGTGTCAACTACGCTGAAGAGTGGCAACACAAGCCGTTACGATTCTGGGTTCAAGGAAATCGCAACGTCAGCCGTCAAATGGGTACAAAAAACTAAGTGTGGCTAGCTGTCATCTTCTGGTGGAAAATACTCAAGGATCTCGCCAATGGCGTCATTGGTTTTCCCAGAATTCTGTGCGGACGGCAGGAGTTCAGCCCGGGCAATACCGCGCCAAATCAGACCGACGGCGGGATCGGGAGATAGCACATCGATGGTAATCGTGCCCGTGTCGTACTGCGAAACGTTGAGGCCAGCAGGACCATACCAGCCCCAGCCCCAGTAACCGCTCCATCCCCGCCCGTAATAGCTTTCCTGAAGCCGCGCGACCTCTTCGCCACCGACGTAGTAGGTGAGAAGAAATGAAGGGTTGTCGCTTGAGCGACGAAAACCAACCGCGCGCATGTGGCTATCGACAACCGTCTTGATGGCCGTGTCAAGCGCCCCATACGGCAAAGCAGCACCTGTCTCAGGTTCCTTCACCGCCCAATCGAAAGTGTTGAGCCCAGCAAAGTCAAATTGAGTATCCCAAACTGTGTCGATGTGACCTCCCGAACACGCAGGAGATACAAGCAATACAAAAAGGGCTCCGATCCAAAGTGCCTTGCGCATGTGCACGAGAATATTCCATCCGCAGCCGACAAGCACGCCATCGAAAAGATCAGGGGCACTTGAAAAGGACCAGAATTGCGCTGCGTCACATTCCCAACTAACGCAGTGGCAAACGGCGGATTTCTTTCTTTTGGGACAGCCTCGTTGCAGCAATCCAAAGGCCATCGGGAGAAATCTGCGCATGCAAAACATTAACTGGCTCCGAAGTTAGCTGCTGCGACTCACCGCCGAATCGGGAGACCAAGAATAATTGCATGTTCTCGCCCGCCAACGCCGAATAAACGATGCTCTTCCCATCTGGTGTCCAAGCAGCGCCACCGCGAGTGTAAGACGTGAACTCAATGACTTTCTCGACTTTGCCCGAAGCCAGCATGATCCAAAGTCTTTGAGCTTCGGGGTTTAGGCGCTCGATCAACAGCACGTCATCCGAGACAGGAGAGTAAACGGCCGAGACTGAGCCGGAAATCTCGTCGGGCAACTTCAAGGGCACCACGTCGATTAAATCACCATGTTCCGGATCGATGGTCGCGACCCAAGGCTTTGAAACACCAGGGACACGATCCCAGCTATCGAACAATAGCCGGCTGCCATCGGTCGACCAATTGGGGTCACCGACCTCCCAACCAAAATCAGTGAGTCGAATTTCATCGGCTTCTGGATCATCGGCCCGGCGCAAGAAGATGTCGTCGGTAACATCGGGCCCCGCATAGTAAGGCACCGGCCGTGGTGAACGACGCGACCGGTAAGCCAGCCAGCGACCATCGGGCGACCATGAGGGCGTGTAGTCGGCATGATACCCGGTGACCAGAGCTGCCGCCGATCCTCTGTCCCCATCCGGCTCGATGGCAACAACTTCCGTGTCAAGGTTGAGCCCCCAGTCCGCAAGCCTCCAGCTACCAACCGTGTAGGCAAGCAATTCACCGGTAGGGTTCCAGCGCGGTAGTTGGGTAGCAAATCTGTCATCTCTCTGCCCAACAACATCAAAGAGTAGCTTGGCGCCAGGATTGCCAAGCGGTATCAGCATCACAGAAGCATCGTAATCATTGTGCGTCCAGTACAGATAATCACCCGCGACCCAAGGCCAAAAATCATCTCCCTCAATATCACTTACTAAGCGGAGGTCCCCCGATTTGATCTCGAGTTCGTAAATATTGAGATCTCGGTTCACGCGCGTCTCGTGCCGCGCATCAGCATCCGGTTCGTCTTCCGTGGCAAGCGAGATAAAGAGTGACCGCCCATCGGGGGCAACTGCTAGGCCATTTGGCAGTGCCGAGGCGTCTAGCCCGTCACGGATGATCTCTACCTCGCCACCCAAGGGCCGTACGCGAAGAACCGACGCTGATCCGTTCACCGACATGGCCAGCCCGTAGGCAGCAGCGCCCGTGGGGTCCCACGCCAATCCCAATACACGATCGCCGATGTTATGCCACCGGTCATCGGGAGGCTCTCCCAGTACAATCCTGTTACCAGGAGGCCGGATCCAGACAACATCGCGGTTGCCTGGTGCCCACACCGGAACTGCATCCAACGGAATTGCCGTCGAGCGCAAATTCTCGCCACTCTCAAGAAACCAACCCATATCACGACGCCGGTTAGCAAACCGAGCAATCCGGCCATTTCCATCGAAAGTCGCGGCCATCACCTGATCGAAATCGAGAAGAAGTTCAGCACGAAGACCTTCGCCACTCGACAAGTCGACCAAGCTCACACCGAGGCTGTCGACGCGCAACATTTTGGAGCCATCCGGCGACACCATGGCGTGTGTGAAGGCGTCTTCGAACCAGGTTCGCGGTTCCTCAGCGTAGATCGTCTCAGACAAGTCAGGAGAAGATTTTGGGCCGATCCCAAACGGACCGGAGCGCGAAGTATCTTCCAAGAACCAATACGCGGCTAGAATTGCGCCGGCGATGAAAAGAGCAAGGGTCGCTGCTGGCATCCAGTTCCGCTTGTTTACTGCCCGGCGCTCTCCAACAATCGACTGCGACCAAACCGTCTCAAGGAGTTTGTCGGTGCACTCCCGACATTCCCTGCAATGATCGAGGATGCGCTGCGTCTCCTTTAGGCTCAGCCGTTCCTTGGCCAGATTGGCAAGGTCTTTAGAATCCGGATGCCAGCTATCCAATGTACTCATCGAGTCCTCTTGACAAGATTCTTCCATTAAATGATCGACATATTAACGACACCTAAAGCCTCTATGCTGACGACCAGGTTTCCATCTCCGATGTAAACACTAGTCAAACATGTCAACCGTGAAACCAAATTGTCCATAAATTTCGAAAGTAAAGAGTTCATATTGTTGCCCGCCACATTGACAATAATGAGGCTCGCCGCTTCAAAGTCACCTTGACCCACAGCCCCCTTGCATCGATGATGGACTAATTGCGAGGGGGTGCTCCTTAAGGGGGCTGAGACACCACTGATATCGGCAAATCCTGCCGCAACGTGGGAACCCTTATCAGGCAGCAACGCCCGGTTCGTACAGGCTGCCTGTCACACCTGATCCGGGTAATGCCGGCGGAGGGAACAATGAAAGCCGCAACGAAACACCTCGAAATTGACGTAACCACAGGACCTCTTCCTGCATCACGCAAGATCTTTGTTCAGGGGGACCTTCATAAAGATGTATACGTACCGCTGCGTGAAATCTCGCTGAGTCCCCAGTCACAGGAGCAACCACTGCACGTTTACGATAGCTCCGGGCCATACACCGACACTGAAGTGGTGCAAGATCTCAATATCGAGGAGGGGCTACCTCGCCTTCGTGAAGCTTGGATCCGTGCTCGTGGGGATGTCGAAGAATACACAGGACGTGAGGTAAGACCGGAAGACAACGGATTTGCCGCCAATAAACGTCTGGTTCCAGAGTTTCCGGCCAAACGCACGCCGCTACGTGCTAAAGACGGGCTTGCGGTAACCCAGCTCGAGTACGCACGTTCTGGAATCATCACCCCTGAGATGGAGTTTGTTGCTATTCGTGAGAATCTTGGCCGGGAACGCATCCGCGCCACCAGTGAGCGCGATGGTGAGAGTTTCGGTGCCGAAATTCCTGACTACGTCACCCCTGAGTTCGTGCGCGACGAGGTGGCCGCGGGCCGCGCCATCATCCCCGCGAACATCAACCATCCAGAAAGCGAGCCGATGATTATCGGTCGTAACTTCTTGGTAAAAGTCAACGCCAATATCGGCAACTCGGCGGTGACTTCGTCGGTCGCCAATGAGGTTGACAAAATGGTGTGGGCGATTCGTTGGGGTACCGACACAGTTATGGACCTCTCGACAGGTCGCAATATCCATAACATCCGTGAATGGATTGTCCGTAATTCGCCGGTACCAATTGGCACTGTGCCCATCTACCAGGCCCTGGAAAAAGTTGACAAGGTGGAGGACCTGACTTGGGAAATTTATCGAGACACGCTTGTCGAGCAGTGCGAGCAGGGAACTGACTACTTCACAATCCATGCTGGCGTACTTCTGCGTTACGTGCCGTTAACCGTTAAACGTGTCACCGGCATCGTGTCACGCGGCGGATCGATCATGGCGCAATGGTGCCTAGCACACCATAAGGAAAACTTTCTTTACACCCATTTTGAGGAGATGTGCGACATCATGCGCGCATACGACGTCAGTTTCTCCCTTGGCGACGGACTACGACCGGGAGCGATCGCCGACGCCAATGACGCCGCTCAGTTCGCTGAACTTGAAACCCTTGGGGAGCTCACCAAAATCGCCTGGGACAAAGGCTGCCAAGTGATGGTAGAAGGACCTGGTCACGTACCGATGCACAAGATCAAGGTCAACATGGACAAACAACTTGAGGTTTGTGGCGAAGCCCCTTTTTACACGCTCGGTCCTTTGACCACGGACATTGCACCGGGGTACGACCACATTACATCGGGTATTGGCGCCGCCATGATCGGCTGGTTCGGTACAGCTATGCTGTGTTACGTGACGCCCAAGGAACACCTTGGCCTGCCAGACCGCGATGACGTGAAGGAAGGGGTGATTACCTACAAAATCGCTGCCCACGCCGCTGACCTGGCGAAGGGACATCCAGCTGCACAGGTGCGTGACGACGCATTATCACGGGCGCGCTTCGAGTTTCGCTGGGACGACCAGTTCAACATTTCGCTCGATCCGGATACAGCGCGCGAACTGCATGACGAAACCCTTCCAAAGGATGCCCACAAGTCGGCCCACTTCTGCTCGATGTGCGGCCCCAAGTTCTGCTCGATGGAGATAACCCAGAAGCTCCGGGATTTCGCTAAGCAGGAAGGGTTCGTTTCAACAAAAGAAGCGGCCGCCACAGGAATGGTCGAAATGTCCGAAGTTTTCCGAAAGAGCGATGGGGAGCTTTACCAAAGAACCAATGATTAATAACAACAGTTGTTGCTTACAGCGGAGTAAATTATTTTGGAATTGATGGGAATTCTTGGATTTATTTTCGGACTTGCTGCACTTGGCAAAGTAACAATGCTTGACAGGAAATTAAAAGAAATGGATGTCTTAAAGGACTAGAGGAAGAAGGTAATTCACCAAGGTACCAAACCATTATGTGGTTTGAGCTGATTTGGTAGCTGCATATGAGCACTTTGTGGAACGGAACATACACCGCGCTGGTCACACCCTTTACGGCGGACGGCGCGATCAATAACGATTTGCTTTGCGACCTGGTTGATTGGCAGCTGCAAAGCGGCGTCGAGGGCATCGTCCCCTGCGGAACAACCGGCGAGGCCTCAACCATGACCAACGACGAGCACACAAGCGTCATCGAATCAGTAGTTGCAAGGGTTAACGGCCAAGCCAAGGTTTTAGCCGGCGTAGGTGGCAACGACACTCGGAACGTAACAATACTCGCTTCGCGTGCCCTCGAGATCGGTGCTGACGGGGTGCTCGCTGTGGCCCCTTACTACAACAAGCCAACTCAAGCTGGGATGGTTGCGCACTTCACTGCGATCGCCGACACCGTAGACATCCCCCTGGTCCTGTATAACGTTCCCGGGCGCACGAGTTCGAACATTCTTCCCGCCACGGTACTGCGGCTCGCTGAGCACCCCAATATCGTCGGCATTAAGGAAGCCTCGGGTGATCTAGGCCAGGTTATGACGATTCTCGCAGGGCGGACGAAAGGCTTCTCAGTTCTGTCGGGTGAAGACGATCTGACGCTAGCAATGATCAGCCTTGGTGCCGAAGGGGTCATTTCAGTCGTTTCCAATGAGGCGCCAAATGAGATGAGCAAAATGGTGCGCTATGCGCTCAACGGCAAACTCGATCTAGCTCGCGAGATCCACTACCACCTACTCGGTTTGATGAACGCCAACTTCATCGAAACCAACCCGATCCCAGTCAAAGCAGCTTTGGCGATGATGGGACGCATCGGAGAAAACTACCGACTACCGCTCGTGCCAATGGCACCAGTGAACAGAGCCAAGCTCGCCGACGAACTTAAGGGGCTTGGCCTCATTGATAAAAATTAGACGGCAAGTCAACCGTCGACTCTGTAAGAAGTGCGGTGCTGGGGAATTTCGTAAATTCTACAAATAATAAGAAGCCCCGGCCCCTTACAGATGGGGCCGGGGCCAAGCTTTGTGGTCGGTGGCGTTGGGTTCCCCCCCTACGGGGTATCACCCAGCGAGCGCCACGGACGCTCCGGAGCTTTCCCCTAGGGGAACGCCACCTCCACTAAGTCCGTACAGTCAGATATCACTGGATCACCCCCTCTCTGGGCGAGTCTGCATTCGGCAGGTCCCCACCCACCCAGTCCAGGGAGCCGCCCAAAGCTCTAGCCCGGACCGCCACGCCGCCCCATCGGGCGACACGGTGTCGATACCGGGAAGATACACGCAAGATGACGCGAGACGCTAGTAGGGAAATGGCGTGGAAAGATCCAGGCTAGGTAGCAAGGTCCGAATACTTGTCACAGCTCATTAATCAATCTCTACAATTTCAAGTAGCTGCTCACCACGCGGCAGTTGTAGGGCCACTTCGTCACCGACCTTGTGGCCAAGTAGCACCTTTGCGATCGGCGAAATCCAGCTCACGGCCCCTGTTTCAGGTTCCGACTCGTCGACGCCACAGATCAAGTAGGTACGCTCATCGCCCTCTGTATCCATCACAGTTACACGCGCACCGAATCGGACCGTATCGGTTCTTTGCTGTCGCCCATCGACAATTTGGAATCGACCAATGTGACTCTCAAGAAACTGGATCCGGGCTGTGACCTCGGCGAGTTTCTTACGAGCTTTCGTCTTTGACTCGTTGGCCAGTGCTCCGTCACCGCCCTGTCTGCCGCTCGCCTGCACTTCAAGAGCCGGTTTTTCTTCATCGATCAACCTACGAAGCTTCTCACGTAAACGACGGGCACCCTCCGGTGTGACATAGTTCGGTACGTTCGCCGGTAATGGGTCGACCGGTTTCACAACTGCTTCAGTGAACTCGTCGTTGTCTGATTCTTTAGTAAATGCTTTGTTCATTTATTTTCCACGCAAGCAATAAATTCTTTGTTTACAGAATAGTTAAACAAAATTAATGGCCCCTCCCCCCGGAGATGTGAAGGTGACCGAAATCAAATACACGTGCCCCAAATGTAACCAAGACCAATACGAAACCGGTGAGATTCGCGTTGCCGGTGGCTTCTGGTCGAAAGTTTTTGACGTCCAAGGCAGTAAGTTCAGCACGGTGATCTGCGCACGCTGTCGCTACACCGAGTTGTTCCAAGCTGACTCCCGTATGCTCGGTAACATCTTCGACCTGTTCACCAACTAGACCGAGGTGCTGTCGCGACGCTGAGCTACTTGGAAGCTGTCCACAGCGCAGCTCCAAGCGCAACGCCGACGCCAACACCAAGAAGGATGTTGTCGAGCGCGACGGCAAGGGCGACGCCAATGGCAACACCGACGCCGACAGCAGAACCACATGCTGGAAAAGTCATGTTCAATCCTTCGGAGACCTGCACTTATCGACGCGTCTAGTATCGGTAGTGTTCAGGCTTGTACGGCCCTTCGACCGGTACGCCGATGTAGTCGGCTTGTTCCTGCGTCAGCTCGGTAAGTTCAACACTAAGGTGGTCGAGGTGCAGGCGCGCGACCTCTTCATCGAGCTTCTTTGGAAGCACATAAACCTTGTTTTCGTACTGGTCCTGATTCTTCTGTAGCTCAATCTGGGCAAGTACTTGATTAGTAAAAGACGCCGACATAACGAAACTCGGGTGCCCAGTGGCACAGCCGAGGTTCATGAGGCGGCCTTCCGCCAAAACCAGGATACTGTGGCCGTCTTCGAACACCCACTCATCGTATTGCGGCTTGATGGTGACCTTCCGGATACCAGGCATCTTGGCCAACCCCGCCATGTCAATCTCGTTGTCGAAGTGGCCGATGTTAGCGACGATCGCCTTATCCTTCATGCGACCCATGTGCTCAGCTGTGAGGATGTCAAAATTACCGGTTGTGGTGATGAAGATGTCTGCGCTCTGGACAACGGACTCGAGCTTCCGAACCGCATATCCCTCCATTGCCGCCTGCAGCGCACAAATAGGATCGATCTCCGTAACCACCACACGGGCACCCTGTCCACGCAGCGCCTGCGCGCAGCCCTTGCCAACTTCGCCGAAACCGCAAACAACGGCAACCTTTCCGCCAATCATGACATCAGAAGCACGGTTGAGGCCATCAACCACCGAGTGCCGGCAACCATAGATATTGTCGAATTTTGACTTGGTGACAGAGTCATTAACGTTGATTGCCGGAAAAAGGAGGGTTCCCGTCTTCTCCATCTGCATCAAACGGTTGACACCGGTCGTAGTTTCCTCGGAAACGCCCTTTAGTCCGAGGGCTGTCTTGTGCCATCGCTGTGGGTTTTGGGCAAACTCCACGCGCAGCAGATCGAGGATCACTCCCCATTCCTCGGGCTCGTTCTCGGCATCAAACTCCGGAACCTCTCCGGCTTCTTCAAACTCGTAACCCTTGTGGATGACCAACGTCGCGTCACCACCATCGTCGACGATCAGTTCCGGGCCACTACCGTCAGGCCACAAAAGTGCCTCATTCGTGCACCACCAGTATTCTTCGAGCGTCTCGCCCTTCCACGCAAACACGGGCACGCCACGGGGATTCTGGACGGTGCCACCGATCTCCTCTCGTCCAACAACAACTGCCGCAGCCGCGTGGTCCTGCGTTGAGAAGATGTTGCAGGAGACCCAACGCACGTCGGCACCCAAATCTACCAGCGTCTCGATGAGCACCGCTGTCTGAATCGTCATGTGCAGGCTGCCCATAACCTTGGTACCGGCAAGCGGCTTGTTTTCGCTGTAGCGGCGTCGCGTCTCCATCAACCCCGGCATCTCGTGCTCAGCAAGGTCGATTTCCTTGCGGCCATGTTCGGCAAGGGACAGGTCCGCGACCTTGTAGGGGACGCGCTCGGCTTCTGCCGCGACGTCGAAGGCGTGCAGTTCGGTGCTGACAGCTTCCATGACGATGCTCCTGGGTGATGCTTATCTGGAAAAGCGGTTTCGATAGCTACGGAATCGTGGGACCAGGACCGGTTACAAGAGCGTGGATAGATGACCTGGTCACGCCGATCCCAGGTGGTAATGATATTTCAAAACAGCACCTGATTCGACCTTGGTCACGACTGAAGACGTTAGGTGGTCGACCAGTCAAACTGCAGGCTTCCCGACCTCTCGAGAATAGCCGCCCACCAAGCCTGGTTGTCCAAATACCAACGCACGGTCTGGTCCAAGCCAGTTTCAAAGTCAACCTTGGGTTCCCACCCGAGTTCGGTCTCGATCCGGGCCGGGTTGATTAAGTAGCGACGATCGTGGTTCGGGCGGTCTGCCACGTGTTCAATCCACTCGCTAGGTTCTTTTCCGAGCAGGCGAATTACCTGCGAAACAATGTCAAGGTTGGTGAGTTCATTACGGGCGCTAATGTCATAGATAGGTAGTTTCGATGGGTCCGTTGCCGCCTCCGCCGGAATGTCCCCACAAGTAGCTTCGAGCATGGCAAGAATCGCACGGCAATGGTCACGCACATGAAGCCAATCACGCTTCTGTAGTCCGTCACCATAAACCGGAGCTTTGAGTCCCCTCAAAACATTCGTGATCACCAGCGGAATCAACTTCTCGGGGAATTGATAGGCGCCGTAATTGTTCGCACAATGCGTCAACATAATGTCCATCTCCGGATACGTCTGCATATAGGCGCGCACGAACATGTCCCCCGCCGCCTTGGCCGCACTATAGGGCGTCTTAGCGTTCAGGGGGCTGGCTTCGTTGAACCATTCCTGAGACTCGCCCAGTTCACCGTAGACTTCGATCGTTGAAATGTGAACATGGCGTCGAACAGGGTTGCGGCGCGAGGCCTCAAGTAAATTCTGGCATCCGAGAGCATTGGACCGCGCGAAGTCTGACGGTGTGGCAACGGCGCGATCGTTGTGACTCTCAGCGGCGAAGTTGACCACGACCTCAGGCTGATGGCGTTGATAAACCCGCGTCATCGCCTCAAAATCACAAATATCCTCGACCTCGAGAGTGATACTGTCGACAACTGCATCTAGGTTGGCACGATTGCCTGCAAAACCAAGGTTGTCGACAACGATGATCTTCGTTTCCGGCTGGCTTTTGAGCAAAAAATGCACGAAGTTTGACCCAATGAAGCCGCAGCCGCCGGCAATTAGATAGGTAGTCATATTTAAGTTGTTGGAAATGATTCGGGAGAAAACATAGCGGGACAATAACGGTCGAGGCGGTTAGTGTAACGTATCGGCGGTGACAAGAAATGAACCGTGTTCGATACGTCGGTAGCTTCGCCGTTGTCACTTCCTAGGGCCGAAGGTAGAGTTTTGCATGGCTTTCAATTCACTCCGGATGGGAGGAAATATGCGTAATTGCCGGATCATCCCTGCGGTTTTTGTTCTCGGCCTAGTCATTGCCTTGAGCCTGGCTTCGCTCTCTTACGCTACATCGACGGCACAGGGGCGTGGCGGCCGACGCGGCCCGATGCCCACTCCGGAGCGCACCGCCAACCAGGGAGTGGGCCCCTTCGGCACCATGGCCATCCGCGGCGTGATGCTCATCGACGGCACAGGCGGGCCACCGCGCGGGCCAACCAACATCATTGTCGAAGACAACCGTATCGCTCGTGTCGGTGGGAGTATTCCATCGGACGCGGACTACGTAGTCGAGGCTGATGGAATGTACCTGATGCCTGGCTTCGTCGACATGCACGTACATGCTGGCGACACCCGCACCAAGAACCCACCCGAGTACGCTTACAAGTTGTGGCTGGCACACGGAGTTACCACAGTGCGTGGCGTAGGGCTCGGCCCGCGGGGCTGGACACAGCGCGAGAAGGAGCGCAGTGACCGCAACGAAATTATGGCGCCGCGTATCTTCGACTATCAACGGCCTAACGCCAATACCGTCGAGCAGGCCCGCGCCTGGGTGCAAGAAGCTGCCATCGAGGGCATTGACGGCATGAAGATGGGGTCTTTTCGCCCCGAAATTATGGGAGCCTTGCTCGACGAGGCTGCAAAAGTGGGCCTTGGCTCTACTGCTCACCTAGCCCAGACGGGTGTGGCACAAATGAACGCCATCGATGCGGCTCGCCTAGGTCTCGGCACGGTAACCCACTACTACGGGCACTTTGAGTCGTTGCTGAAAGACTACGTGGTGCAACCATGGCCAGTAGACATGAATTACAACAACGAGCAGCACCGCTTCGGTCAGGTCGCTCGACTGTGGGACAAGATCTACGAGCCTGGTAGCGACCAGTGGTGGGCATACCTGAAGGAACACGAAAAACTAAATACGGTGTTCGACCCCACCATGACCATCTACTCCTCGGGGCGTGATGTCATGCGCTTCCGCGAGGCAGAGTGGCACGATCAATATACGCTGCCGACGCTGTGGGATTTTTATCAACCGAGCCGCACTAGCCACGGTTCTTACTGGTTCGACTGGACCACGTGGGATGAGATCGCCTGGCGTAATTTTTACCGAGTGTGGATGCAGATGATTAACGACTACAAGAAAATCGGTGGCCGTGTCACAACTGGTTCGGATTCCGGATTCATTTACCAGACTTACGGTTTTGGCTACGTCAATGAACTCGAGATGCTTCAAGAGGCCGGTTTTCATCCGCTTGAAGTGATCATGGCCGCCACTATGAACGGCGCTCTGACGCTACACGAGCCCAAGGGAGTTCCGATCGAATTTGGCATAGTACGCAACGGGCTGCTCGCCGACATGGTGATCGTGGACGCCAACCCGCTGCACAACCTCAAGGTTCTTTACGGCACGGGTGCCATCAAGCTTGACGACGAAACCGGCGCTGTAAACCGCGTTGGTGGTGTACGGTGGACCATTAAGGATGGCATCGTGTACGACGCCAAGGCGATAATGGACGAAGTTGCCGAGATGGTCGAAGAACAGAAAGCCTCAAGGAGTACTGCCGGCCAACAGAATAACTAGGCTCGTTAGATTCAGGATTCTGCCGGGCTACGCGGAGCGCAACAAGAAGCGAGTCGTCACGCTCGGGCCCTGTCCGGGAAATCCCATCAGGACGGGAATCTACCGGATGTAACGGTTCGGCTCGTAGCGATTGTAAGGCTGTACCAGCACGCTGGCGAAACTCGTCTTGTTCATTACTCTGTAGATTGGCACCCGCTGGCCACCACCACGGCGGCCGCCGCGACCCTGAAACCGCTGGCGCTGCTGCGGCGTCACCTGCGCTTGGTTTTGGGCTGCTTGTTCAACAGGGCTCGGCGTCACCCGCAGAATGTTGTCAAGGTAACCCCAGGTCACCAGGTTGTCGTTGGTCTCGGGCTCCAGAAGGTAGCTAATGAAGTTCGACAACGGCTGGCCACTTGGAATAAAAAAACTGCCCACCGGGAAGTCAACTGTCTCCATGACTACATCGGCGGCCACCGCCTTCAAATAGTGGGCCTGGAAGTACTGGGTGTCCTCAACAGCGGTGGCGTCATAGGCCTCGACTTCGATGGACACCGGCTCGATGAGTCGCTTCACGGTAATATCGTGTTCAAGTAGGATCGGAATCAGCTTGGTCATACCGGGTGGGATCATGTAGCCGTAGGGCCTTGTGGTCGTGCGGGTAGGTTCGAACTTCGTGAAAACTGGGCCGGTAATCAGCTCGTAGGCGACTTCATCGCCGCTACCACGCCCACCGCGCCCACCGATGCGACGCCAGAAGTCCTCTTCGTGCTTGGCAACCTGCTCGTACTCAAGGACGATTTGGTCATTGTCGGAATCGTCATTGCCCAACCGTATGGCCTTCTCACGTGCTTCGCTGACAACCGTCTTCAAGTCTCCAGTCTCCTCCGCAGCAAACCGGATGAGCTCACGCTGGCCGATATATTGGCCGCGCACTTGGTGCCGATAGCGCTCGCCTTGTGGAACCGAAACCACCTCCGTGCCGTTATTGATTACTCGGTGCGAGCTGCTCGGCGTTTCAAAGAGAAATCCAACGGTGTTAGACAACGTCGCAAAAACATGTTGCTTACGTGGCTCAACTGAGGTCGGCACCCAACCTTCCACTCCGTTGACCGTTCCAACCCCCGTGTACCAGAAACCATCATAGTCCTCGGCCCGTAACGCTTCGCGCACCCGGGTCAAAATGCGGTCGTTGCCAAAACCTACTAGCGCCTGGT
>Ga0209752_1000382_pt1 | contig 21922 bp, 18 predicted proteins | sample METZYME_3_250m_FD_187548 | JGI IMG/M metagenome (GOLD analysis project Ga0209752, IMG submission 187548) | Marine microbial communities from oxygen minimum zone in mesopelagic equatorial Pacific - METZYME_3_250m (SPAdes) (version 2) | ecosystem: Environmental > Aquatic > Marine > Oceanic...
GATCCTGATCACGCAATACTTGCTCTTCCTGCAGCAAAAGTATATTCAGATATCGCGCCAGCTTCGGCTCATGCCTTGCATATGCCATCACATATTTTTGTTCAATTAGGTATGTGGGATCGTGTTATCAATTCAAATATTGAGGCTTATGCCGCAGCTATAGAGAATATCGAGAAATTGGGACTTCCTGCAGGCCGGGAAGATTTTCATACTTTATCTTGGCTTGCTTATGCCAATCTCATGCTTGGGGAGCATGAAAAAGCCTCTGAAAATTTATCTACCGCCCTAGCAACAGTTGAAAAAAATAACGGAAATAAGCGAATCTACAATGGTTATCTTAATATGAAGGCTCGTCACATGATTGAGACTGGAGAATGGGAAGACCACAATCTTATGGAACTAGATACCATCGAAGGAACTAATGTTAATTGGATCACTGCAGTAGGTATGAGTGCCGCTTATCGTGATGATAGCGAAATCGTGGATGCTGTTGTAGAGCGCTTAAGCGGAATTGAAAAAAATGCTTTAGATTCAGGAAAAGTATATGACGCAAAAAGAGTATCAATTATGAAGAAGCAAGTAAGCGCTATTGCTAAACTTGTTACAAATGATATTGAAGCTGCTATTGCATTAGCAAAAGAGGCAGCAAAAATAGAGATACAAGAAATGCAAGCTCCTTCTGGCCCACCCGTTCCTATGAAACCTTCATCAGAACTTTATGCGGAAATATTAATGGCAGCAAATCGCCCATCTGAAGCAATATTAGCGTACGAAGAGTCACTTGCTTGGATTCCTGAACGGACACCTTCATTATTTGGTCTTGCTAAAGCAGCATCTCTTTCAGGTGAAGCATCAAGAGCTGAAGAAATGTTAGCAAAAATCAAAGGAATGCCAGGAATGAATCTTGAGAAACCATTGTTTAATACAACTGAAACGATGGACTAATATAGTTTCACCATCTGCCAAATATCTTTCCGTTTGTTAATTTTGCCCCAATAAATCCTCCAGCAGAGGAACCATCAAGCATTGGGTTAAATTTAATTTCGATGATATCACCCGGCTTGAATGAGTTTGGCCGCCATCCTTTTCTAAAAAGACCGTTAGTCCCCAATCCCTCAATACTCCATTCTTCCTGCTTACCATTTTGGTTTTCAATATATATTTGAATCCAAACGTGAGGATTTGCCCACTGAAATTCTTTAACTACGGCATCTACGTGACGAATAACGTTTTTATCAAACATAGCGCTCGAATGATGTGAGTGAGCGATATCAGCATTAACTATTAAAAAAGCAAAGGTAATTATTTTTCTTAATAGGTTTTTTTGACAGTGCATACTTATTCCCTCATCTAAAATTCTATGTCGATTGGTTTTCCGTCAGGCCCAAGTGTCAAGGTTTTACCTGAGTTGGTTATTGGATTGCGATTATTTTCAGCACAAGCATAGTCATAAACTCGAGTACCCGTCATCAATCGCCTAAAGTGACGTGTTACATACCAGGGCTCAGTAAGCGCGATAGGATCTTCTATAACAAGTTCAGCACGAAGTAGCCCTTCATCAGTTTTAAACATACGTGCATTTACTTCTGCCTGATCACTTAGAGTCATACCGCTGCGATCTAAGATGGTACTTTTTTCACCAATCATACTGATAGTTTTAAATACCAAGGTTTTATTTTCCCAATGACCAACTGATTCACCTGTGTAGGTTAACCAACGATCATCAGGCTCTGGGAGCGTCCTTCCGTCAGTATATATACGCATAATGTTGGGGCCATTTTCAGTAATAATCCAAGTTTGTTCAGGTCTGACGATGAATTCATATACATCCGGTAAAGCCAATAGTCTTGGAAAACCGGCCGGAGTACCACAAACTGAAATTGGATCTGGTAATCTATCTATTGCTACAAGTTCTAAATTTTTTTTATATTTTTCTTCCCAAATTTTAGTTAATGGAGGGTATTGTCTTACTCCTGGCCTTCCTGCACGACCTTCTGGCGGCTTAGTTGTTGATATATCGAACATCCCTCCATTTCCTTCATAGCGCTCCCAAACGCCACTCCAATCTGGAAGTGTTGAGGTATTCTGAGCATATGAATTTATTGGGAGTAAAATCAAAGCCCATTGAAAGACAATCATAAAAATAAATTTTAAGATATTTTTTTTATTTATCATTAATATTTTCCAATTTATTCTATGATACTAGCGTTACTTGATAAGTTGTTCAAAGTTCACAGACTAGTTTTTTAGCCAAATATCAAAAAATAAGCCATGATTACTTGAGTGAAGTAGCCTGTGGCACTAATCTATGATTTATTATAATAAATAAGAGAAATATTGTGTCTGAATTGAATCTTTTTTTTAGCCCAAGAGCATGTTCCCTCGCTTGTCACATTGCTCTCGAGGAGTCAGGTCTGCCGTTTACTGCTACATCAGTAAAAATACGCAAGGGAGAGCATAAACAGAATAGTTATAAAAAAGTTAACCCATGGGGGAAAATACCTTCTCTTGTTGTGGGCCAGGAAGTATTAACAGAAACACATGCAATTCTTAGTTATATCGGAGATAGTGTTGCAGCTACAAAACAACTACTACCCCAAAAAAATCCATTGCAACGCGCACGCGCACATGAATGGATGAATTTTTTATCCAGCACCGTTCACATTGCATTTCGGCCGCTATTTCGTCCTAATTTATTAGTTGATCAGATAGACCTATATCCTGAATTAAGAAAAGTCGGAATTCCTAATCTTAAAAAAACTCTTTTAGAGGTGGAGCGTCGACTAGAAGGTAAGACTTGGGCGCTTGGCGATACCTATAGTATTTGTGATCCATATCTTTTTGTATTTCATATGTGGAGCCAACGTGAAGATGTTATTGAACATGTCGCAGACATGCCAAACTGGATGCTTCACAGAGAACGAATGAATGCAAGATCAGCAACACAATCAGCTCTTAAAAGAGAGGGGATTACTCCCGAAAATATTACCTTGAAATAGGTATCCGATTTTAAGGATTATTTTTAATCATTCACGAAAAGGAATTTTATGAGTTTAGTTTATGCAGGCATTTGCTGTCATGCCCCGGGTATTACCAACCGACCAGAAGAGGTCAATCCAGATGATTTAAATTCATTGAAAAATGAATTTGCCCGCCTAAAAAATGAAATAGAATTATCAAGGCCTGATGCCCTATTTATTATTTCTGCCGAGCATTATGCGAATTTTTTTAATAATAATATGCCAACATATGCCATTGGTATGGCAGATTATTATGTTGGACCAATTGAGGATACTGACTGGCTTGGCATCAACAAAGTTCGAGTACCCGGTAATCATAGTTTATCTCGAAAGTTGATCTCATTAGTTCTAAATGATATTGATGTCGCATATGCTGAAGAATGGAAATTTGATCATGGGATTATGGTGCCACTTGAGCATATAACCCCTAATTATAATATTCCGGTCATACCATCGAATATTAATTGTCAGGCACCGCCACTGACACCACTCTCACGTAGTTATGCCTTTGGAAGAGCGCTACGACGCGCTTTCGATTTAATACCAGAACGGATTGCACTTCTCGGAACTGGAGGGACATCTCATTGGCCCTGCACTCCAGACAGTGGCAAGATTAATGTCGAGTGGGATGAAGAGTTTCTTAGTTATTGGAGCGCTCACGATATTACCGGCATGACATCTTATCGAGATGAAGCTGTATTAACTGATGCCGGTCACGGTGGTTTTGAAATTAGAACGTCTATTGCTGTTGCTGGGGCAGCAGGAGGCAAAGGGGATGTACGTTTTTATAAACCTATCCCAGAGTTTGCCTGCGGATGTCTCATTGCTGCAATGTCAGTAGTTTAATTGCCAGTCTATTATTCAATAGCCTCAATCATATCTATTATCATTTTTTCATCATCCATGATCACATATGACCAATTAGCATTCCAAGGAGCATACTGACTACTTACTCTCGACATATTAACCAAAGTCATATTGTTAATAGTTAAATAGTAATTTGAAGTATTCATATTTGCTGTACCCGGAGTGCCCGAAATATCACCGGTTAGAATTTTCTCGTTCCCAACGTTAATAATTGGAGCATATAAGCCGTGTCTGGCAACAATAAGATTGTGTTCGGGTATCCACCATACATTATTATCATTAAGACCCCTTGCTTGGTAGACGGTTACGTTTAGTTCAGTGGTTGGATCAGTCGCATCACACAACTTTGTATAGTTATACATAAGATATCCATAGCCTCTAGAATCTGCGTCACAATTAGCTTTAGAGATGGGGTTGACATGAGCAAATACAGATTCCTCCAGCCATGAAGCAGATATGATTTGTTCCCCATTCCATTTGCCATTGCCCACAATATCTGCACCGTAAGTTAATTCTAGCCCAGTATCTTTGGACCACAGCAAGCCAAATTTTGCAAAATCTCTTAGGGTTGATTCAAAGTTTCCCCAGACGAGAACATTTCCGGCTACATCTTTCCACCAGTCATAATCAGTAATCCCCATCTTGCTAAACAAGTTGTCTTCACCATATTGCTTAGCATCCTTACCGGTTGCAATTTTTAAAACCTCTGCCAAAATCAAGGGATCCCCCATGCCGTCGTATCTCCACATATTTGCTGGAGGATCTGGATTCAAACCACGCGCCAACGCTATAGCTAGCCCATCACCACCGGTTACAGATTCATACATTAGTGTGTGATCACCTAGCAATCCTTTAGTTGCAGGTATTTCGGCTAAGCCCGACCTCATGGTTATCATATCCTTTAAGGTGATATCTTCTTTAACAGTGCCCACCCAAGAAGTAATGTACTGGGAAACTTTGTCATCAAGAGAATTTATAGAACCGTTGTCAATCGCTATCCCTATCACTGATCCTAAGATTGATTTTGAGGACGAATTGGTAGTGCCTATGCTATTTTGGTCTCTGGTTCCAAATACGGTTTGGTATTTAGCGGTATCCCAGCCTGTTCCCCAACCATCCCCAGCGGAAGAATTAGCAGGATTAAAAACCCTTTGATGTCCTGCAATGGCGAGATCTGAAATTCCTTCATATTTTTCATAAACAATTTTACCGTTTTTAATAATAATGAGCCCCTGCGTATTCCAGGTATCCTCAAAAATATAATCTACAACAGCCTGAAGTTTTGTGGCATCAAATCCTTGTGAAGCAGGGGTAGCGGTTTTCCACGCAAATGGAGGTATGTTAATGGTTACAGTTAATGGTTCAGATGCGGTTAGCAGTGAATCAGTGGCTTCAATATTAATAGAAAATGAGTTTTTTGTTACATAAAGTGGTGCTGTTTTAAAGGTCAAAACCCCTGTTGTAGAAATCTCAAACGAAGCTGCATCGGTTCCGCTAACAGCATAACCAATTGAATGCCCACTTATATCAGTTGCCGTTACCGTAAGCACGGCCGTTTGATTCTCATCAACAGCAATGGTTGAAGGTAAACCCGATATTACTGGACCGATGTTAATGAGAGTTACAGTTAATGGTTCAGATGCGGTTAGCAGTGAATCAGTGGCTTCAATATTGATAGAAAATGAGCTTTGTGCTGCATAAAGTGGCGCTGTTTTAAAGGTCAAAACTCCTGTTGTAGAAATCTCAAACGAAGCTGCATCGGTTCCGCTAACAGCATAACCAATTGAATGCCCATTTAAATCAGTTGCCGTTACCGTAAGCACGGCCGTTTGATTCTCACCAACAGCAATGGTTGAAGGTAAACCCGATATTACTGGAGCACTGTTATGCTCTGTTCCTGTTGGTGTGGTTTGATTAGCAGAGCCGCCTCCACCGCCACCTCCGCATGATATTAATATCAAAGATAGGAATAGGATAAATAATTGCTTATACATTTTTTTGAGCTCCCATAAATTATTTTAACGTTAACTCAACTTTTTCCGCCTTGGAGATAAAGTTGTGCACTTTCCATAGTACATGGCGCTTGGATTACTTCTCGATCTGCAAGTTTTTTCCAACGATGAAGGAAGGTATGCGGTTTAGCGAGATACTTCGGATCAGTGATTGTAATTTCAGCATACAGATACAATCCATCATCCGATAATGAGAATCTTTCAATCAAATGCTTATCCTCACTGGAGTCAATTCCAGTATGAGTTCCCCATTGATCTGCAATGAAGTTTGTTGATTCGACGACTAGATCACCATCATCAAACCATGCAATTGAATGTCCTAATTTTGAAGGATCTCCCATCGAAGTATCCTTGTTAAGATGAATAACTCTAACCTCTTTCATCAGTTCTCGTTCAAAGATAAAGGTATTCTCATCTGGTTTCGTAATCATTACTGGATACGGAACGATCATTGCTTTTGGTGGACCCGGATTACCGCATCTAACCATCGGATTTTGATCTTCATGAAAATTATCGACGAGGGTTTGTCCTTCATCGGACAGTGGCCAATTTTTAGGTGGCTTATAGTGAGGATTAAATTTTTCTTTGCCTGTTGCGGGGTCGTAATCAGAGCGTTTCCATAGACCGACAAAATCTTTAGATGGGATAACGTTACCCTCTTCTTTTGCAGTCAATGTAACTCGAGTGCCATCACTTTTCTCGGCCCATGATAGACCTGTGTAGTGTCTGTTGTTATCGTAATCGTGAGATCCCTCCCAGGTTATACTATCTCCCGGTTTAAATGTTTTTTTGTTCCAACCTACTTTTGCCATTGCCGGTGGATGTTGCATTTCTATGCTGTATTCAACCACATTTCCCTGTTGATCTGGACCCTTCACTTTGAGAAAAACATGAGGCATTGTCCAACTATATCGTGTGACTATACCATTGTAAGTTCTTACATCATCTCTGTTGAGATTGGCATGGGAATGATGTGAATAAATAGACGAGTTAGTTAAGAGGCAAACTAACAGTATTGATCCACACATACATCGTTTTAGGTTTTTTTTCATTTCTTGATACTCATTTAAAAAATTTAGTTTCTAGGATTTATTATGAATTATCTTATGCCTGGTAGTAAAGCATTGTCTGCAGGAATACAATTTGCTTCCCTTATGTCAGATCTAAGTATGCGGTCACGGAATTTAGTATGTCGCCATTCTCCAACCCAGTGCTCAGAATCAGTCATAATGAAATCCATTTTTAGGGTATTACCATTATTGATCATAGTAATTCTTTCTGTAATTTTTAATTGATCGCCAGTGAAAATTCCCTGTTGAATAAGATGATTTTCATCGGTAAATCCCTCTGTATGAACCACTAATGTATCCTCTTCCCAATGTCCAATCGATTCACCATTCCAATTATAATCACGTGTCTCATTTGGTTCACGCTCTCTCCCATCAAGAAAAATTACTCGGTACTCATTGTTTAGTCTCGAGAGCATAAAGATTGCCGTTGGATACTGCAGCATCATTAATGAACCATACCGTGTCATTACCCGAGGCATACCAGCTGGATAGCATATAGCAGTAGGTTCACCAAAGCGGATGCCAGCTCGAGCATTAGTCAGGTATTCATCAAGAATGTTTTGTCCTTTTTCCGTGAATGTTGGATGAGGTTTAAACTCATAAGAGCCATAATTAGCACTGTAATCTGTATCACCTCTATCTTCTCCACGGAATGTCCATGTTCCAGTTAGGTCAAAGGGTGTGCTGGGACGTATTTTACCGAGATTTTCAGGATCAAGAGCCCCTGCACCAGTTTGTCTTGGACTATTACCAATCAAAGGTAATTGAGCGGGACGTGTTTTCTTTTCACGTTCTTGCCAGGTTTCTCCTTCTGGCGGTGGTACCCATTCAACAAGGGAGGGTATCGTTCTTCGTCTCACACCTGCCGGAGTAGATTGATATTCTTCACCTAAACGATATGAACTACCATCAGCCATTGTGATGGCTTGAAGCAGGCCTCCTGGCTTACCAGTTTTTAAAGGGTGAAGAACTACTGTAATGTTTTCGCCATTATCTGCGGCATTAGATAACATTTGTTTGTTAAATCCTCGCCCCGCTAGGATTGTCGTTCCCGGGCCTTCAATTTTCCAGAGTGTGGCTTCTCCAGAATCATTGATTACATCAATATTAATTGCCATATGCGGATTGCGCCACACCGATCGTGTAATTTTTCCCGAAACCGTTACCGTTTTTTCACGATCAAATGACACGGCGGAGTGATGCGAATACGAGTACTGTTGAACCATAATGCCAAGAGTCATGACTGTTATCCAAACTACGAATTTATGTTTTTTATTAATCATTGCTAGTACTCCGTTGAGCGTTATCTATAATTTCCTTAAGAGCAGGTATGTCATCAATTTCGGGCGGTTTATCAATGAATGTTTTGATATATCGGTAAACATCCTTCGCATCTTCATCATTAAGGACTTCAACACTATAATTAGGCATCCGATTTGATGCTGATGTTGGGCTGATATCTGCCCTTTGACGTAAAAATGCTAGAAAAATATTTTCATCAAACATGATGCCACTGACATCATTGGCAAGGGGATATCTCCCGGTTCCATTGTAGCCATGACAACTATAACATCCCTGTTCTAAATAAACTTTCACACCATTTGTATCACTATCTGCAGCACTTAAGTAAGGAAACATTCCATACAGCACCACAAAAATAGAAATAAGAAATCTTTTTTGAGTTTTAGTATAAAGTGCGTTCATTTTTTTCTATCTTGGCTCAGTAATTATATCAATTAGGTATGGACGTCCTTCTTTGACAGCAGCAATACCCCGTTTGAATGCAGCAGCTAATTTTTCTGGATCGTCAATCGGGCCTTCACTTTCCACACCATAAGCTTCGGCCATTTTTGCATAGTTGATAAATGGTTCCCGAAGGGTCGTTCCAATGTGCATACGGTCTGTACCCCTACCTCTTACTCCTGCCATGTAATGTAGATACATAACTTCTTGGTGATACCCACGATTGTTGTGCATGACAGTCAATAAAGGGAGTTTGTGATGAGCAGCTGTCCATAGAGAACCTGGCGCATAATTAAGGTCTCCATCACATTGGATATTTACAACAATTCTCTTTCTATCTCTTGCAGCCAGTCCTGCTCCGGCTGAGGCACCTATACAATAACCAATACCCCCTGCACCATGCATACCTAGGTAGCTATAGGGTTTATTATGATCCCAGAGACCAACGTGATGTCGACTAGAGAATACAGTTGGCGATGAGAGGCACCAGTCTTCATCTTTAATATACCGCCATAGTTCCGAATAAAGTCTACCCAAGCTAACCGGACTTCCATTCCATCCTTTTCTTTTTGAATCAACTGTTGTTTTAAGATTATTTAGGTAAATCTCACGATTTTTGTTTGTATGTTCAATGATACGTTTTTCGATTTTCTTTTGTTTGCTAGTGTTGAGTTTGTGTTTTAGGTTTTGGGTAATAATTGGGATACTTTCTTCTGCATCAGCAACAATATCATTTTCACCAGAAAGGTTGCGCCGAGGCGGGGTGACTGGTTTTCTTATGAATCCAAATCCAATCTCATTTAAATCACGGTTATGTGCATTTGATAGAAGATTTGGACTTTTAATTGATGTGTGTTTTCCATCCATTTCAAGACCTAACACAAAGTCATAATCATCACTTTTTCCGGGGCCACATTGAGGGTGACGTTCAGGAAAACTCATGTTCACATTTGTTGCAGAAGTACGGACAGAGGCACCCGAGAGTTCAGCTAAAGTAACAACTGACTTAACTCCGTTAGGGGTTCTTAATCGCCCAACATTTATTCTGGGGTTATTCGAATTAGCCAGTTTTTCGGCAATCTTCATCGCCTGAGAATTACTAATTGAAGAAATCTTTGGTGGTGTGTATATAGGTAGAGACATATCACCCGCTTCTTCTTTTTGAATTTCCGTATCTAGGATTACTAAGGTAGGTCCACGTGGTGGGGTCATTGCCTCATTATAGGCTTGTTGGATATTTGCTAGAGCTTCTTCAAGATTTTTGGGCTGAGCATCCCATTTGGTGAATGCCCTTACAATTCCCGCTATATCATTTGCAGTTTGTTCTTGTCGGAAAAATGTATTGTCTCGTCCAACAAGGATGATGATCGGAGTTTGGTCATGATAAGCCTGATAGATGGCCATTGAGGCATGCTGAACTCCAACAGTACCATGTAACATAACAGCCATTGGTTTACCCTCACATTTTGCATATCCGTGAGCCATATCGACTGCTGATTCTTCATGCAGCGCTGTAATAAGTTCGGGAGATTTATTTGGAGAATTACCATAATTGATGATGGATTCTTGCAGGCCTTCAAAACTTGAAGCGGGATTTGAAGCTACGAATTCAATATCAAGGTCTCTTAAAGTTTGTACCATCAGATCCGATCCGGGGCGCTTTGCTGCACGCTCAGGTACTGAAGGAGGTCGGACGTTTCCAACGTCTCGCTGCAGTTGTTCTGTCGATGGCGCGGGTATTTCAGTGCTCTGTTGGCTATTTTTTTGCTTTGCAGTAATTGACCTTGAAGCCAATAGGGTTGAAGCGCTTGCACTCGCTCCGATAAAACCGCGTCGAGTGAGTTTATTTTTTTTAACTGATTTTTTTGACTTTCCCATTCAGTGTTATCCTATTGTTATCCAGTTATTATTGTTGTGGCCTTTTTTACACAACGTAAATTTATACCATATTTAATTATTTTATGGTTATTTTTAGAAAACTATTTTCTAAAATAATGCTTTCCAACATGTATATTATTCTATTGTCTATATTCGTTTTTATATAAATTTACTATAGTTGAGGCAAATCTAACCCCGGTTTTAAAAAAAGTAGAATTAAGACTGCTTTTAAAAGTTAGAGGTTATATTATTAAGATATGAAGAGACAAAACGATATTATATTATTTGTGACATTGTTATTTTTAGTTGCATGCACCGAAGAAGTAAAGAGCCCAAGCATTGATTTTCCTATAGATGGGATCAACAATTTATTTGTAGATATTGATGAGCAACGAATGCCTGGTTGCGCATTAGGTATTATCCACAATGGAGAGTATGTTTTTAAAAATGGATATGGTCTTGCGAATCTAGAACATAACATCCCCATTGATTCTAGTTCAATTTTTAGAACTGGCTCATTGTCAAAACAATTTACTGCCATGGCCATCGCAATTTTATCAGAGAGAGGAAAACTTGATTTAGATGCCGATGTGCATGAATATTTACCCGAATTAATTGATTACGGGTACAAGGTTACTGTTCGTCAGATGATTCACCACTTAGCTGGCATGGGGGACTATGATCCTGACTTATTTTTTATAGCTGATGGTAAACCTTTCGATTTTGGAAATAAGAATTTTTGGACCATTGAAGAGTTTTTCGATGCTGTTAGTCAGGTTGCTCTGAGAATGCCACCTGAAACTAAATGGCAGTATTCGAATCTTGCTTATTTTCTCCTCGCCCACGTTGTAGAAAGAGTGAGCGGAATGACTTTGCGTGAATTTTCTGACCGAGAAATTTTTACACCGCTGGGTATGAGTAAGACCTTTTTTAATGACAACGTTAATACTCCTGTAGAAAATCGTGTTGATGGGTATAAAAAAATTAATGAAAACTCCTATGAAATATACATGACGAATCTAAATTTTATTGGGGACGGCGGGGTATATACAAATATTGATGATTTTATTAAATGGGATAGAAATTTTTATGATAACCAATTAGATTCCGCTTCAGACAATCTCATATCTGTCACAACTACCCCGTTTGATTTTGAAGCTCGAGAAAATAAGCTTTTTGGAGAAAGCCAATATGCCTTCGGCCATTTTGTAGGGAGTTCCCATGGGCAGGAAGTTATTGGCCATACTGGTGGCTGGGTCGGATTTAATACAGTATATTTGCGTTATCCGGATCTATCTTTGTCAATAGTAAATTTTTGTAATTCAACAGATGTTTCGGCTGCTAATTTAGGGAATGAAGCTGCAAAAATCAGTATTAATTGGTTAACAAAGAAATAAAATCCAATTTCCCTCTATCTTAAAATCATTTAATAAACCTACCAGGTCTTGCCTCTGTTGCTCCACCTTGTGAGAAAACCTGTTCACCTGCCACCCAAACTGAAACTATGCCGTCAGAAATGGTATCAGGGGAATCTGGTGTAGCGTTGTCAACAACTGTGTCTGGGTCAAATAGCACTAGATCGGCCATCTGCCCAATTCGAATATACCCTCTATCATTAAAACCCATATGATCAGCAGCTAGTCCAGTCATTTTTCGTATTGCTATCTCTAGGCTTATTATTCCTTCTTCTCTGACATATTTACCAAGGATTTTAGTGAATGAACCCATACCTCGAGGATGTAGATCAACAAGTCCACCATCACTGCAAACATTAGTGCGCTCCCATAAAAGGAGCGTTCGAATGTCATCCTCAATCATACTAGTGCCAATAATCATATCTGATCCTTTTTTCATGAGCTGTGATTCTTGTGCAAGTTGCATATATGTGGTTATCGGATCCATTTGACGTTCTTCAGCAATTTCAACGATAGTTTTTCCAACATAATTAGGTTCAGGATCAAATCTTGTTAGCCAAATACCTTCGGGTGGAGCAATTTGATCAAGTGCTAAAGCTACAGCATTACGATCTGTAGGATCTCGTTCGGGCAGTAAGACCATCATGTTGGATTGCCAGTATTCGTAGGGATAAAGATCAGCTGTAATATTTACTCCCTCTTTTACCGCTTGATCCAATTTTTCCAAAATGCTAGCTGCTTGATTCCATAAACTTTTCTGTGCCAGCTTAAAATGCGATATTTGTACTGGCATCTTGGTGCTACGACCTATCTCAATGATTTCATCAATAGCATCTTCGAACCATCGATCTTCACTCCTGATATGACTGATATATCGTCCACCAGCATCAGCTGCGACTTGAGCTAAAGTCATGACCTCTGATCGGTCTGAATATATTCCCGGATCATATTCAAGACCTGTAGATAAACCAATGGCACCACTTGATAATTCACTTTTTAGCATATTCGCCATCAAAACAACTTCATTTTCATTTGCCGCGCGTTGAAAATTTTCTTTAAGAATTTCATATCGGATTGTATTGTGACCGACATAAGAGCCAACATTTATAGTTGTTCCTAGTTCTTCAATGTTTTTGATAAAATTTTCTAATGGATAGGGAGAGGAGCCGTCTTGACCTACGATTACTGTTGTAATTCCTTGGCTTATTGCTGCAAGGGCATCTGGGTGGCTCAAGATATCTCCATCAGCATGGCTGTGAGTGTCTATGAAACCAGGGGAAAGAATAAGCCCATTACCCTGAAAAATAATCTCATTATTTTTTCTTTCTAGCTGACCGATCTCTTCAATACGTTTTTCCTTGATTCGAACATCGGCTAAATAGCGCCCAGAACCGCTGCCATCAATAATATAGACATTTTTTATTAAAGCATTAGCGTTTATGTCTACTCCATTGGTATTGTTAACATCAACACAGGCTGTTACCAGTATTGCTGCCAAAAAGACTAGTAGTATGGAATAGTATTTAAGTGTTCGTATCATCCAAAATTTTTCTTAGAGAGCTTCGTTTTTTCTTCGTTCTGTAACAATCTTATTTACTTTTAGAAATAATTCTTCACGCAGATGCAGTAAACCAAATATTTCGACGATGACAAAAAACGGAGCTGCTAAGTGAGCTTGAATGGGGTGCCTGATTAATACAGGAATTGTTTTTTCTATTGCATGACCAACGAATTGCAATACATACCCCCCAAAAAAGGCTATCAGCGCAATACTTCCTGATGTCGGTTGCAATCCTATCGCCGAACTAAATTGGGCAATAATTATCCCAATAACTAAAAATACCAACGCAAACAGGGTGTCTAAAGTTAGATAAAATAAGAAAAAACCAACAACGGTGAGGTGGGCTAGCGTTATGGGGATGCCCAGAATATTAAAGGAGATCCAACTTAATGGAATAAATATACCAAACATGATCACTGGAATTCCAATCAAGTGAAAAGCAATATTTATTGGATGTTGATGTGAGCCAGAATAACCGACAAGCATTTCCATTAGTTTAGAATTTGCAATCATTTTCTTACATTCTCAAAATCATAATCTTATGTAAATGTATCATGTCAGGGATCAAAATGCTTTTACTGATTAATGTATGGACACCCTACGAATAGATAAGAAATATTTTATCAATCATATTTATGAGTTATTAGCTTAGTTCTAAGCTAGCGTGAATGATAGCAGGGGTTGCATGGTATGGCTAGGAACCTAAGCGGTAGCGCACTTTGAGTACGATCTGATCTCCAATAGGATGATTCCATGAGTTTTCAAAAAGACTTTTAAAGGTCGTCATGTTATTCGTATCTGAACTCGATTTAGTCATAACCAGATATAGATCTGATAACGGAGCTATCTGCCAGCGATAGCGAAATTGCATATTTAATTGTGAGATACTGAAACTATCCGTTTCTTCTGAAGGTTTTGCAATTTCAACAAGGTTGTTTGAATCCGTGGGTAAGGAATAAAATTTATCTTCTATTGCTTTTATACCCACCCACTGAAAAACAATATTGAGTTGTTGAGTCGCATTTGGAAAATAACTAAAATTCAATTTAGGCTGCCACTTTTTTGAAGTAAAAGAAGTGAAGTAGCGATTTTCTTGGTGCAATAGCCATCCGTTTGAGGTTTCATATTCTGCTTTTAATTGAAGGTTAATATTACTCTTTGGGATCCATTTTAGGCCAATTTCTGAACTTCTTTTATAGCCTTCTAGGCTTTCTTCTTGATGTTTTAGATCGAATTCGAGTGAAAGTTTTTTTGATTTATTCGTATCGTATCCGATTTCAAAGCGGTTTCTAGTTGACACCTGGAAAGTACCGTTTCCGAAGCTGTTTCTATCTTCAAAACGTTGGGGAAATTGTGAAAAATTGGCACTCAAGCGGTGAAGATTATTGAATTGTAGAAATAGATGGCTTCCAAATCCGCCAGCAACTCGGTGACCGTCAGAGTTTTCACCACGCCTTAGCCATGTGGTCACCTTGAGATCCCTGAATCGTTTTAGATTGGATTTAATAAATTCGCTACCGTACTGGATATCTTTGATATTACTTCGTTGAGTGTATCCAAAATCATTCACATCTAGAGAATCATCAAAGGAAGTAATTTTAAGACTATGCTTTAAACCTTTTTTTGGAGTATAACTGGTGTCGACATAACTTCCATTGCCTTTATTCTTTTCAAAAGTATCTGATTGGATGATTTGGCCATCCGTTTTCCATTTCCCATTTTTTGAGAGATAGTGAAAATCTACCGCATGAACAACTGAGTCAGATTGTGGTTTGGTGACGAGTGTAGAAAGCATACCTATTCCCTTAATAGCGCCACCGGTATTATCTTCATACAACAATCGGAATGCTCCAAAATCACGTCCAATCTGAGTATATATATTATCATCGTCAGCCCTATAGGACGTATCTTCTTCAGAAGAAGCAAGAAGCCCATAGCGAAATTTCCCAACTTGTCCGGTAGTCTTTGCTGCACCAACAAGTTCAGCCATTTTGGTTTTTTCTTTTTTTCCTATGCTCACCTCATCAGGTAAGTCTGGCGTATCTGGTCTTCCACCAACCCTACGTGTATTGAGAACTGTAAAGCGATTACGACCGCCATAATGTCCTGCCCGCGGCGTTGCATTAAAGATTTCATTACCTTCCTGGAAAAAAAGCCTCTTCTCAGGAAAATATGTTTCATTTGCAGTTAAATTGATAACAACATTATCTGATTCAACAGAACCAAAGTCAGGATTCATGGTTGCTGTTAATTGGAAATTTGATGCCGGCCTCCAAAAAAGATCTACGCCTCCTCGATGAGATAACGTTTCATCAATGTTATCCTGCGTAGTCGATATATAGGGAAATACGCTCCATTGTTGCATTGGATTAACGTCTTGCAGTAGTAATGGTTGAAATAAACTCATGTATTGAGGAATTGATTCAGGTAAGGGAGGCCAACTTGATTCTTCATCGATATAGCCAATATTTCGATGCGTATAAAAATTGACTTGTCGGGTTCCATTAAGTTGTGGCATTGTCATTTGAGACCAAGGAATAAAGTATTCTGCAGACCAACCATCAGACGTCAGAGAGGTACCGCCGTACCAGGCACCATCCCAATCATCAGAGTAGATTTTTTCAGGCAACAATGTTCCGTCTCCTTGATTATCACCTAGCGCAAGGGCCATCCAATATCCGTATCGCGCATTACCTGAAGTATCAATTGCTATGGATACTTGATCACGTTTAGTATGCCAATCATCTCTTGCGGTATACCGACGAAGCAAACTATTCTCTGGCTGCTCCATGTCCATGGATATATAAAGACCTTTTTCAGTATAAAATATACGCACATCCGTTCTGTGACGAGATGGTTGCATGGTATCTGGTTTAGTTACTAAAAAATTGCTATGTATTTTTAAATCTTGCCAGGCAGCTTCGTCGATTTTCCCATCAATGGAAATATTTATTTCATTATCATTAAACCGTTGGGGTTGAATAATTTCACGGTCACTTAATATTAATTCAACTACATCTAGTTTTTCCTGCGCATAAGATATTGTGGCAGTCAATAAGAAAGATATCATTACTAAAATATGGGGAATTCTAGACAACATGTTGTCTCCAATAGTGGTTGTCAATGACAAAATACTACAATGTAATCAACATCGCATTATGCCTGAGACTTAATAAAAATGCAGGCTAGTTAACACTTCTTCACATATAATCTTTCCTCCAGCAGTATAATGACGTATTTTGTATCAAATGAAAAAGAATTTACTAAATATTTTACTTATTTGTTGTATCGTTTTTGATGCGTCATACGCTGATTCAAAGGAATTGATAAAACAATTTTCTGGATCAGGAACTGCTATAACAACAGAATTTGAAGTTAGAGCTCCCTGGATTCTTGATTGGCGAGTTAATAGCGAATATCAACAATCAATGGCAATAGAAATTTCGCTGATTGATAGCTCAACCGGTTTTCTTTCTGGTTTGATTATACAAACTAAATATGTCGGGAATGGATTAAAACTGTTCCAAGAAGGAGGAAAATATCGTTTTCGAATTAGTTCTACTCTCGCAAATTGGTATTTGAAGGTTGAGGAAATTACTGAGGCTGAAATAGAGTTATATAAACCATAAATTTTTTAGGCATCGAAGATTTTTTTGGTGATGGCTCTAGACTAATTTTTTTCTAATCCATCAGTTTTACGTATACCCGTCTATTGTGTTTACCTTTTTTTTCGACTTTGCCCAGCTGAACACAACCAATTTCGCCAGTAGATTTTACATGTGTTCCCCCACAAGGCTGTATATCAATCCCCTCAATTTCTAGGAGCCTAACTTTCCCTAGACCTTTAGGGGGTTTGACAGACATAGTGCGAACTAGATCAGGTTGCGCATCAAGTTCTTCATCACTAATCCATGTGCTTTTAATGGACACATTTTTTTTAACTAAATTTTGTAGGGCTTCATCAACCGCATCTTTATCGACGGGTTCCGACATATCGAAATCTAATCGACTTTTTTCTGCACCTATGTTTCCACCGGTGACGCCGTATTTAAGAATAGATCCGAGCAGATGAAGTGCTGTGTGCATTCGCATATGTCGATAACGACGATCCCAATTAATTTCTGCTTTTACAGTCACTCCTTCAGATGGCAGAGGATTATTATTTTTTAGAAAATGCTGAATTTCGCCGTTCTTACTGTATCTCGTATCAATTACATCGACGCTATTATCATTCCATTTGATTTGTCCGGTATCTCCCGGCTGTCCTCCTCCAGTTGGATAAAAGACTGTTTTATCAAGAATCACAAATTCATTACTAGAAACGACTATCTCCGCTTGGCATTCTTGAAGATAGGCATCATGTTTAAAAAGAGCTTCTGTCATTTTTTAATCATCCTAGGCGTTTGCTACTTACTCTAACTTAAGTTTTTGCTTTAATCTTTAAAAATCTTATTATAGAAACATTGTTATCATTCTCTCGATATATTTTTTTTGATGGGTTTAGTTAAATGACGAACAAACAATTAAGGGACAGTCTTATCCATTGGGGTAGTACAAAAAACAAAGGAAAATATTTCGTAAAAATGCATGGTTTGGATAATCATTTTGTGATTGTCGATGGGCGAGATGATCAGTATGAACCAGATGCCGATGAAATTATAAAAATATGTCATTCAAGACATGGCGTAGGAGCTGATCAATTAATTGTTATCCAAAATCCTACCAAAAAAGGTGTAATGAGTGACGCGTGTGCATTGATGAGGATCTTTAATATTGACGGGAATGAAGCCGAAGCATGCGGTAATGCAACTCGGTGTGTGGCTTGGCTTTTAATGGAAGAATTATCCAGTAATTTTATAAAAATTGAGACCCTTGCCGGAATTCTTGAGTGCCATAAAACCGGAAGAATGAAAGTGAGTTCTTCGATGGGAAAGGTGGAAAAAGATTGGAGAAGAATTCCCTTAAACTCGCCCATTAAGAAATATTCCGAAGAACTGAATTTAGGGCCTCTTAATGATCCAATCATTCTCAGTGTAGGAAATCCTCATATAATATATTTTGTTGAGAATCTGGAAAAAATAGATATTGAATTGTGGGCGCCAAAAATACAGAGCAGTTCAATTTTCCCCAACCAAGTCAATGTTGGAATTGCTAAAATTGTGGATGGTAATAATTTGCAGCTTCGTGTTTTTGAAAGAGGGGCAGGTCTCACCTCAGCTTGCGGAAGCGGGGCATGCGCTGCAGTTTATGCCTCAATAGAAAAGGGATTAGTAAAGACTAATAAAATGAGGGTTCATATGACAGCAGGTTACCTTGATATAAAAATATCACAAGAAAATATAGCCATCATGGAAGGGCCAGTTGCTTTTTCTTTTGTTGGCAAGCTTATTATGTAAATCGTTAAATAAAGAAACTTAAAACTAAAAATCCTATGGTTGCAATTACTCCAGCAATCAAAGCGTATGGAAGTTGAGTTCTAACATGTTCTATATGATCAGTGGATGAAGCCATAGAAGCAACAACCGTTGTATCACTGATTGGAGAGGCATGGTCACCAAAAATTCCTCCTGAAATAGCCGCACCTAAGAATAATGGGATGGGTAAATTTAAAGTTACCGCAATAGGAATAGCGATAGGTATCATTATGGCAAATGTTCCCCAGCTTGAACCTACTGAGAAAGCAATAAAAGCTGAGCAAAAGAAAATAAGTGGGGCAAGAAGAACTACAGGAACCGAGGCTTGTGCAATACCAGCAATATACGGTCCAGTACCAAGAAGTTTAGCAACATCACCCAGCGTAAGAGCTAAAAGAAGAATTGCGGCAATGGGTAATAAATTGCCAGCACCTTCCATGAAAAGTTGCATAATTCGATTAACACTGGCTTTTTTATTTACCAGCAACATCAACCAACAAACAAATAATGCAGCTGATATTGACCATAATATTGCCGTTGATCCTGATCCTTTTATTAAATCTCCACCGCCGGTAATATAAAGCCCAGCTGGCATAGACAGAGTCATCGTTATGATTGGCAAAATCATATAGGCTGGTGACGAACCTGATTCCGAAGGCGCTTTCTCTAATAATTCTTCTACGTTTTTATCCACAATGGGTGATGACCCCTCCCAATGTATCAGACCATCTTGCGTCCTTCTCTCGGCTGCTTTCATTGGACCAATATTGATATTTTTCCATACCACGACACCTGAAAGAATAATTGCCGTCATGGCATAAAGATTGTATGGAATGGATGTAATAAATGTTTCAAGGGGATTTTCAATATCAGAGGATGCAACTATGCCTATAATGACAGCACCCCAGGCATTCAAGGGGATCATTGAGCAAACGGGTGCTGAGGTGGCATCAATCAAATAGGCAAGTTTTTCTCTTGAAATTAGGTAACGATCAAATAGTGGTCGACTAACCGAACCTGCTACAAGTAATGTAATGTTTGACTCAATAAAGATAATGATGCCCGTCATCCATGCTAATAATTGAGCTCTTAATCCTGTATGAACCCATCGACGTGACTCCAAGTAGTGGACGAATGCCTTAACACCACCTGATTTCTCGATAGTTGTTATGAGAGCACCAATTAGAAGTGTAAAAATTAGTACTTTTGCATCATCTGGGTCACTAAATACATTGATAATTCCATCAAGACTCTTCGCAATACCTGTGATTGGATTGAAGTTACTTAATAGTGTAAATCCTATCCATATTCCTGCAAAAAGAGACGGTAAAACCTGCTTAGTTTTGATTGCAAGGATAATAGCTAGAATCGGTGGAAGTATGGAATACCAATTTGGATCATAAGTCATAATTTACAACCCTCTTCCTGAAATAAAACCTTCTAAGAAAGAAGATAAATTTAAACCAAGTTCCGGGCAGAGATAGCCCCCTTCCTGGACTATAACCGTAGGTAGCACCATCTTTCCAATGCGTTTTCCAATTTTTTGGAATCCTTCGGTAGTGATAGATAATCCTGTTAACGGATCTTCTTTATATGCATCAAGGCCAAGCGCTATCACCAAGCCTAGAGGTGAAAAATCATTAATCTTTTTAATAGCTAGTTCTAGAGCTTTCAAATAGTCCCCATCTTCCGTTCCTCTCGGCAATGGAAAATTGATATTAAATCCTACCCCTTCATTCTCTCCTATCTCATTTGAATATCCCCAACAGAAAGGGTAAAACCTAATAGGGTCTGCGTGAATGGAAACTGTTAGAACATCAGATCGACCATAAAAAATATCTTGAGTCCCATTGCCATGATGAACATCGATATCTAATATAGCAATTCGATCAAAATTTGATTTTAGTACCTCTGCGGCAATGGCAGAATTACCAAAGTAACAAAAACCGGCAGCATAATCTTTGCCTGCATGATGCCCCGGGGGACGTGCTAATGCATAAGAGGCGCCTTCTCCATTTTTTACCAATGTCGCAGCATGCGCCGCAGAGTGAGCACTCCAAAGTATACTATTCCATGTATTTTTTTCGATTGGAGAAGATAAGTCAAGGTGATGAAAGCCAGCTTGACCCTCGGCAGATTTTGGGTAACCGCAGCTTCTCTTATCAGGATGAATGTCTGGAAAAACCTCGAGGGACATACCTTTTTTTCTGCTCCACCGAGTATATATATTCTGTAGATAATCAATATATCTTTTAGTGTGTATTTTTTTGATATAGGTTAGCTCAAAGTCTTGTGGTTCTTCTAGAATTAGCCCTGATTGGGATGCAGCTTCAAGTAATTTATCAGCACGATCAGGTATCTCTGGGTGTGGATGAAAATTCCCCGCAGCAAAGAATGTTGGGGGGTTATGATGTTTTTGTTGATCCGAGAAAACAACTTTCATTTTGGTTCCTTAATTAGAGATAAAAATGCCTCACCACCCATATGAAAAAAATTCTCATCTGATCTGTGCTTCATTCCAATCTTTTCATAGAAATATTTTGCCTGAATATTTTTGTTATCAACTGATAATCTCATATGAGTTGCACCATTTCTTATACCAAGTTTTATGGCTTCTTTAACTAGTTCTTTTCCAATACCCTGATTCTGAAAGCTATCATTAACATAAATGTCTTGAATGTAAATTCCTGGTTCTCCAAGCCACGAGGAAAAAGTATAATAATAGAGGCACAAACCAACAGGTTTATTATTATTTTCAGCAATGAGTGCCTCAAAAAGTGATTTTTCAGAAAATCCATGTTTTTTAAAATCCTTAATCTCACTTTTTATCTTGTCTTGAAAGCCTGTTGTTTTAGCTAGTAACATTACCATTTGATGAATTTCAGGGGCATCATCTTCAACAGCTTGTCTAATATTTGTGCTATTCATTTTTTTTAATTGTT
>Ga0209752_1000390_pt1 | contig 21724 bp, 19 predicted proteins | sample METZYME_3_250m_FD_187548 | JGI IMG/M metagenome (GOLD analysis project Ga0209752, IMG submission 187548) | Marine microbial communities from oxygen minimum zone in mesopelagic equatorial Pacific - METZYME_3_250m (SPAdes) (version 2) | ecosystem: Environmental > Aquatic > Marine > Oceanic...
TGCATATTTTAATACTTTTTATAATGCGGAAAAGTATTTCAAAGAGGCAGATAGAATCCGCCTAGAAAAATCCGGCAAAGCTATTCCCTTAAGGGCTATGGATAATTATGGGAAAACGATACAAAAATGCAGGGTCGTGTTATCTGAGTTTCCTGATTCAAAACTTGTTAACAATGCAATATTATTAATGGCAAAAGCACAATACTATAGATCAGAATATGATGAGGCAATCACAAACTTGAAGATAATTTATAGCCAAGGAAGTCCTCAACAAGTTGCTGAAGCAAAATACTGGTCTGCAGTGTGTAAATGGAGAAAAGGAAAAACTCAGACCGCAATAGATGAACTCCAAGAAATAATAAAATTGTCTGAAGATGATAATATAAAAGCCCAGTGTCATCTTTCGCTAGCGGATATTTCATTTGACCTGGACAGAGATGAAAACTTTCTGTTTCATCTAGAGGCAGGTGCAAAAATAATAAAAGACAGGGCAGAAAAGGGGATCGTCTATAATAAACTTGCAGATATTGCATTTAATAATGAAAACTATTCAGTTGCAGAAGGTGCTTATAAAGAAGTAATAAAAAACTCATTAACAAAAGAAAAAATAGAAAATGCCCACATTCATTTATTAAAAATTTCAAGAATTTTAGGTGACCACAGAAGCGCAGAGAGAAAGATCAAGTCTATGTTGGTTGATGAAAAATTTAATAATATAAAAGGTGAACTAGAGCTGGAACTGGTTCAGCTTTATCTGGCGCAGAAAGATACAGATAATGCTATCGTTCGTTTAGAATCAATTATCAAAGACTATCAGAGAACAAAAACATCTGCAGAGGCATATTATCTAATGGGGCAAATTAATTTGTCAGGTATTTGGAAGCCTGATTTAGCAAAAGAAAAGTTTTCTCAAGTGAAAAAAGAATATAATAGGTCAGAGTATGGTCCTATTGCTGAAAGTAAAGTAAAAGCGATAGACGCCTACAATGAGTCACTTATCAGTTTAAAGATTTATGATTCTATCAAGTCCGATACTTTGTTAACGGATACTACGTCTTCAGATTCGATAAATAATAAAGTCGATAAAATAGTGAAATCGTACGAAGAATTATTATATCATATCGGTGATCTCGAGGCATTTAGTTTTGAACGGCTAGACACTGGTATTGTATTTTTTAAAAGAATATTGGAAAATGATTCAACATCAAAGTTTTATCCTAAAGCATTATTTACATTGTCACTAATCTCCAGTGAGATAGGAGATACGTCTGGCAGTAGAAAGTTTAAGAATATGCTTCAGTCTAGGTTCCCAGGATCAGATTATACTTCATATCTTTTTAAAGAAGATGGTATTATTAATGAAAACAGGCCCATTGATTTATTATTTTTAAAGGCTGAGAATTTATGGTCTAGTAATCCATCATTAGCCATGAATGAGTTTAAAAAAGTAATTCAAACGGACTCATTGAGTGAGGTGTCAGCCTCAGCAGCCTATTTTTTGGGTTACCAATATGATTACACATATGTAATGGCTGACAGTGCATTAAAATACTATCAGTGGCTGAATCTGACTCACCCTATGTCTGAACAAAACAACCTAGCCAAATCAAGAGTCAAGGTGCTTAAACAGTTGGTATCATCTACCAAGAGAGATTCTACAATAACGGTAAACTAGTTGCGCATTATTAGAAAATATCTTTTTTCCGTTTCCTATCGATTATTCAGGTTTTTAGTAAAGCATCTCGTTTTTATCTATCAGAAAATTTCCAACAGAGACAAAGATCTTGAGTCTATTGTTGAATTTGGAGATAAGAACCTGACCTGGATTAATAATAATCTAGGGAGCTTAGCATTTAATTTTACAATCCCTAAAGGATTAGAGACTGAGCTGTTTGATTTAAAGTTTAAGTCGCCACTAGTCGCTGCATCATTTAAATCAGATGAAAATCTGTTAGATATTTGGATGAAGTTAGGATTAGGCGGATCAACCTATAAGACAGTGATGAAATGTGAAAGAAGTGGAAATCCGAGACCACGCTTGCAACAGATAAGGCTAGAGAGAGAGCAGTGCCTTGTTAACGCGTTGGGACTTCCGGGTTCAGGGATTGATTTGTTTACCAAAGAACTTTTAGCCTCTTCGCTATGGACATATAATAGGCCGCTGGGAATAAGTATAGGCGGTGAAAATTTAGATGAGTACATATCTAATTTTAATGATATAGAAAAAGTGATAAAGGGCAATGTCCCAGATATTTATTATTATGAGTTAAACATAAGCTGCCCAAATACTGATACAGGAAGCTGCATTGGTGATGATTTGGATGTATTAGAAAAGTTAGTTGAACATGTGAGGGTGAATTGTTCTGCAACAGTTTCGTTGAAAATATCTCCGGACTGGTCCAATGATCGATTAAGAAAGATTGGAGCTATCATTAAGAAAAAAGATAAAATGTTTGTCAATGCGGGGAATACGCAGTTTCGGACTGTTGAATCATTGGGGCTTAAACCTGGTCAATTACCTAGAAATGGAGGCGGGCTAAGTGGCGTAGCTATTTTCCCTAGGACCCTTGAGATGATACATGTATTTAGTGATATAAATATAAAAATAATGGCAACCGGAGGTATATCAACAGTCCACCACTTACGTGCGGCAAGAGATGCCGGAGCTTCTTTATTCGGTATGGCCACCGCCCTCATTATGGATCCCTACTGTATTCCTAAAATTAATGATGATTTAGCGAGATACTAAGTTGCTGACTGTTACATTATTTGAACCGCAGATACCTCCCAATACAGGAAATATTGCCCGATTATGTGGGGCAAACAATGTAAAGCTAGATCTTGTAGGAACTCTCGGCTTTGATATTGATGATAAATATTTAAAAAGAGCAGGCTTGGACTATTGGAAGTTCATCAACTGGGAATATTTTCCTGATTTACATCAGTATTGTGAAAATACTTTTAACAAAAATTTTCATCTAATGACAACTAAATCTAAAAGACTTTATACCAATCGGGTTTTTCAGGAAAATGATTATCTAATTTTTGGTAGTGAAACCGCAGGGATTTCTGAGAAAATATTATCTTCTTATCCAGATAATACATGCACAATACCGATGGAAAATAACAATATTCGCAGTCTCAACCTTGCGACAAGTGTTGGCATAATACTGTATGAGGCTATTCGTCAGATAAGATATGTATAAAATTTTAATTACTATTGTAACTATTTTTTATTTTGTATCATGCTCTAGCGCTCCAAGGTATGCCAGTAATTCTGGAATCGTTTCTAGCAAGTCAAAGACTAAGAAGTATAGTAAATCAAGTTCCAAGTCCGATAAAAAGAAAAAAATAAAGCACAAGAAAAAGATAATTGGTATAAGCTCGTTTTATGCTGAAGATTTTCATGGAAAACTTACCGCTAATGGCGAGGTTTACGATATGTATGGTCTAACAGCCGCCCATAAGACCCTACCATTAAACACAATAATCAGAGTTACAAATCTGTCTAACAATAAGTCTCTGATTCTCAGGGTAAATGATCGAGGCCCGTATATTAAAGGTAGGATACTAGATTGTTCCTATGGGGCCGCAAAAAAATTAGATTTTCTCAAAGAAGGGACAACAAAGGTGCAGATAGATGTAATAGAATGGGGTGATGGCGAATACATGCACCATAGAAAGCTAAAAAAATGAATAATATATATTTGATTGTAAATCCTAAAAGCGGGACTAAAAATTCCAACCATACTCTAAATAAAGTAATACCAGTATTTAAAGAAAATAAAGTAGAATATACTTTAATATATTCTGAGTTTTCTGGTCATGCAATAGAACTAGTGAGATCGTGCAATTTTAGTGAGTATGATTCGGTCTGTACTATCGGAGGAGATGGTACCCTTAATGAAGTTGTAAACGGAATGCTTTCGAGAGATGATAATCAGAGACTGCCTATTGGCCTTATTCCTGGAGGGACAGGTAATTCATTTATGAAGACGATTGATTGTCTTGATCCTGTTGATGCGGTGAATAAAATAATAGAAAATAAACCTAGGTCAATCGATGTAATGAAAGTGAACGCCTCCGATAAAGTATACTATTCCGCAAATCTAGTTGGGTGGGGCATGGCCACAGATATATCAGTTGTTGCAGAAAGGCTACGCTTATTTGGTGGCCAAAGGTATAATATTGCATCTATTATTGAGATAATAAAAAATAAAAAAAGAGATGCCAAGTTTATTTTAGATGGTAAAGAGATAAACGATGATTTTTGTTTTATTATCGCCTGCAATACAAAATTTGTTGGCAAGGGAATGAAGATGGCCCCAGACGCATCTATAGATGATGGACTGATTGATGTAATTATTGTGAAAAAAACTTCCAGGCTTACACTGCTTTCTGTGTTTCCAAAATTATTTAATGGTACTCATGTAAATCACCCTGCCTGTGAGTATGTGCAGTGCAATTCTTTCTCAATTGTTCCAGAAGGAAAAGATCAGTTAAATATTGATGGTGAAATCATTGGATTGACCCCTGTAGAGGTAACTATTATGAAGAAAGGCATTGACTTAATAGTCTGATACTATCTCTATATTAATGTAAGTTTGAATATGAAAGAGTTAAAGGGTAGAAAGTTAATATTATTCTTTGGCATTCCATTTGGCATTGGTTGTTATTTCCTTGGAAATCCAATATTTGCGATTATTACCACCTTAATTATGCTTGGTGGGATTGATGAATTTTATACTCTTAGTGAAAAAAAAGGTGGTCACCCTAATCGTATCTTTGGTTTTATCATTACCCTTCTTATAGCTGTTTCTTATTCAGGGGTCTATGTTCATCATCAGATCACCATTATGGGTCTCATTTGTTTTTCCGTTGTTAGTGTTTTTTTTATTGAAATTATTAATAATAAAGAAGAGCCACTGTTAAATATTTCAACAACGTTTTTAGGCATTCTATTTGTTCCTAGTATGCTAGGCACAATTATATACATTAGACAAATGGATCATATCTATAATTCAAATATTGTGTTAACATTATTTTTATCAGTCTGGCTCTGTGATATCGCGGCATTCTTTTTTGGGACAAAATGGGGAAAGAAAAAGATTCTCCCGAGCATAAGTCCTAAAAAAAGCTGGGTGGGATCGATATCAGGATTCATCGTCTCTGTCTTGGTTTTCATTTTATCGTATAAACTCGAATTTTTAGGCATTAGATATGTTTTATTTGATGCAGTTATTTTTGGTTCTATTGCAGGAATATTTTCTCAGCTTGGGGACTTTGCTGAGTCAATGTTAAAAAGAGATGCCGGTGTAAAAGACTCAGGTGATTTACTAAGAGCGCATGGTGGAATTTTAGACCGGTTTGATTCGCTACTTTTTTCATCAGCAATGATTTATATTCATCTCCTTATTTTTATTGATTAACCATATAATATTAGAATAATTAATTGAAACTACGATCAATATTAGCCACTGACTGCGGCAGTACAACGACCAAAGCAATTTTGATAGAATATATTGATGGAGAATACCGGTTAAGCCACAGAGGAGAGGCACCTACTACGGTTGAGGCACCTTTCGAAGACGTTACCAGGGGTGTATTAAATGCAACAATGGAAGTCGAAGAGCTATCGGGGCGCAAGCTCATTGATGGTGATAATATTATTACTCCTCAAGAAGATAGTACTGGTGTAGATATTTATATATCAACCAGTTCTGCAGGTGGCGGACTGCAAATGATGGTAGCTGGTGTAGTAAAATCGATGACCGGAGAAAGTGCTGAGCGCGCCGCATTAGGGGCTGGCTCTATTGTTATGGATGTTCTTGCATCAAATGATGGTAGAAAGCCTCATGAAAAAATTACAAGAATCAGGCAGCTTAGGCCTGATATGATTTTACTGTCTGGAGGTATTGACGGTGGCACCACAAAACATGTTGTTGAACTGGCAGAAATTTTGGCGGCGGCTAATCCTCAGCCAAGGCTTGGGCAAAATTATAAACTTCCTGTAATCTATGCTGGCAATAAAAAAGCCACATCTGACATAAAAAAAACTCTTGGTGAGCTCACGGATTTGGATGTCACTGAAAATATAAGACCTGTCTTAGAGCAGGAGAACCTTAAACCCTCCAGGGATAAGATTCACGATCTGTTCATGGAGCATGTTATGCAACAAGCTCCTGGCTATAAAAAGTTGATGAGCTGGACGGATGCTCCAATAATGCCAACTCCAGGTGCGGTCGGAGCCCTGATTGAAATGGTCGCTCAGAGGGAGAGTATTTCTGTTGTAGGTGTAGACATAGGTGGAGCAACTACAGATATTTTTTCAGTATTTCAAAAACAGTTTAACCGGACCGTTAGTGCAAATCTTGGTATGAGCTATTCAATTTGTAATGTGTTAGCAGAAGCTGGATTGCCGAATGTACTTAGGTGGGTGCCTTTTGATATTGATGAAAAGGAACTAACAAATCGTATTGGGAATAAGATGATTCGTCCTACTACTGTACCCCAGAGCCTTGAAGAGTTGGTGATTGAACAGGCAATTGCTCGCGAAGCGCTTAGACTATCTTTTATACAGCATAAAGAATTTGCGGTCAATCTTAAGGGTGTTCAGAAAGAGAGAACAATTTCTGATGCTTTTGAACAAACTGATTCTGGTCAATCGTTGGTCGATATGATGGATCTAGATCTTATTGTGGGGTCAGGCGGAGTACTATCTCATGCTCCAAGGAGACAGCAGTCGGCGAAAATGTTGATCGATAGTTTTCTTCCAGAAGGCATAACCGCCTTAGCTGTTGACTCAATTTTTATGATGCCTCAATTAGGTGTTATGGCCAATATTGAAAAAAAGGATCTTTCTAACCAGGCGCGTACAGCTGCTTTGGAGGTGTTTGAAAAAGATTGCCTAATAAGGCTAGGCACCTGCATAGCGCCTGTAGGTGATTTTGCAGGAAAAAAAGAAATTTTACAAGCTGAGCTAGAGTTTAGTAATGGTGAAAAAAAGGAAATTAGTTTAGACCATGGTCAGTTAGTATTGGTTGATGCCGATTATGAGGAAATAAATATTACGTTATCACCTTCAAAGGGTGTTGACGTTGGAGCAGGAGTTAACGAGACTATTCAAACAAAAGTGCATGGCGGACAGGTGGGCATTATTTTTGATGGAAGGGGAAGACCACTAAAATTAAGTCACGAGCCTAGCGAAAGAATATCCGATTTAAAAAATTGGTCTAATGCGCTCAAAGAATATCCTAGTTTAGAGGTTTAAAGTGGCACATTCATATACACCTGGATTAAAAGTATTAAAGAACACTGAAATTTTAAAAGAGCGGCGGTTGCCTTTAAAAGGAAATGTTGCATCAAAGGTAGGTGATATAGTTAGCCCGGATGATATTGTTGCGAATACAGATCTTCCGGGAAATGTTCAGATGATTAATGTTGCCAATCTATTAAATGTTGATGCGAGCGATATAAAAAACTATATGATTAAGAATACTGGTGAATCAATTCAAAAAGATGATTTAATGGCAGAAACAAAAGGCCTGTTTGGATATTTTAAATCAAGTGTTTTATCACCTGTAGATGGTACTATTGAGTCAATATCTGATGTAACAGGACAAGTTGTATTAAGAGAGGCTCCGATTCCGGTTGAGGTAGATGCATATATTGAGGGTAAAATAAATGATGTCATCTCTGATGAAGGTGTAGTAATTAAGACAAATGGTGTTTTTATTCAGGGCATTTTTGGAATAGGTGGAGAAAGTAGAGGCGAGATAAAAACAATAGTAGACAGCAGAGAGACTGAAATAAAAAAAGCTATGATCACTGATGAAGCAAAAGGAAAAATAATTATTGGTGGAAGCTTTATTAGTCTTGACGCATATAAAAAAGCTATTGAGTGTAAGGTTGCGGGAATTGTCGTAGGTGGTTTTAATTATTATGATCTAGAAGAAATATTAGGTTATACGCTTGGTGTCGCAATTACCGGATCTGAAGATCTTGTCACATCCTTAATCGTTACAGAAGGCTATGGTAAAATTCAAATGGGTCAACAGACATTTGATTTGTTGAACAGTCATAACGGTAAGCTAGCTTCTGTTAATGGCGCAACTCAGATCCGAGCAGGTGTAATCAGGCCAGAAATAATTATTCCTATTAATGATTCCACTATTTCCAGCGATGATATTAAGGAAACTCTCGGCATAGTGATTGGTAGTTTAGTGAGAGTGATTCGTTCTCCTAATTTTGGAAAAATCGGAATGGTGAAAGAGCTACCATCAGAACTGAGAAAGATGGAGTCAGAGACCATGGTCAGGGTAGCAATTATCGATATTGATGGGAATCAATTTGAGATACCACGGTCAAATCTAGAAGTCGTAGAAACCGATTAGCTTGGTTGCCTTGACTAAAATTGAGCATAATGAAGTATTATCAGAGAGTGATATTAACTTTATTAATAGACTAGCAAAAAAGATCCATAGTTCAGGATTTGTTACTCCATGTGTATTATTTTTAGAAATGATGAGACCATTTTCGTCGCTTGGGAGTCATGCGATGGTTTTTATGGGGCCAATTATTACTGGTTTTGTTAAGTCCGACGGCTATTATAGAGCTTCCGAACTATTAAACAATAAAACCACATTGTCTATATTATTAGATGAAATTGAGCGTCTCGAGTTGTTAGATTCTGAAGATGAGGAGGAGAGAAATAAGTGAAGGATAAGCAATTCTGGCAGGCTGTTGCGTTAATATCACTGGCCTTTATTATTTACTGGTTTGTTGGACACCCATTTTTTATCACCGAAAGGATTGTGATGTTTTTTGCAATTCTTATTCTAGGTGGTACGTTAATGTATAATATTAGATATGCTGAACGAGGCGGAGAGATATATCTTAGGCCCATACCTGGGTTAAAAGCAGTTGAGGAAGCCGTTGGCAGGTCCACTGAAATGGGCAGGCCGATTTTATATGTACCAGGTATTCAGGATATGGATCAGGTAGAAACTGTTGCCGGAGTCGTTGTATTAGGACATGTTGCGAAAATGACAGCTAGGTATGAAACTAGTCTGAATGTACCAGTAGCAAGATCCATAGTTATGAAAGCTGCTCGTGAGGCCTGCAGAGAGTCCTATACGGTTGAAGGCAGGCCTGATATGTTCAACGAGGATATGGTCCACTATCTGACAGATGATCAGTTTGCATATGCCGCGGGAGTTAATGGTATAATGGTTCGGGAAAAACCAGCAGCTTGTCTATATATGGGGAAATTTTACGCAGAGTCCCTGATTTTAGCTGAAACAGGAAACTCGATAGGTGCCATTCAGATTGCGGGAACTGCATCCCAAGCTCAGATCCCCTTTTTTGTTACAGCGTGTGATTATACACTAATTGGTGAAGAATTCTTTGCAGCAAGTGCATATTTAAGTCAAAAACCTGAGCTTGTTGGAGGCGTCAGGGGACAAGATATGATTAAGTTAGCCGTTATCGGTTCTATAATTTTTTCAACTCTCATGATGATTCTATTTGAATCAACTGGTATCGGGTTCGACATAACTGAGTTTTTAACAATAAGGTAGCCCTAAATAATTATGCTTTGGAAAAGACAGATACCTATACTGATCGTAACCATGATCGGTTCAATAACATTATTTGGCTGGTTCATTGATCAGCCAGATGTTAAAGAATTTGTGGGTGATGATGCTACACAGTGGTATGACATATTAGCCAGCTTTGCGATTATACTAGGAGCCTTAAACCTGATTAAGCTTCAGGTGCAGAAGGTGTTATATCAAAGACCGGGCTGGGGTTATAGTTTAGTTGCTGTATTTGGTTTTATCTTTTCTATTACCGCAGGATTTTTTATTAAAGGTGTTGACGATTCAGTAGCTCAGTGGGGTGCTCATGTGACCTCTGATGGTACACTATTTAAATGGATGTTTGATTATGTTTTTTCACCCATGTCAGCAACAATGTTTTCATTGCTAGCATTTTTTGTTGCATCAGCCTCATATCGAGCCTTCAGAATACGAAACTTTGAGGCAACCTTATTGCTTGTGTCTGGAATAATTATTATGGTAGGTAGAGTTCCTATTGGTGGCGTGATATCATCCTGGTTTGTGATGTACTTAATTGTGCTTTGTGCCGGTATTTATGTGAATAATTGGAAAAAAGATCTTAAGACAACATTCATTTTTGTCGCGGTAGGTGTATCTCTAGTAACTATCGGAGGAATCATGACAGGGTGGCCGATAGATCAGCCTGGAATATTTTATCTGCCCTCTATTCAGGAGTGGATATATTATTATCCTAATGTCGCCGGCGCTCGAGCTATTATGATTGGTATAGGACTAGGAATTTTTGCGACCTCTATTCGTTATATCATTGGAATTGAGAGATCTTATATAGGAGAATAAAGTGAGCAGGATAGAAGATATATTTTTAAAAATAGGTAGTATTGACAGACGCTGGATATTTATAATTATCGCTGTTGTTGTCGTTATTCCTCTTCTAGTTCCAATTGGTATGCCCATCAGGGCCACGGATACCTCTAAAGACGTATATGACGCAATCGAATCCTTGCCAAAAGGTTCAAGAGTTATTTTGTCAATTGAATACAGTCCTAGTACTAAACCAGAGAATCATCCAATGGCAATCAGTATGCTTAGGCATTTATTTCGTAACGACCATAAGGTATATGTTACCTGTCTATGGCCGGATGGTCAGTTCATGGCGCAGGATGCCTTAAATCAGGTCGCTGAGGATGAATTTGGTAAGGAATATGGTGAGGATTATGTTCTGCTTGGTTACAGGCCTGGGGGTGAGGCCGTGGTTAAGGGAATAGTCAGTAATATACGAAAACTATATTCTGTCGATTCTAGACAGACTAAGGTTGATGAAATCCCAATGATGGATGGTATAACAAACTTTAAAGATTTTGTTTTTCTATTTAGTATTTCTGCTGGATATCCTGGGACAATTGAATGGGTACAGTATGCTGCAGACCCTACCGGTGTTCCAATGAGTTCAGGTGTTACCTCTATCCAGGTAAATGAGGTTATGCCTTATGTCCAATCAGGTCAGATGGTAGGTGTGCTCGCTGGCATGCCGGGTGCTGCTGAATACGAATCATTAATCGGGAAAAAAGGATCCGCAACCAGTGGGATGGATGCGCAGTCAGTAGCTCATCTTGTGATTGTATTGTTCATCGTTCTCGGGAACGCTGCATATTTCATTGAGCGTAAGAGGTCAAGAAAGTATTAATATGGAATTTTCTACAATACTAGGAGGCTGGGTAGCGACTTTTCTTACGATAGGAATTTTCTCCTATTTATATAAGGATAATCCATTCTATAAGATGGCTGAACATTTGTTTGTTGGAATTTCTGCAGGCTATTTATTATCACTTGGGTTTTGGACTCAGCTCCAGCCAAACTTATTCGGGAGACTATTTCCAGCTAAACATTATGATCCAGATACGATCACGTATTCGATCTATAATGTATTAAGCTTTTTTTCCAGCTCAATTTTTCCTGAAGGTGGAATTGATAAAGGTCATGACCAGCATCTTATATACCTTTTACCTTTAGTTCTTGGTATTATGATGCTTTTAAGTCTTGTCCCCAGCCTAAGCTGGATGGCGCGTTGGGGTATTGCATATATTGTTGGAATGGCAGCCGGTCTAAGAGCCTATGGTTATCTAAGTTCGAATGTGATTGGTCAGATAAAAGGAACAGCGGTCAATTTATTTGATTTTAGTCTTCCAATTTTTAGTCTATCGTCTCCATCTATTCTTAATAATATAATTATTCTTACTGGTACAATTTGTGGTCTATTGTATTTTTATTTTTCAAAAGAACATAAAGGGGCACTAGGCACGGCTACAAAGATTGGTATCAATTTTTTAATGATTAGTTTTGGTGCTTCATTTGGTTTTGCGGTAATGGGTCGTATTTCCTTACTCATCGGTAGATTTAGTGATCTAATTAAATTTTCTAGTAGCGATTATAACTATGCCACGTTTTGGGTTATATTTGCCGTAACAGGGTTCTTGGGGTATGCTGCCTACCAGGATAATAATAAAGATACTCAGGTATCAATAGATGATCAAGATTCTATGTTTGAAGAGGAATAGATTCATCATTGATAATTTTCCTCCTATTGCTATCATATTCAAAATTGTTACGAGTATAATATGTCTGAATTATTGATAAATGGTTATGGTGATGATTTAACTGTTAATGGTACCCGCATTGGTGACCTATCACCATCAGAGCACGAGACAATTGAAAAAGTAAAGGGAGGTCAAAATTATGCTCCCCTTGAAAATGTTGTTATTTCAAAAGTAAAAGACTCCTCTACCTTAATAGCCAGAAAACCCGACCCTGATGGTATTCATAAATATATTGAATCTGAAATTCTAGATGGTCTTTGTTGCTATTCAGCGGTAAACCAGGGACAGTTAAATCAGACTATTGTCGATGCGGTTATTCGACACTTAGACCAAGAAAAATTACCCACTGTTCCTAGGTCAATACGCCATAAATACATGAGTGCTTTTTTGTTATCCGCGACAGCTATTACTGAAATGGATAGGGTTATTCCTAAAGTTGCGGGTGTAGAGTCTTGGGAGCTATCGTTTAAAATATGTAGAAGGTGGGGATATGAGGTAAAAGGTATACCTGATGGGGAAGCAATTATTGTAGGCGCTAAAGGAAATTTTCATGGTAGGTCGCTTGCGGCTGTATCTTTTTCAGATGATCCTGAATCTAAAGAAAACTTTGGTCCGTTTGTTCCAGGTATAGAGTTAGTTCCATACAATGATGTTGGCGCGCTAGAAAGATTGTTTGAAGAAAAGGGTGACTATATAGCAGCATTTATGGTTGAGCCAATACAGGGTGAGGCAGGTGTCATTGTGCCTGATGATGATTATTTTTCAAGGGTCTCTAACCTATGTAGAAAATATAATATTCTTCTTTCTATGGATGAGGTTCAGACCGGATTTGGTCGTACTGGAGAGAATTTTGCTCACCAGTTATTTGGTGTTAAGCCAGATGTTATGGGCTGCGGAAAGGCTGCCGGCGGCGGTATATTGCCTGTTTCTTTTGTAGCCGGCAGGGATGATGTATTAAGCGTGTTAACCCCAGGATCAGAGGGTTCCACCTTTGGCGGGTATCCTCTTGCTTCTGTAGTTGGAACGTATGCTATCAAGGTTATGGTTGATGCTAATCTAGCTGAAAGTGCAAAAATTCGAGGTCATCAATTGATGCAAAACCTTAACCAGATAAAAGAACAATATCCAGATAAAATAATGGAGGTAAGAGGTAAAGGCTTATTAACAGCGTTTGAAATGTTTGACGAAGAGAAATTAGATGGTCACAAAGTATCTGTAGGTCTTTTAGATCATGGTGTCTATGCAAAAGAAACGCATCATACAACAGTAAGGTTAGCTCCAGCACTTACGATCACTAGTGAACAGATTGATCAACTTTCGGATGCTGTGAAATTGGTAGTAGCATCACTATAATAAGGTAATTTTGTTATGAATGATTTATTAAATAGTTTAAGTATAAAGAAAAATAATTTTGGTTCCTGCTCTGGTCCTGATGGTTGGATAGAAAAGACTGATACAAAAATAATTGAATCCTATAACCCATCGAATGGTGAAAAGATAGCATCGGTTTATGAGGCCACTGTAGATGAGTATAATATTATTATAAAAAAATCAATAGACGCTTTTAATGAATGGCGTAAGGTGCCAGCGCCTGTTCGTGGTGACCTGGTTAGAGAAATGGGTAACGCATTAAGAGACTATAAGGACCAATTAGGTAGCTTAGTTTCCCTTGAAATGGGGAAGATTAAACAAGAAGGTGATGGGGAAGTTCAGGAGATGATTGATATTGCGGATTTTGCTGTCGGTCAGTCGCGTATGTTGTATGGAAAGACAATGCACTCCGAGAGACCTCAGCATAGAATGTATGAGCAGTGGCATCCAATAGGACCTGTTGGCGTAATAAGTGCCTTTAATTTTCCTGTCGCGGTATGGAGTTGGAATGCTTTTATCGCAGCAATATGCGGAAACACAACTATATGGAAGCCATCTTCCCAGACTCCGCTATGTGCCATAGCAGTACAACATATTTGCAATGAGGTTTTAAAGACAAATGGTGCACCAGATATATTTAGTCTAGTCATTGGTGGAGGATCAACTATTGGCGAAACATTAATTCAAGATAACCAAGTCCCATTAATATCGTTTACAGGTTCAACAAGAATGGGAAAACATGTAAATGAGGTTGTTTCATCTAGGTTTGGAAAAACAATATTAGAATTAGGTGGTAATAATTGCATCATTGTAGATGAAACAGCGGATATGGAAATTGTGGTCCCAGCAATAGTCTTTGGTGCTGTTGGCACAGCAGGTCAGCGGTGTACTAGTACCCGTAGAGTTATAGTACATGAAAATATATTTGATGGTCTACTAGACAAAGTTATTTCTGCCTATAAGCAGGTTAGCATAGGCGATCCATTGAATGATGGTACGCTGATGGGACCATTGGTTAATGAGAATGCTGTCAAGGATCATTTTTCCGCTATTGATAGAGCAATAGATCATGGTGGTAAGTTGCACTATGGAGGTAATGAGGTTTCTGGAAAAGGAACACACGTTGAGCCAGTAATTATAGAGGCAGAAAATCATTGGGATATTGTTCAGGAGGAAACTTTTACACCTATTTTATATATAATGAAATACAAAGAATTATCTGAAGCTATTGGAATGCATAATGATGTTCCACAAGGGCTTTCTTCAGCAATGTTTACTCTAAATATTAAGAACGCTGAAACTTTTTTATCCTCTGTTGGCAGTGACTGTGGTATCGCCAATATAAACATTGGAACTTCAGGCGCCGAGATTGGTGGCGCTTTCGGCGGTGAAAAAGAAACTGGAGGAGGTCGAGAGTCTGGATCGGACTCCTGGAAACAATACATGAGAAGACAGACTAATACGATAAACTGGGGCTCTGATCTCCCTCTTGCTCAAGGAATTGAGTTTAATATCAAAGACTAACATGAAGTATTCGGATGTACATAATATTATCAGCAAGCATATGCTTGCTGATGGAATGTCGCCGGTTATTGATTTAGATAAGAGTCATGGTAGTTGGCTAGTGGATGGAACAACTGGAGACGAATATTTAGACTTATTTTCTATGTTTGCTTCATTATCTGTAGGTTATAATCATCCTTATGTATTAAAGAATAAAGAGAGGTTGATGGCTTGCGCAATTAATAAACCTACAAACTCTGATGTTTATTCTATTGCCATGGCTGAGTTTGTGGAGACAATGGGCAGAGTTGCGCAGCCTGATTATTTACCATATTCTTTTTATGTTTCTGGAGGAACGCTTGCCGTTGAAAATGCACTAAAAACAGCTTTTGATTGGAGAGTAAGAAAAAACATTGGTAATGGAAATGGAGAACTAGGATCTCAGGTATTACACTTTGAAAAGTGCTTTCATGGTAGATCGGGTTACACACTATCGCTTACAGATTCTCCTGACCCTAGAAAAGTAAAATATTTTCCTAAGTTTAATTGGCCAAGAGTTTCTACACCATATATTCAGTTTCCTCTAGATGAAAACAATCTTCAAGATGTAATAAACAGAGAAAATAAATCAATAAATGAAGTAAAAACCGCTATAATAGAAAATCCAAATGATATTGCATGTATGATCATTGAACCAATTCAAGGTGAAGGTGGGGATAATCATTTCCGTCCAGAATTTTTGATTCATCTGAAAGAAATTTGTTTAGAAAATGATATCTTACTTATTTATGACGAGGTGCAGTCTGGTGCCGGAATAACTGGTAAGATGTGGGCCCATCAGCATTTTCCTAATGAAGCAAGGCCAGATATTATCAGTTTTGGTAAAAAAACTCAGTGTTGCGGCATTTTTGTAGGTGAACGTATTGATGAGGTAGATAATAATGTCTTTCAAGAGTCAAGCAGGATAAACTCTACATGGGGTGGAAACCTAGTTGATATGGTGAGGTTTACTATTTATCTTGAAATATTTGAACAAGAAAAGCTTGTAAGTAAGGCCAAGGAAAATGGCAAATATCTTCTCAGTCAGTTAATTTCACTACAAAACGATTATTTTGATATAGTCTCAAATGTAAGAGGAAAGGGATTATTTTGCGCCTTTGATTTACCTGATGCTAAATCAAGAGATAGTCTGTCATCAATCTTAATGAAAAATAAGGTGATTGTTCTTGGTTCTGGTAATAAATCGATAAGATTCAGACCTCATTTAAATATTCAGAAAGAAGAGATTGATATTGGTATTAGCGCTATTAGAAATTCCTTAAATAGTTTATAAATTGACAAATAAATTAGGAACTCTTTATATCGTCTCTACTCCTATTGGTAATCTGGCTGATATTACATATAGAGCTGTGGAAATATTAAAAACCGTAGATATTATTGCCGCAGAAGACACGCGTAGATCTAGGATCTTGTTATCTAATTATGATATTAAAACTAAAATGATTAGCTATTATGAACATAATAAATATCAAAAAATACAGAAAATAACAGAAAATCTATTAAGCGGCCATAACGTTGCTATTATTACAGACGCAGGAACTCCTGCCATATCGGACCCAGCATATAAATTAGTCAGACAGGCGATAAAAGTTGGGTGTAATATAGAGTCTATACCTGGACCATCTGCAGTTTTGGCTTCACTAGTATCCTCTGGTTTACCAACAGATAGGTTTATATTTGAAGGGTTTTTACCACCAAAAAAAGGAAGAAAAAAACGATTGGAAAATCTTATAAATGAGTCAGGAACTATTATTATATACGAAAATACATTGAGGCTAAATAGAACTATTAAACAGATACTTGAAATTATCGGAGATCGCCCTGCTGTTATTTGCAGAGAATTGACAAAGATTCATGAGGAGAAAATTAGAGGAACTTTATCCAGTTTATTGGAGTTATTGAGTAGTAAAAAGTTAAAAGGTGAATGCGTCTTGCTTATTGGTAAAGATGATAAGAACGTATATTTTGAATAAATCTTATTTTATATCATTCGAAGGGATAGATGGCTCGGGTAAGTCGACTCAGGCTAAACTACTCATTGAAAGGCTTAACTCAAACTCTATCGAAACTTGTTTTGTGAGAGAGCCAGGCGGCACCAAAATCTCTGAGGAAATTAGAAATATTTTATTAGATGATAGGGCTGAAGAAATATCTAGCAGGACTGAGGCTCTGTTAATGTGTGCTAGCAGAGCACAGCTTACAAAAAATATAATAACCCCAGAACTTAAATCTGGGAAATGGGTTATCGCAGATAGATATTCAGATTCAACTTTAGCCTACCAAGGTGGTGGAAGAGGTATTGACCTAGATTGGCTTGTTAGATTAAATAATTTCGCAACATTTGGCACTGAGCCAGATGTAACTTTTTATATTGATGTTGATCCTAATATTGGATTGCAAAGAAGAAAAAATATTTCCGCTGATCGGATTGAAAGTGCGGGGATAGAATTTCAAAATGAAATAAGAAATAAATATTTAGAAATAATTGATAATTTTAGTAATCGTTGTGTACTTGTAGATGGTAAGTTAAGTATTAAAGAAATTTCTCATTTGGTATGGAAAGAAATTAAAAATAGGACATCTTTTGAATAGATTTAAAATAAATACTAAAACAATATTTATTATTGTTTTTTCTGTCATTGCAATTGCGGCAACAAGGGATGACATATATAGAAAAATTAAAGATAGTCAGCGAACCATAAACAATGTCTACAAGTATCTTATTACACATTATGTTGATGATATAAATCTAGAAAAGTTTACAAAAATGAGTATTGATAATATGTTGTCTGAACTAGATCCCTATACAGTCTATCTGGTTGATGATCAAAAAAGTGGATTGGATATGATAACGAATGGAAAATATGGGGGAGTCGGAATTCAGATAGGAAAAAGAGATAATGTAATCACTGTAATAGCGCCAACAGAAAATTCTCCTGCGAAACGAGCAGGTATACTTGCTGGCGATATTCTAATAAAAATTGATGGAAAAGTTACTGAATCAATGTCTATGGATGACGCGGCTAAGCTAATTCGGGGGAAAAAGGGCACAAAAGTAATTTTATCTATAGAAAGGTTTAACGAAGACGAGCCCATTGATTTTACTCTTACTAGAGCGGATATCCCTGTAAAAGATGTCAGCTATTTTGGGATGCTAGATGAGTCAATCGGGTATATAAGACTTACAAGATTCTCAAAAAATTCTTCTCCTGAAGTTGAAAAGGCAATTAATAGTTTATTAGGTAATGATTTAACTAGTATTGTTCTTGATCTAAGAGATAATCCTGGAGGCCTGCTTAATTCTGCTGTTTCAATACTTGACATGTTTATTAAGAAAAAAGAATTGCTCGTTTGGACAGATGGAAGGGCAAAACAGTCAAAGAAAAAATACTATAGTAAAAATGACCCGATTGTGCCAGATGACATACAGATTGCTGTGTTAATCAATGGTGGTAGTGCTTCTGCTAGTGAAATAGTAGCCGGTGTTGTTCAAGATTTAGACAGAGGAGTAGTGATAGGTAGGCAGTCATTTGGTAAAGGCTTAGTCCAAACAGTTTATAATATAGACAGGAACAAAGCTCTTAAAGTCACCACTGCGAAATATTATATACCAAGCGGTAGGCTCATACAAAAATCTGGTTATTTACCTGATGAAATATTAGCCGATACAGTCTCTTCAGATACACTATTTGAAACAATAGGAGGAAGAACGGTTAAAAGTGGTGGTGGTATAACTCCTGATTACGTGATTGAATCAAAAGAAAGAAAGCCTATTCTTCTAGCTTGTCTGCGCAAAGGTTTATTTTTCTCATACGTTCAGAAAAATAAACATATGTATAAATCATTTGATGAAGTAAATAGTGATCCGATTCTTTTAGATAGGCTAGAAGAATACATTATGAATCATGAAGAAGATCTAAATATTAAACTAGATGGAGAGAATAATTATTTAGATACTAGAGAAACATTGATGAGTATAGATAGTAATAATATATCAATTTCAGGAGCGCTAGAGCTTTTAGATTCATATTTTGAAGAGAAGGCAATTACTCAGTTTGATCGTGAGAATGAAGATATAAAACAATGGATGCTAATGGAGTTTGCAAAACAATTTGATGGTGAGAAAGGCAGGATGAAAGTTTCTCAAACAATAGATGAAGATATTATTAAAGCAATGGATATACTAGATGATCCATTTGTTTATCGTGAGGCATTTATTCATCATTAGTATAGAAATATTAAATTTTTCTTAACTACTAAAAAATCATGTAATTACAAACAAAGGGCGATTAGCTCAGTTGGTTAGAGCGCTACGGTGACATCGTAGAGGTCGAGAGTTCGAATCCCTCATCGCCCACAAAGAGTATGTCAGAAATAAATATTACCCTACCAGACAAAAGTGTTAAAGTGCTTCCAAAAGGAGTTACTCCACAGGAAGTAGCAAATAGCATTGGTTCTGGTCTTGCTCGTGCAGTAGTTGTCTCAAAGATCGATGGTGAATTAAAAGATTTAAACTATTCCCTTGAAAAAGACTGTTCTTTAGAACTTTTTACTGGGGATAGTCCAGAAGGACATGACACACTCTTGCATTCAACTGCACACTTAATGGCCCAAGCTGTTAAGTCGCTATTTCCAAAGAGTAAAGTGACAATCGGTCCGACCATAGAAAATGGTTTCTATTATGACTTTGATGTCGATACTCCATTTACAGATGAGATTATTCTTAAAATTGAAAAGAGAATGAAAGAATTAGCAAAGACTTCCCAGGAAATATCACGTATCGAAATTTCAGCAAAAGATGCGATTAAGATGTTTGATGATATGGGAGAATCATATAAGGTAGAGATCATTAAAGAGATTGACTCAAATGAGGTTATATCAGCATATAAACAATCTGAATTCACTGATCTTTGCAGGGGGCCACACGTTTCAAATACTTCAAAAATTAAATATTTTAAACTTTTATCTACCTCTGGCGCTTATTGGAGAGGTGATGAAAAAAATAAGATGCTCCAGAGAATATATGGAACGGTATTTGCGAGCAAGGATTCTCTTAAAACTCATCTTCATAACCTAGAAGAGGCAAAAAAACGTGACCATCGTAAACTAGGTAAAGAACTTAAACTCTTCGCTTTTGATGAAGAAGTAGGTCCAGGATTACCTCTCTGGCTACCCAATGGAACGGTGATGATCGAAGAACTCGAAAAGTTAGCTAAGTCTACAGAGAAAAAGGCTGGTTTTGATCAGGTTAGGACACCTCACCTAACAAAAGGAACTATATACGAACGTTCTGGCCATTTAGATCATTATAAGGACTCAATGTACCCAGAGATGAATGTCGATGGTGTTGATTATTATGTGAAACCAATGAATTGTCCTCATCACCATAAAATCTTTTCAGCAGCCCCTAAAAGCTATAGAGATATGCCAGTCAGGTTATCTGAATATGGGACATGTTATAGATACGAGAAATCTGGTCAGCTTTTTGGGCTAATGAGGGTTAGAAGTCTACAGATGAACGACGCACATATTTATTGTAGTGCAGATCAATTTAAAGAAGAGTTCATTAATGTTTGCAAAATGTATCTGGAATATTTTGAACTATTTAATATAAAAAAATATACGATGAGATTAAGCCTGCATGATAAAGATCATCTTGGGGATAAATATGTTGATGAGCCTGAATTGTGGTTAGAGACAGAGCAGTGGGTCAGAGAAGCTCTAGATGAAGGAGATTTTAACTATGTTGAGGTTCAAGGTGAAGCTGCATTTTATGGGCCTAAAATAGATGTACAGGTCTGGAGCGCTATAGGAAAGGAGTTTACGCTTGCTACAAATCAAGTTGATTTTGTAGTTCCTAAAAGATTTAATCTTTCTTACAAAGACGAAAATGGAGTTCAGCAGACACCAATCTGTATTCATCGTGCACCACTTAGCACTCATGAAAGGTTTATAGGTTTTTTAATAGAACATTTTGGTGGAAATTTTCCACTTTGGCTTGCCCCTGTTCAGGTTGCAATATTACCAGTTTCTGAAAAAACAAATAATTACGCTAATAAAATTACTCAAAAATTAAACGATGCAGATATTAGGACATTTCTAGATGATAGATCTGATAAAATAGGCGCCAAGATAAGGAATGCAGAAATCAATAAAATTAATGTGATGCTAATAATTGGACCAAAAGAGGAAGAAAGTAATACCGTTTCTTTAAGAAGAAAAATTTCAGGAGACTTAGGAACTATTGATCAAGATATGTTAATTTCGGGTTTAGTAGATGAAATAAAGGATAGGAGTTTGACTCATAGGTAAAAAACAGACACAACGGTTAAATGAAGATATAACTGCAAAAGAAGTTCGTTTAATTAGTGTTGATGGTGAGCAGTTAGGTATTGTTTCGACGGATAAAGCGTTGGAAATGGCGGAAGATGATGGATTAGACCTCATGGAAGTTTCTCCGAATTCAGATCCTCCTGTATGCAGGATTGTGAATTACGGTAAACTGAAATATGAGGAAAAAAAGAAGATTCAAATAAATAAAAAGAAACAGCATGTAATAAAGGTTAAAGAAATAAGACTAAGGCCTCGTATTGAAGATCATGATTTAATGACGAAGTT
>Ga0209752_1000396_pt1 | contig 21596 bp, 17 predicted proteins | sample METZYME_3_250m_FD_187548 | JGI IMG/M metagenome (GOLD analysis project Ga0209752, IMG submission 187548) | Marine microbial communities from oxygen minimum zone in mesopelagic equatorial Pacific - METZYME_3_250m (SPAdes) (version 2) | ecosystem: Environmental > Aquatic > Marine > Oceanic...
AGATCACCACCATAGAAGGGCTGGCAAGTAATGGTGAATTGCATCCTCTGCAGCAGGCATTCTGGGATGAACACGGGTTGCAGTGTGGTTATTGTACACCGGGTATGATTATGTCTGGTGTTGGTCTACTGGGTGAAAATCCGAATCCATCTGAGTCGGAGATCCGACATTACCTGGAAGGCAATATGTGCCGCTGTACCGGTTACCAGAATATTGTAAAAGCGGTCCAAACCGCGTCACAGTCCATGGAAGGGGGCGCATAATGGGTAAACATATAGGCAAAAGCGTAAAAAGGGTAGAAGACCCACGGTTCCTTCAGGGACAGGGAAAGTATGTAGCGAACATTAAACTCCCGGACATGGCTCATGTAGCAGTTCTGAGGAGCCCCCATGCCCATGCTAAGATCAACAGCATAAACACAGCTGCTGCGAAAGCTTTGGACGGTGTAATTGATGTATTTGTTGGACAGGACCTAATTGATGGTGGTGTTGGCAAAATGCCCGTTATCTGGCAGGTGCCTGATAACAAGATTCCCGACCGCTGGCCGTTAACCCCGGATAAGGTGCGTCACGTTGGGGACAGTGTTGCCGCCGTGGTTGCTGAAGATCCCTACATTGCCAGGGATGCATTGGACCTTGTCGAAGTCGATTATGAAGCCCTGGAAGCCACCACAGGTGCCAAGGCTACCACGGAAGATGGGAAACCCCTCGTTCATGATGAAATTGAAAATAATATCAGTTTCAAATGGGGTTTAGGAGACAGGGAAGCCTGTGACAAAGCCTTTGAAGAAGCAGATCATGTGGTAAAACTGGACCTGATCAACCAGCGCCTGATTGCTAATGCCATGGAACCAAGAGCTTGTGCTGCCCAATGGATCGCTGCGACAGAGAACATGACAGTCTGGACCACCAGTCAGAATCCGCACATTATCCGTTTTGGATTAAGTGCTGTTACCCTGCCCATGCTTGATGAGCATAAACTGCGGGTCATTTCCCCGGATGTAGGCGGCGGGTTTGGGAGCAAAATCTTCCATTACCCGGAAGAGGTGATTGTCCCCTGGATCGCAAAAAAGATCAACAGACCCTGCAAATGGGTGGCCACCAGAAGTGAATCCTTTATGACCGACTCTCAGGGACGCGATCATGTGCAAAACTGCAAGTTGGCATTGAAAAGTGACGGTACCATTACTGGACTCTATGTGGAACTCCATGCGGATATGGGTGCCTACTTATCAAGTATTGCACCATTGATTCCAACTGTCATCTGCATTACTCTTTTTTCCGGGTTATATAAATATCCAGGAATATGGGGTGAGACCACGGGAACCCTGACCAATACGGTTCCGGTAGACGCCTACCGCGGTGCAGGAAGGCCGGAAGCATCTTATCTGCTGGAACGAATCATAGATGTAGCTGCCAAGGAACTGGGTATGGATCCTATAGAAATACGAAGGAAGAATTTTATTGGAAAAGATGAATTCCCCTATCAAACACCGGTGGCATTTTTGTACGACAGCGGCGATTATCACGCCATGTTCGATAAACTGGAAGAGAATGCAGATTACCAGGGTATGCGCTCTGCCCAGGCCAGTGCAAAAGAAGAGGGACGGCTTGTGGGTATTGGTGTAAGCGGCAGCGTAGAAGCAAGCGGATATGGTCCAGCTGCTACCGTAGGAGCGTTGGGTTTTTACGGTGGTATGTGGGAGCACGGAGGAATTCGGGTTCATCCAACTGGTAAGGTTACCGCTTTTACGGGCTCTCATTCACATGGCCAGGGTCATGAGACCACCATGGCTCAGATCGTAGCTGACAAGTTAGGTATTGAAGTAGCTGATGTTGATGTAGTGCATGGTGACACTGACCTGGTGACCCAGGGTATGGGTACCTACGGCAGCCGCAGTGTTGCGGTTGGCGGAGAAGCACTGTCCAATGCTGCTAAGACGATACGTAAAAAGCTGGTTACACTGGCTGCTCACCTGATGGAAGTATCTGAAGATGATCTGGTATATGATGATGAAAATGGCAGTGTCCAGGTAAAAGGCGTACCCGATAAGTCTAAGGCTTTTGGAGAACTGGCTTTTGCAGCTTACAGCGGCCATAGCCTGCCGGAAGGAATGGATCCCGGTTTAGAAACATCAGCCTATTATAATCCTGGCAATTTCACATTTCCGTCATCAGCTCATCTGGTGCAGGTAGAAGTGGATAAGGATACTGGTGAAATTGAGATTCAGAAATTCGTTGCAGTGGAAGATTGCGGCAATGTAATAAACCCAATGGTGGTAGAAGGCCAGATCTTGGGTGGAATCGTTCAGGGTGTGGGACAGGCTCTTTATGAACATGGAGTATACGATGATGATGGTCAACTGGTTAGCGGCTCTATGCTGGATTATACCATGCCCAGAGCTGACAATTTTCCTATGATTGAATCTGACCGTATAGAAACTCCATCTCCCAGTAATACTCTGGGGGTTAAGGGTGTAGGGGAAATGGGAAGTATAACATCACCACCAGCAGTGGTAAATGCTGTTGTGGATGCCTTATCCGATTATGGTGTGAAGCATATTGATATGCCCCTCACTTCGGAAAAAATCTGGAACATCTTGCAAACGAACGGAGGTTAAATCATGCAGCCAGCAAAGTTTAATTATTATAGAGCCAACACCATTGACGAAGCCGAATCATTGTGTAAAGGAAATACCGATGCCAGTTTTATCGCAGGTGGACACAGTCTGATCCCAGCAATGAAACTGCGGTTGGCTGAACCTGGAACCCTGGTGGATATTGGAAGAATAGATGACTTGAAAGGAATCAGCAGGGAAGGCGATACGATTCATATTGGTGCCTTAACTACACATGCTGAAGTGGAAAGTTCAGATGTAGTGAAGGATGCCTGCGCCGCATTGGCAGAAGCTGCGGGTATGATTGGTGATCCCCAGGTTCGGAACCGCGGCACCATTGGCGGGAATGTGGCTCATGCGGATCCAGCTTCCGATTACCCGGGTATATTAATGGCATTTAAAGCAACCGTGGTCACAAGCAGTAGATCCATCGCCGTAGATGACTTTTTTACTGGATTGTTTGAAACGGCATTAAACGATGGGGAAGTAATCACAGAAATACAGGTTCCTGCATTGGGTGATGGAAGTGGTTCCGGTTATGCCAAGTTCTTTAACCCCGCTTCACGCTATGCTGTGGTGGGAATCGGTGCTGTTGTTACTATGGATAACGGGACCTGTTCGTCCTGCAGTATTGGTGTTACCGGTGCTGCCGGCCATGCCTTTCGTGCTTCCGCAGCGGAGGATGCGCTGACCGGCTCTGACCTTGGTGATGATGCACTGGCAGCGGCTGCTGCAAAAGTGGCTGATGGGCAGGAAATGCTGAATGATCTTGTTGCTTCAGAAAATTACCGATCCCATTTATGCGGGGTTATAGCAACAAAGGCTATTAAAGCAGCAAAATCCAGAGCTTAAAATCAATTGAAATGATTGCTAACCTGAATGCCCTGGTTACCAGGGCATTCTTGTATCTGGATAGTTTTTCAATCCAGATTTAATCAAGTGATCCAATTTTTCTTTTAAAAAATGGATATTATAAAGTATTAAATGGTATAATCAGGTTTGGTCAATAATATGAAAGGAAGTGAAAATGGACCATATTTACAATATAGCTAAGTTTTTACATGTTATTGGTTTTGTTTTTATGTCCATCCCTTTATTCAATTTGATTATTGTTAATGAAAGAGCGCTTATGGGGCCATCGCTTAATTATGCCACAGATCGTTATTTTGAAAATATCATTAAACGAGGGGCCATCCGTTGCTATGTCTTTCAATGTACAGTGTTTGTAACCGGGGTGGCCATCTTGTTTCTGGGACCGGGCTTAAGTGCAATTTGGTCCAACTGGGTATTAACTGCCAAAACATTCATTTTGTTGTTGCTCATGAGTTTACTTTCCTATGTTCATTTTTCTATCCAGCCGAAGATTGAGAGCCTGCTGGAGTCTTTATCACCTACTGAACCGGCCTCTGAAGATTTGCCAGGAAAACTTGCCCCATTTCGAATTCTACGGAAAAAATTGGCTACAGTATGTCTATTCCTGGTAATTACAGCGATCATACTCGGCGTTCAAACATATTCTCGATTCCATCCATTTGTTTCTATGGCCTTGGTTCTCCTTGCAGCTGGTTTTTCCCTACGTGCCAATAAATCTCTGGTTCGTTTTGGCTGGTTTTAAAATCCTGGTGCAGTGATTAATAACCATGGTATCAAAAGTGCATTTTCAACTTAGTCGTAAAACCGAAGTAATGTCTTTTAATAGGCTCAAAGTAAAATCATAAAAGTTATTTGATGTCATACTTAAGTGATTTCCATGAGGCAATCAAAAATCCAGAAAAGTATTGGCAAAAACAGGCTAAAAAAATACATTGGTTTACATTCCCAGAAACAATTCTTTCCAAAGACAAACAGGGTCATTATCATTGGTTTGAAGGAGGCAAACTAAACACGTGCTATTTGGCCCTGGACAAACATGTACTTAACGGTCGTGGTGACCAACCTGCTCTCATTTATGATTCGCCGGTCACAAATAATAAAAGGTCTTTTACTTATAATGATTTGCTAGAAAAGGTATCCCTTTTTGCTGGTGTATTGGCTGATCTTGGTATTGAGAAAGGTGACCGTGTTGTTATTTATATGCCCATGGTGCCGGAGGCGGTAATTGCCATGCTGGCCAGTGCCCGATTGGGCGCCATTCATTCTGTTGTATTTGGCGGATTTGCTGCTAATGAGCTGGCCATCAGAATCGATGACGCTAAGCCAAAAGTAATTGTATCCTCCACCTGCGGAATTGAGTTCACCACTGTAATACCATATAAACCATTGTTAGATGCTGCCATAGCGACGGCTCAACATAAACCGGATCACACAATAATTCTGAAACGCCCCCAGGAAGACTGCACATTAATTGCGGGGCGGGATCATGATTGGAAAGATTGCATGAGCCAGGCAAGTCCGCACGACGTTATTCCTGTTGCAAGCACAGATCCGTTGTATATACTGTATACTTCTGGAACAACTGGTAAGCCGAAAGGAATCGTCCGTGACAATGGTGGCCACGCTGTTTCTCTGAATTACAGTATGGAGGCCATTTACGATGTTTCTCCAGGAGATGTGTACTGGGCCGCTTCCGATGTAGGTTGGGTTGTGGGCCATTCTTATATTGTATATGCTCCCCTGATTCGAGGTTGTACCACAATCCTATTTGAAGGTAAACCAGTGAGAACGCCCGATCCTGGTGCATTCTGGCGTGTAATAGAAGAATACAATGTAAAAACATTTTTTACAGCACCTACTGCATTTCGGGCGATAAAAAAAGAAGATCCTGACGGAAAGTTTATAGAACAATACAATTTATTGGGATTAGAATCTGTTTTTCTTGCCGGTGAACGTCTCGACCCTCCAACCTATGAATGGCTGGCCGGTCTTTTGGACTGTCCCGTGATTGATCATTGGTGGCAGACTGAAACAGGCTGGCCGATCTGCTCAAACATGCTGGGCACGGAATTGAAAGAAATCAAAATGGGATCTGCCACTGTACCAGTACCGGGGTTTGACGTCCAGATTCTGAATAAAAATGGTCAACAAGTTCAATCTTCAGAAACAGGAAGCATTGTGATTAAACTGCCGTTGCCGCCTGGATGTTTGCCTACCTTGTGGAACGACAATGAGCGCTATCAAACTTCCTATTTATCTACATTCCCCGGATATTACCTGACTGGTGACGGGGGTTATAAGGATAAGGATGGGTATGTATTTGTAATGGGTAGGACGGATGATGTAATTAATGTTGCAGGACACCGCTTGTCTACAGGTGAAATGGAAGAATTAATAGGCGGTCATGAAGCAGTCGCCGAATGTGCTGTTGTTGGCATAGCTGATGAACTTAAGGGCCAGGTCCCTGCTGGTTTTGTAGTGCTCAAGGATGGGTATATGCTGGGAAATGAAGACCTGGCACCTGAGCTGATCATGATTATTCGCAGCAATATCGGTGCCGTTGCTAATTTTAAGCAGGTAGCCATTGTGAAAAGATTGCCTAAAACAAGGTCAGGAAAGATATTGAGAAAATCCATAAGAACTTTGGCAGACCAGGGACAGACGGCAATTCCTTCCACAATTGATGATCCCAGCATCCTGGATGAGATAAAAGATGTTTTGCAGGATCAGCAGATTGGGATGGCCTTTATTAAATAGATGCTTGATAATATAATCTCAACTAATGTAGAATGTAGCCCCCTTCCAAATAAGAGTATCGCCACATAAGAAGAGAAGGTTTTTAACCTTTGAATAGAGAGGAGTTTGTATGATACCAGGTTCTTTTAATTACCACGCACCTTCATCTTTGGATGAAGCTATAAAACTGCTGGAAGATCTTGGAGAAGATGCAAAGATCCTAGCCGGCGGACACAGTTTAATACCCATGATGAAACTTCGGTTGGCTGAGCCGGATCATTTGGTGGATATTAATGGCTTATCAGATCTTGATTATATCAGGGAGGAGGTGGGTGTACTTTGTATTGGAGCGATGGCTCGAGAATCAGCCCTTGAAAAATCAGAACTGATTGCAGAAAAATACCCAATCCTGAAAGATACTTCTGAAGTAATTGCTGATCCATTGGTACGAAACCTGGCTACTGTAGGCGGGAATATTGCTCATGGAGATCCAGCTAACGATCATCCCGCCACCATGGTTGCACTGGATGCTGAAGTTGTGGTACGTGGTCCTGGAGGATTATTGGATAGCGGTGGAAGAACCATTGCCATTGATGATTTCTTTCGAGGACCGTTGATGACTGCGCTGGCTGAAAACGAAATATTAACTGAAATACGAGTGCCCTGTCCAAATGGGAAATCTGGTGCCGCATACAAGAAATTAGAGCGTAAAGTGGGCGATTATGCGATTGCAGGTGCGGCTGCTGTATTGAATTTTGATGGGGATAGCTGCAGCAAGGCAGGAATCGCTCTAACCAATGTAGGGCCAACACCAGTTCGTGCTTCTGAAGCACAGGATGCGCTGGTAGGTACTGCTGTATCACAGGATGATGCGGATAAAGCAGGTGAACTTGCAGCTGCCGCTTCCCAGCCTGTGGGTGACCATAGGGGTTCCGAAGAGTATAAGCGTGCAGTAGTAAAAGTACTCACATCGCGAGCTATTATGAAGGCCAAAGAAAGAGCAGCAGGAGGGAATTAATATGGCTACACAATCAATTACATTAAAAATTAATGGTGAATCCAGAACTGCTGAAGTGGAAGATAGACTACTCCTGGTTCACTTGATCCGTGATAATTGCGCATTAACAGGAACACATATCGGATGCGATACCACCCATTGTGGTGCCTGTACTGTTCTGCTGGATGGAACAGCGGTGAAATCCTGTACAGTTTTTGCTGTTCAAGCTAATGGAAGAGAAGTAACCACCATTGAAGGGATGGAAGGAGAAACACTTCACCCATTACAGGAAGGATTTATGGAAGAACATGGTTTGCAGTGCGGTTTCTGCACTCCAGGGATGATTATGTCATCGAAACATCTTCTGGATCATAATCCAAACCCTACTGAAGATGAGATCCGCTGGGGAATCTCCGGCAATCTATGTCGATGCACCGGTTACCAGAATATCGTAAAAGCCGTACAGTACGCATCGAATAAACTTCAAGAAACAACTGAAGAAGGAGGCGAATAATGTCAAAATGTAAAACAACTCTTGAAGTTGGAGGAATGGGACATTCAATTAAACGTAAAGAAGACCCAAGATTTATTCGCGGCCAGGGAAATTATGTAGATGATGTTGTGCGTCCAGGTATGGTGTTTATGGATATTGTCCGCAGTCCCTATGCACACGCTAAAATTAAGAGTATTAATACAGAGAAGGCTTTGGCGCACCCCGGTGTCGCTGCGGTGATTACCGGTGAAACTTTGAAGGAATACAATCTTCATATGATGCCCACCCTAATGTCTGATACTCAGATGGTTTTACCAATCGATAAAGTCTGCTACCAGTCGCAGGAAGTGGCAGCTGTGGTTGCCACTGATCGCTACAGTGCAGCAGATGGCGTGGAACTGGTGGAAGTGGAATACGAGCCGCTCCCCGTTGTTGTTGATCCTCATAAAGCGACTGATCCAGATGCCCCGATCATACGGGATGATAAAGAAGGTCAGGAAAACAATCATATTTTTCACTGGGAAGCAGGTGATAAGGAAGGGACCGAAGAAATTTTCAGCAATGCAGATGTAACCGTAAAAGAAGATATTTATCTTCCCCGCATTCATGTCGCATCCATCGAAACATGCGGCTGTGTTTCAGAGTTTGATTCGGTAACGGGAAGGCTTACCGTTTGGTTGACCACCCAGGCGCCGCACGCAATACGTACAGTGGTTGCATTGGTGGCAGGGCATGTGGGCCTACAGGAAGATAAGATCCGTATCATTTCGCCGGATATTGGCGGCGGTTTTGGTGGTAAAGTTCCTGTTTACCCTGGTTATGTGATAGCTATTGCGGCATCCGTGGTGACAGGACTGCCTATAAAATGGATTGAAGATCGCCGTGAAAATCTACAGGCAGATTCATTTGCCCGGGATTACCATATGACCTGTGAGATTGCTGCGGATAAAGATGGTACATTAAATGGTTTGAGAATCAAAACGCTGGCAGACCATGGCTATGCTGATGCAGCAGCAAATCCATCCAAGTTCCCTGCGGGGATGTTCTCAATTTGTACAGGTTCTTATGATTTCAAAAATGCCTTTGTGGAAGTAGATGGTGTCTATACCAATAAACCGCCAGGCGGGATAGCATATCGCTGTTCGTTCCGAGTTACAGAAGCAGTCCATGCTATTGAACGTATGGTAGATATGGTTGCGGATGAATTGGGGATGGATGCAGCTGAAATCAGAATGAATAATTTTATTTCGAAGGATGCTTTCCCATATCAATCACCCATGGGCTGGGAATATGACAGTGGAGATTACCATGGTGCATTACAACTGGCCATGGATAAGATTGGTTATGATGCACTGCTAAAGGAACAAGCTGAAAAACGTGAAAAGGGCGAATTAATGGGAATTGGTATTTCATCATTTACGGAAGTTGTGGGGGCAGGCCCTTCCAAGGATTTTGATATTCTTGGAATTAAGATGTTTGATAGCTCCGAAATACGTATTCATCCTACGGGGAAAGTGATTGCCCGTTTCGGTACAAAATCACAGGGCCAGGGTCATGAAACGACGTATGCCCAGATCATTGCAGAAGAATTAGGTATCCCTCATTCTGACGTGACTGTTGAAGAAGGAGATACGGATACTGCGCCATACGGTCTAGGAACCTATGCCAGTAGGTCAACGCCCACTGCAGGTGCAGCAGCAGCTATGGCTTGCAGGAAAATTAAGGATAAATCCCAGAAGATTGCGGCTCATTTGCTGGAAGTAACCGAAGAAGATTTGGAATGGGAAGTTGGCAAATTCTCAGTGAAAGGTGTACCGGATAAGTCAGTTACAATTCAGGAGGTCGCCTTTGCCGCTTATACCAATCACCCTCAGGGATTAGAAGCTGGATTAGAAGCTACTCATTATTATGATCCTCCTAATATGACCTATCCTTTTGGCAGCTATATTGCTGTGGTGGATATTGATTCTGATACTGGTGAAGTCAAAATACGCAGGTTTGTGGCCGTTGACGATTGCGGTAATATCATTAATCCTATGATCGTTGAAGGTCAGATTCATGGCGGACTCGCCCAAGGTGTTGCACCTGCTCTTTACGAAGAAATCAGCTATGATGATGAAGGAAATATTACTGGTGGTAGTTTTATGGAATATCTTGTTCCCACAGCTATGGAAGTCCCCCACTTTGAAACAGATAAAACAATAACCCCCTCTCCTCATCATCCATTGGGTGCTAAGGGAGTCGGAGAATCACCAACTGTAGGGGCTCCGCCTGCCATTGCTAATGCTGTTGTGGATGCACTATCACATTTAGGTGTAAAACATCTGGATATTCCACTTACTCCAGAGAAGGTTTGGCGTGCTATCCATAAACAGGATGCCGCCTGATACGTATCTGCGGTAACCAGAGATAAACAATGAAAGTTGAAATTGAAAAAACCTTTTCTATCCGTGCGCCCATAGCTGATGTCTGGGATTTTATGACCAATGTGGAAAAAGTATCTACCTGTATACCAGGAGCTCAATATGAGTCAGATCTGGGAGATAACCAGCATTCAGTCATGATGGTGGTAAAAGTAGGGCCCATTAAGTCCAGCTATCGCAGCAAGGTCTTCATTCGTTCCATGGATCAGCACACCCATACCATCGAAATTGAAGGGCAGGGTACAGATATGAAGGGTAAGGGTGGGGCTACAATGGAAATGATAGGAAAATTGACTGAAAATGGTGAAGGTTCCACAGAGATTAAAGGTAACTCTACTATTACGATCCAGGGAATGCTTGCCCAGTTCGGCTCCCGAATGGTGGAGGATGTATCTAATCAGATCTTTATTCAATTTACAGGGGCACTGGCTGCTAGGCTTGAAGGACAGGGTGAACAATCTGCTGAACCACAGTCAACTGGCGAAGCTCTTAGCGGAATTGCAGTTGCCTCAGCAGCAATCAAGGGTATCTCAGGGAGATTAATGGATAAATTCAAAACAGAAAAAGAAAAGAACCCTGGAACGTGAAATTTAACTGGGTCCAACGAGCTGCTGAGCTAGAAAAAGAAGGAATACCATTTGCCATCGCAACGGTTATTGATACAGTGGCTCCTACTTCTGCCAAACCCATGGCCAAGGCGATCATTACGGCAGATGGAAAAATGGAAGGTTGGATCGGCGGCGGCTGCGCCCAGAATACAGTTATTGAGGAAGGGTTAAAATGTATCCTGGAAGGGATGGCGTCTGTTATCCGCCTCAGCCCGGAACAAAGTACCGATGGCAATATAGCCTATAAAAAAGCAATTTTTTTAACCTGTGAAAGCGGAGGTACACTTGAATTTCATATTGAACCGGTATTGCCTATGACTAAATTAGTTATTTATGGTAATACTCCGACTGTGTCAGCTCTGGCGAAAATGGGGCTATTTCTTGATTTTGATGTAATTGTACTCTCTCCTGGATTATCTGAGCTTGACCTGGACCAGAGGGTTTCTAAAATGGCTGAATTTTCCACTGTAGAAGGTCCCTGTATGGCTGTGGTGGCAACCCAGGGGAAAGGAGACCTTCGTGCATTGAAGGCAGCTATCGATTCGAAACCAGAATTTTTATCGCTGATAGCCAGTAAAAAGAAAACCAAAAGTCTTTTAGATCGATTGGAAAAACAAGGCATTCAACCGGAGGAGATCGAAAGGATCAAGTTTCCCGCAGGCTTAGATATTGGTGCGATAACACCTGAGGAAATTGCTGTTTCCATCATGGCAGAACTGGTACAAAAGCGAAGAGCAATCGCCAGAAAGGATGAAATTATTATCGAAACTGGGCACCAGGGATCTGTTAAGAAAAAGGATCCCATATGCGGTATGCTGGTGGATCCATTGACGGCAGATTGTTTTTCGGTGTACGAAGATGTAACCTATTATTTCTGCTGCGGGGGATGCAAAGAAAGATTTGAGGTAGAGCCCAGTTCCTACATCAAGATATAAATTATCTAAAGTCTAAAGAGCTTAAAACAACTAATTTCCGTTACCTTGAAGGATATGAAACTGACTTCATTCAATGCGGTAGATGATATCCAGATAACCCTGAATGATCATCATTATATTACCCGCCGTTCTCTGGCAACATCTATATATTTGTCCTTGAAAATGGGTATGCCCATTTTCTTGGAAGGTGAACCGGGGGTAGGTAAAACAGAAGTGGCCAAGGTTTTAGCTCGTATTCTGGATACAGAACTTATTCGTTTGCAGTGCTATGAGGGGCTGGATGTGCATAATGCCATCTACGAATGGAATTACTCCAAGCAGATCCTTCAGATCCGTCTGTTGGAAGCTGGTGGAGAAACAGATAATGAGAAAATGGCACAGGAAATATTTGGGCAGGATTTTTTGATCAAACGTCCCCTGTACCAGGCCCTCGAACATAAAGGAGAGACCCCTGCTGTACTTCTCATCGATGAGTTAGATCGGGCAGATGAGGAATTCGAAGCATATTTGCTAGAAATCCTTTCAGATTTTCAAATATCAATTCCAGAGATCGGGACCATCAAGGCAGACAATCCACCGGTAGTGGTAATCACCTCCAACCGCACCCGGGAAATTCATGATGCCTTAAAAAGGCGCTGTCTGTACCATTGGATTGATTATCCATCTGCGGAACAGGAGTTTGAGATTGTAAAGCGAAAAATTCCAGCTGTGAATAAAATTCTGGGCAAGCAGGTAGTAGCCTTTGTTCAGGCCATTCGCGAAAAAGATTTTTATAAACTGCCGGGGATTGCAGAAACTTTGGACTGGGCCAATGCGCTCATGAAACTGGGTACTACAGAACTTTCCACCGAAGTCACTACGGATACACTGGGAACCCTGCTGAAATACCAGGATGATATTGAAAAAATGGATGGGGAAACCACCCATGGCCTGGTACAGCGCGCTTTTGTGGAAGCAGAACTCATTTCCACGTAATCCATTGCCATTGCAACCAGCTGTAACGTCTAGACTACACGATGCCATAACCGTGTTTGGCCGGTTCCTGCGCCAGGCAGGATGTTCTGTTGGTACCGGTGAAATCATGAATGCCATCAAATCCAGTTCTCATATAGAAATCATAAATCGGGAAGACTTTCGTCAGGCAATGAAAGCCTGTTTCATCTCAGATCATAAATTACTACCCCTGTTTGACCAATTATTTGACCTGTACTGGCGTAATCCAGATCGGATCGAGAATGTTTCTCAAATTTTGCGGAAATTATACGAATCCAGATTGACTCAGGCAGAGTTAAAGAATATGAAGGAACAGGGGCAGAAATTAATTTACAAAAAAGTAGATGATTCTCAGAAAAGGGAAAAAGATTCTGAACAGGAAGATGAAAAAACCTATGATGTTTTCCTATACAGCCCTCAAGAGGTATTGCGGTCCAAACGCTTTGATGAGTATACCAATGAAGAACTGGACATGGCCCAGGAATTTGTCACACGATGGGAATGGCGATTGGGCGAAAGGCGACTACGCCGTCTTGAACCAGGGCGGAAACCACTGCGTTTGAATATCAGGCAGACCATTCGCAAGAATATTTTCCCGGCCCAGGATTTCATTGAATTGCATTGGAAACAGAAAAAAGTTAAACCGCGTCCCCTGGTTATCCTTACGGATATCAGCGGGTCCATGGAAACCTATACACGAATTTTACTTCATTTCATGTATACACTTAATACAGTCCATAAGCAAATGGAAGCATTCACTTTTGGGACACGGCTCAGCCGTATTACCCATCATCTGCGCAGGCGGGAGGTGAATGATGCCTTGGAACTGGTGAATGATAATGTAAAGGATTGGTCTGGCGGAACCAAGATCGGGGAGACCCTGGAAACTTTCAACCGGAAATGGGCCCGGCGGGTCTTGAGCGGAGGCGCAGTAGTGCTCATGATCAGCGATGGCTGGGATACAGGCAATGTAGAATTACTGAAAAAAGAAACCGACCGGCTGCACCGCAGCTGCCATCGTCTGATCTGGCTGAATCCGAACCTTGGTTATAAGGATTTCCAGCCATTGACGCAGGGTGTACAGGCCATATTGTCCCACGTGGATGATTTTCTGCCGATCCATAATCTTAACAGTCTAATGGATCTTGGGAATGTGCTTTCCAGGTTGGATAAGAGGAACAACCTGAAGGCAAGGGCATGAAAATTTCCGCTATTATACTTGCCGCGGGTGAATCAACCCGCATGGGTGGTAAAAATAAACTTCTGCTGCCGTACAATAACAGCTCGATTATTACCCATGTCTGCCGAACGGTACTGAATACCGGTTTAAGCCCCGTGATCGTAGTGACTGGTTTTGAGAATAGCCGGGTAGAAAAAGAACTGCCCAGAGAGATTGATGGTATTGTTTATAATAATGATTGGAAACGGGGTATGGCCAGTTCCATCTATATGGGTATATCTGCTCTTTCGGAAGATATTCAGGGCAGCATGATTGTGCTTGGAGACATGCCTCTCATTACACCACTGACATTGGATCTGTTAATTTGTGATTTTAATCATCATCAAGGCGGTAAAATTGTATATCCTCTCTATGGGAACCGGCAGGGCAATCCAGTCATTTTCCCTAGGAAATATTTCCATGAGATTCTTACTGCCAATGGGGACCGTGGCTGTAAAAAAATACTGAAAAAATACCCTGGTGACGGAATTGGAGTATCTGTCGAATCAGACGAGGTCGTCCTTGATTGCGATACACAGGATGATTATTTTCTTATCAAAAGCGAAAAGCCTTAAAATGTCTAAACATAAGGATCTCATCCAGAAAATGAACAGCCTGGAAACGGCGGAAACTCCCTACGCACTCGCCACTGTTTTCAGTGTTACCGGGTCTTCTTCGGGGAAAGTAGGCGACAAGGCTTTGTTTGATGAACAGGGACAGCGTATCACCGGTTATATTGGCGGTGGGTGTATCGAAAATCGTGTTGCTGCCACAGCAAAGGAAACTTTAATAGATGGTGTGCCCAAAACGGTGGAGATTGACTTGGACAGTGATGAGATAGGCATGGGCATTCCGTGTGGAGGATATATGTCAGTAATTGTAGAGCCGCAATTGGTCAATTCAACCCTGTTGATCCGGGGTATGGGCCGGCTGGTGGAAATTATATGCCAGATGGCCAGTCTGTTGAAATTCAAGGTTATTGTACAAACGTCGGAACAGGAAAAGGATCGTTATCCTGGGGCGGATGAGGTCATCACCGAGCCCCTGGAACTGGAAGATATTGATTTTCCCGTGGATTATTTTATCCTGGCCACGCACCACCGAAATGACGATCAAATGACCCTGGAAGCCTTGAAAAAGGGCATTCCCTATGTTGGGGTGGTAGCCAGTGCCAAGAAAACAGGAATTATTCTGGAATACCTGCATGAGAATGGTATTACAGATGAAGAACTGGAGCATTTTTATGCCCCTACAGGGCTGGAACTGCTAGCCAAGACCCCGGAAGAGATTGCACTCAGTATACTATCTGAAATGGTCTTGCTGGCCAATGGGGGCACGGGCAAGCATAAGCGGGTGCTGACCCCTGCCGGATCGGTGAAAGATAAGTCCTGAACCTTGGTCCCGCATTTCATTCATTTTCTCCAAGAGTAAGAATATCTTTTCATGAACATGCCCATCTACCTGGATAATCAAGCAACAACGCCCCTGGATCCAGAGGTGCTTAAAGCCATGCTGCCGTATTTCCAGGAGAAATTCGGGAATGCTGCCAGTGTGCACCATGTCTATGGGCGGGAAGGAAAAGAGGCCATAGAACAGGCTCGCAGGTTTCTGGCCGAAAGTATCCAGGCCCGGCCCAGGGAAATCATATTCACCAGCGGTGCTACCGAAGCTATTAATCTTGCACTTAAAGGCGTTGCGGAAAAGTACCAGGATCGTGGCCGACACATCATTACCCAGGTGACTGAACACAAAGCTGTGTTGGATACCTGCGCTTACCTTGTTCATCGGGGTTGGATGGTTACATCATTGCCAGTGGATTCCCAGGGTTTAGTCAACCCACAGTCTGTGGCGGAGGCCATAACCAGGGACACTGTCCTGGTTGCCATCATGCACGCCAACAACGAGATTGGGACTATCCAGCCGGTGCAGGAGATCGGCACCATTTGCCGTCGGGAAAATGTATTTTTTATGGTGGATGCCTGCCAGTCGTTTGGAAAACTGGATTTGAACATAAAAACAATGAATATTGATCTGCTGGCAGCCACAGCGCATAAGTTGTATGGCCCAAAAGGGATCGGACTCCTTTTTGCGAGCCAGAAAGATCCCAAGGTGGAACTGCAGATGCAAATGGAAGGCGGCGGGCATGAGCGGGGGTTTCGTTCCGGAACCCTGGCTGTACCCCTGATCGTTGGTTTCGCCCGGGCGGCGGAACTTAGCCTGGAGAGTAAAGATGAGGAAAACCAGCGCCTCGGTGAACTGCGGGACCGATTGCTTACCGGGATCCAGGATGTTTATCCGGAAGTGGTCTTGAACGGCAGCCACTATAAACGTTTATCCCATAATCTCAATCTCTGTTTTCCCGGCCTGGATGGGGAAACCATGATCATGAAAATGAAAAGGATCGCCTGTTCTACAGGCTCAGCCTGCAGCAGTGCCAGCCTTGAGCCTTCCCATGTGGTCAAAGCGCTGGGGCGGGATACGGAACTGGCCCATTCCGCCATTCGTTTCAGCCTTGGGCGTTTCAACAGTGCAGCAGATATCGATACAGCCATTGCGGAAATAAACCGGGTTGCCGGAGATCTAAAGGAAAAAAAATTAACCCGCCGCAGGGTACACGCAGACGGCATTGAGTAAAATTACTGCGCTGCTGCGCCCGGCTCACGAAGTACCCACGACAGTATGGAGCGCAGATGATTCCAGAAATTTACTGCCCAGGCTGGATACACTTTTTTTCCTGTTGAGCGGACTGTGGGTATTTGGAACCGGGGAAGCATTGATCATCAATGCGCGACTGGGGGTGAGCCCCTGGACTGTTCTGGCCCAGGGTATTGGTCTTCAGTTAGATTGGACAATTGGTTTTGCTACATTCATTGTCAGTATAGCAGTTCTGATTATGTGGATCCCGCTCCGGGAAACACCGGGGCTGGGCACCCTGCTGAATGCAGTACTGATCGCCGCAGCCATTGATATAATGATGCCCTTGCTCCCCGAACCATCCTCCTGGACCATAGCCGTAATTCAGGCTGCGGTCGGGGTCCTTATGGTGGGGGCAGGCAGCTGCTTTTACCTTACAGCGAATCTGGGGCCGGGGCCGCGGGATGGGTGGATGACCAGTATCCAGCGCAGGACGGGATGGCCCATTGGCCAGGTGCGGACCGGGATCGAAATTAGCGTTTTAATTGCTGGGTGGATGCTTGGCGGCACCGTGGGTCTGGGCACCCTGTTCTTTGCCCTGGGTGTGGGTCCTGCACTTGCAGGCTTCCTCACATTGGCTGGTTTCTGGGATGTGCAGAAGATAGGGGCAGCCAAATAGACAGAATTGCCTGCCAGTGCCCTCTTGTGAAGGGCGGGCCGGTATTACGGTGATATTTCGGAAAATGACGGGGTATTTTTAAGTCAAATGGTTTAGCCTAAATTATTCAATGACCAAACCATTGATCACCAATGATGCTGTTGTTCTGGGTATCTTGATTGGCATTCTCGCCTTTGTATTTCGCACTGCAAAGAGTGATCACCCATTCTGGAAAAAGTTTTACACTTATGTACCCAGCCTGCTGCTATGCTACTTCATTCCTTCCCTGTGTAATTCACTGGGGATAGTTTCTGGTGAAGAGTCGAAACTCTATTTTGTTGCTTCCCGTTACCTGCTTCCCGCCAGCCTGGTACTGCTGACCATCAGCATTGACCTGCAGGAAATTATAAAACTGGGGCCCAAGGCGCTGGTCATGTTCTTTACTGCCACGGCGGGCATTATTCTGGGCGGTCCCCTGGCTATTCTTATTACCGCATTGTTTGCACCGGACCTGGTGGGCGGGGCCGGACCCGATGCGGTCTGGCGGGGATTCACCACCGTGGCCGGCAGCTGGATCGGCGGCGGGGCCAATCAGGCCGCCATGAAAGAAATATTCACGGTCAGTGATCAACTGTTCTCTGCCATGATCACTGTAGATGTGATCGTGGCCAATATCTGGATGGCTTTCCTTCTCTATGGCGCTGGAGTAAGCAGGAGGCTGGATGGCTGGTTGAAAGCCGATACTAGCACTATTATCGAACTAAAGCGGAAAATGGAAGAATACCGATCCCAGATCATGCGCATACCGGACCTGACCGATACTGTCACGGTCATGACCACTGCATTCGGCGTCACGGCAGTAGCCCATTTTATGGCCGACAGAATTGCGCCCTGGATCGGCAGTCATGCTCCCGGCTTGGCAAAATTTAGCCTGACATCGGGTTTTTTCTGGCTTATTGTGCTAGCTACAACCCTAGCTCTGGCCCTGTCTTTTACCCCGGTCCGGCGGTTGGAGGGAGCGGGAGCCTCCCGCTACGGTAGCCTGTTTTTATATGTTCTGGTGGCCACCATCGGCATGAAAATGGATATTTTGGCCATCTTTGACAGTCCCGGTCTTTTTCTGGTGGGCATCCTGTGGATGGGTTTCCACGCTGGGTTGCTGCTGGTTGTGGCGAAAATGATCCAGGCGCCTTTCTTTTTCCTGGCTGTGGGCAGCCAGGCCAATGTGGGCGGTGCGGCCTCAGCACCCATCGTGGCCTCTGCCTTTCATGCCTCTCTGGCGCCGGTGGGTGTACTCTTGGCAGTTTTGGGCTATGCTGTGGGGACCTATGGGGCCTGGATCTGCGGCATAATGATGCAGTTTGCTGTACCATGATTTTTATTCCAGCGGCTTACAATACCGACAGTACTTCTCAAATAAAACCGTGACCATCAGGAGAAATGACCTATGATAACTATTTTTCTTACTGCTTTATTGCTTTTATCCAGCTGCACCACCATGAAAATTGATTCTCAAGCGGAAACGGGTAAATCTGCTTCCCGGATATTTCATAATTTGCTCGATGAACAGTGGGAGAAAGGTTTGCTGGATAATCCGGAATGGGCCACACGTCTGGGAGATAATCGGTACAACGACCGTTTAAATGACGTTTCTTTTGCTGCAGTACAAAAACGTCAGGATGAACAACGGAGTTTATTGGAGACAGTGAAGTCCATCAAGCGGGAAAAACTTACCCCAAATGACCAGTTGAATTATGACTTATTTCGACAAAGGATTGAAAGGGACATTGCAGGTCATTCCTATTTAACACATCTGATGCCCATGGACCAAATGGGCGGCATCCAGATTGGGTTTGCAGACCTGCCTGATTATATGCCCTATAAGACAGTACAGGACTATGAGAATTACCTGGCTCGCCTGGAAGCGTTTCCCGCTAAAGTAGAACAGATCATAGAACTCATGCAGCGCGGGATCCAAACAAACTGGGTACCACCGCGGATCGTACTGAGGTCTGTTCCGGACCAAATCAAAGCGCAATATGATCAGGAGATTGGTAACTCTCCACTTTGGAAACCATTCCAGGAATTCCCGACATCCTTTACTGCAGATTCCAAACAGAATCTGATGCAAAAAGGAAGGCTGGCAATAGAGAAAGATGTGTATCCTGCCTACAGAAAACTTCATGAATATTTTACCGGTACCTATTTACCCTCCTGCCGTGAAACCATCGCCTGCAGTGATTTCCCTAACGGCGATGCCTATTACCGGTCCCGGATCAAAAACTATACGACCACCGATCTGACTGCAGGGGAAATCCATCAGATCGGACTGGATGAGGTAGACCGGATCAAGAGTGAGATGCTAAAGGTAATCGCGGCTGCGGGATTCGAGGGTGAGTTTGATGAGTTTTTGACTTTTCTACGCTCCGATCCGCAATTTTATTTTACTTCTTCTGAAGCTTTGCTTGATGAATACCGCAATATCTGCAAATTAGCAGATGCCCAGCTTCCACAATTATTCGGGTTGCTGCCCAGATTGCCTTATGGTGTAAGGCCGATCCCAGATTACCAGGCCCCAGCATCGCCCACAGCCTATTATTATTCCGGATCATGGGAAGCAGGCCGACCTGGGTATTTCATGGCGAGTACCTATAAATTGGAAACCCGCCCAAAATATGAAATGGAAGCATTATCCCTTCACGAGGCGGTTCCAGGGCACCATCTTCAAATCGCCCTGGCTCAGGAACTGGAGGAGATGCCCATGTTCCGACGCTACAGCGGCTACACCGCTTTTGTGGAAGGCTGGGGGCTGTATGCGGAAAAACTGGGCGAGGAAATGGGTTTTTATACAGAGCCCTACAGCAAATTCGGGCAACTGACCTATGAGATGTGGCGCGCCTGCCGCCTGGTGGTGGATACTGGTATGCATGCCCGGGGATGGAGTCGCCAGCAGGCCATTGAGTTCATGCTGGCCAATACAGCAAAAACAGAAAATGATGTTATTGTGGAAATCGACCGTTACATCGCCTGGCCGGGGCAGGCTCTGGCCTATAAGATAGGCGAACTCAAGATTCGCGAATTACGCCGGCGGGCGGAAGCCGAAATGGGTGCAAATTTCAATATCCGTGATTTTCACGATGTGGTACTGGGTAGCGGCGCAGTGCCCTTGAATATTCTGGAAAAGCAGGTCAATGATTATATTCGGAATGGAAAATAGCCAGGCAGCGATCTTTTAATTATTTACTATAACTCTTTGGAAGTCTGGGCGGTATCCTGAATTTCCGCGTCTATTTTTCTAGCTAATATCTTTATTTGAGACTATAAACGAACCATGAGAAAAAATAATTTTAGAAATATTGCCATTATCGCTCATGTTGATCATGGGAAAACTACCCTTGTAAATGAACTGTTAAAGCAAAGCGGTACTTTTCACAGCCACCAGAAAGTTGAAGACCGGATCATGGACTCCATGGATCTGGAAAAAGAGCGGGGAATCACAATTACGGCAAAGAATACTGCTGTGTATTACAATGAAGTAAAAATCAATATTATGGATACACCAGGACACGCTGATTTTGGCGGCGAGGTGGAAAGAAGTTTGAATCTGGTAGATGGCGCCCTGCTTCTGGTAGATGCCAGTGAGGGGCCATTACCTCAGACTAGATTTGTTTTGAAAAAAGCATTGGGGAAAAATCTACCCGTTATATTGGTAATCAATAAAATTGACCGGCCAGATGCACGTATTCAAGAAGTAATTGATGAAGTATATGATCTGTTTATTGACCTGGATGCTACGGATGAACAGATAGAATTCCCGATTTTGTATACCAATGCAAAAACAGGTTTAGCAAAAACACAATTGAATGAAAATTCCGCAAACCTGCAACCACTATTTGATGCCATATTAACCAAAGTGCCGGGTCCTACGGCGGATGATGAACATATCCCACAATTCTTAGTGACCAATTTGGATTATGATCCTTACGTGGGTCAAGTCGCCATCGGCAGATTAAATAATGGAATTCTTGCCGTAAATAAACAATACAGTCTTTGTACTGCTCAGGGCATCAAGCATGGTATTAAACTTTCTGCTTGCTATACCTTTAAAGGACTGAAAAAAATTGAGACCGATACGTTAGAGGCAGGAGATATTATTGCTGTCGCCGGTGTGGAGGGTATTGTCATCGGGGATACCATCTCCGATAATAATACTCCGGAACCTTTGCCCAGAATCATTATTGATGAACCGACGGTCGCCATGCTATTTTATGTGAATGATAGTCCATTCGCTGGAAAGGAGGGGAAATACCTTACATCCAGGCATCTTAGTGAGCGTCTGCAAAAGGAAATACTTGGTAATGTATCCCTGAATTTTACGGAAACGGATAGGACAGATGTTTTTGAAGTACA
>Ga0209752_1000397_pt1 | contig 21554 bp, 16 predicted proteins | sample METZYME_3_250m_FD_187548 | JGI IMG/M metagenome (GOLD analysis project Ga0209752, IMG submission 187548) | Marine microbial communities from oxygen minimum zone in mesopelagic equatorial Pacific - METZYME_3_250m (SPAdes) (version 2) | ecosystem: Environmental > Aquatic > Marine > Oceanic...
TCAAAGAGGCACCTGATTATGCGAATGACGAAAGTATGTCATCACCTCATCGCGGAAAATCGAATCTGCTAATGAGCCAAGCCGTCGACGAACTAAAACAGCTCGTTATAGATCTATCTAAAGCGGCCGATTGAGCCACCGCATTGAGCATAACTCCTGGGCTGTCAATCAAACGCTGAAAATACGTCTTCGTCGAGTTCCTGATATATCTCGGGCCGCTGAGGTCGGATCTGAGGTGTGAACTCGGTAATTCCTACGTCGAGGAAGTCCCCGATTCGGTCGATCACATACTGGGGTGATCCGATCATCGACCAGGCGTTCTCACCACGAATCTCTTCGGCTTTTTTTTCATCGTGGACGATGCGAATGGGTACGTGAACCGTCTTCTGGATTTCCGTTGGATCGCGCCCAACCGCTTCACAATGCTTCTCCAGGACCCCAGATAAATGTTTCACTCGTTCGGGACTCGCGATCACGTTCATGATGTCGCCATACATGGCGAGGGTTTTTAGCGTGCGTTTTTCACCGGTGCCGCCGACCATGATTGGGATCGGCTCTCCGCTGCCGCTTTTGGGCGCGAAGGCCGCCTGCTTGAGTTGATAATACTTGCCGTTGTAATCGATGCGTTCCTCCGGGCCTGAATGGAAAAGCTTTCGAATAAGTTCGCATGCCTCTTCGAGTCGGTCTGAGCGTTCGCGCATGGAGGGAAATTCCCATCCGTAGGCTTGATGTTCTCTAACATTCCAACCGGCACCAATTCCGAGCATGACCCGGCCTGGCGCAACGACGTCGACCGTGGCTGCCATCTTCGCCATCAGGCCTGGATTACGGTATGTATTTCCGGCGACGAGGATGCCAAGTTTGAGGTTGTCGGTAACCGCCGCACATGAAGCCAGTAATGACCATCCCTCGAGCGTGTTCAGGAATTCATGCTCCATGATCTCGTCCGTGTGGTGCCACGGCGGAATAAAATGATCGTAGGCGAAGACACTCGTCCAACGACCCGAATCCATCACTTCAAGGACTGCTTTGATCTGGTCCCAAGTCGCTTGTTCGTTGACTAGCTGTGATCCAAACATGGTGCGTTCACCTTTGTTTTAGTCTTGTATGAAGCTTATCCAGGATGCGTCAGGACATCCAGGATGACGATCAGCTCGATGAGTAGCCACCATCGAGCTGAGTGAGACGCACCCTAGGTATCCGTCGAGATCCTAGCTCGAATATAGGACTTGATGTCTCCGGAAGTTGTACGGGTCGCACTATCGCCGAGCGCCCCTTCAATCAAAGTCGCCCCATCGAAACCGAAGAGATAACGCAGGAATAACAATCCGTCGGTTAATGCAGTCGTCGAACCGTCACCGTCGATGTCCAAAATATCCGCATTGTTATTTAGATAGGCACTAATGGCTTCACCATCTGTTCGCGAAGCTGAGGAAGCGAGAGCACCGTCACTGAGTGTTGTTCCGGCAAATCCGAAAAGGTGTCGTAGTACCAATAGTCCATCCGTTAGAGCTGTAGTATCGCCGTCAACGTCGATATCGAAGTGAAAGCAAGTTCTACAATCGAATCCGTTCAGCGGATCGGTACCATCAATTGCTTCTTGCGCATCCGACACCTCATCACCGTCGTCGTCGCTATCAGCGTTGTTTCCAACTGTATCGCCGTCGGTATCCACGGTTTCCGTTGCGTCTTCGGGAAACACATCAGCGTTATCCCCTACTCCGTCTCCGTCGGTATCCTCGGTCTCTGAGGCATCGAAGGGGAGCGCGTCGAGGTCGTCTGGGGTGCCATCATTGTCGTTATCTGTGTCTATTTCATTGCTGATACCGTCTTTATCGCGATCGAAAACCAGACCCGGGAGGTTGCTTTGCCCCGCGCTATTCCTTCCCCAGCACGCTATCGATGTCCCCCTGATGGCGCAGCCGTGATAACGGCCTGACGATAATTGGTTTGGGCTTAGTAGATCCGGAGCCATCAATTGCTTGAATTCGTTGTTACCCCAGCAGACCAGCCCGTTGTCGTCGACTGCACAACTGTAGCTATCGCCGGCCCGCACTTCCGTTGGATTGCTTAGGACGGGAACATCGGTCTGGCCGTCGTCGTTGTAGCCCCAACAGCTGACCCCCGAGCGATCAAGCCCACAGGTATGATATCCACCTGCACTGACCTGAGTCGGGTTATCAAGAACAGGTGTGTCGGTTTGGTTGTCGCCATTAAACCCCCAGCACGTGATTCCGGAATCTTCGACCGCGCAAGAATGAAAGGCACCCGTGCTTATATGGCTCGGGTTGCTAAGGTTGGGAGCATCACCCTGACCATCGCTGTTATCGCCCCAGCAAGCGACTCCATCTTCGACAAGGGCGCAACTATGGAAAGCGCCACCTTCAACTTGCTGCGCGGTAGTTAGTGCTGGCGCGTCGGTTTGCCCATTACTGTTTGACCCCCAGCATGTGATGCCTTCATCTGCGATCGCGCAGCTGTGCGCGTCACCCGAACCAATCCAGGTTGGATTGGTCAAACTGGGCGCACTCGTTTGACCGTAGTCGTCTGATCCCCAGCAGCGCGTACCCGCTTCCGTTATCGCGCATGTATGCATATCTCCGGCCTGGACTTGTGTTGGATTACTAAGAATTGGAACTTCTGTCTGACCCGAATCATTCCAGCCCCAGCATGCGATACCGGAAGTCACGAGCACGCACGCATGAGACTCACCCGCATCGATTCTTGTGGGACCGGTTAGTGCCGGGACTGTCGTTTGCTCATGCTCGTCGAAACCCCAGCAGACTGCCCCAGAGTCATCGAGTGCGCAGTTAAAATCCCAACCGGCTGCAATTTCTTTTGGACGGGTTAATGATGGAACTTCGATTTGGCCTTCGCCGTTATCGCCCCAACAATGAACCCCGGAATCGTCCAATGCGCAGGTATGCAAACCGCCGGTACTCACCTTGGTTGGATTTTGTAGCTCCGGGACGGAGGATTGTCCGTAACCGTCATACCCCCAACAAACGATTCCTGTGTCATCCAACGCACAGGTATGCATGCCTCCTGCATCTAGCGTCCGTGGATTGCTGAGCCCCGGAACTGTCGTTTGGCCCTCCTCGTTCCAACCCCAACAAACGACCCCGGTATCATCAAGCGCGCAAACATGAAAGCTGCCCGCGCTTACGTGCGTTGGATTGGTCAATGAAGGCACAATGGTCTGGCCACTACCGTTATATCCCCAACACGCGACGCCTTCGTCATGTAGAGCGCATGTGTAGGCATCTCCTGTAGCGACCGTTGTGGGGTTGCTTAAGGTCGGAATATCGGTCTGGCCAAATTCATTAGCGCCCCAACAGACGACCCTGAAGTCATCGATGGCGCAAGTGTGAGCATCGCCACCTGCCACCATGTAGTCGCTTCCGCCCACGCAATTCGCGCCCAAGGCCATCAATAGCCATAAGTTATGTCGAAGCGCAGACGCCACCATTCTCAAGATTTCCGTCGAATGTATGAAAGCAGCATTAACGCTACGTTCCGGTGCCTTGCGCGTCAAAAGGATTGGAGTGTCTTTTTCTTGCTGAAATTAATCTAAAATACCGACCAGTTGTGTACATGCATACGTACAAGTGGTTTGAGTAGACCTATCAACGAGAAAAAGATTATGTCCAAGTTGTTGTTGATCCCAGTAGCTGCACTTTGTCTATTGATGGCGCCTGAAGGAACGGCTCGTGAGCGTGCTGTGCCAGGTTTTGACGATCGTGATGCACCCCGTGATGCTCGACCACCTCGAGGCAACGAGGGTCGTGATGCTCGTGGGCCTCGAAGACCCAGACCGGGCGACCAAGGTGATCGGGGCCGTCCACCACCGCGAGGATCGGATGCCGACCGTGCCGCGGATCGGGAAGCACGTGAGCAGCGTCGACAAGAGCACCGCCAACGTCAACGCGAACGCTGGGAGGCTATGTCCGAGTCGGAGCGTCAGGCTGCACGGGAAAGGATGCAGACGCGGCGGGAGAACGCCCGGAGTGGGGATCGAAATCGTCGCCCCGGTCGTGGTCGACCTGGCCAGCCGTCAGATTAATAATCTGGGGACGTTCCAACTAATCTTCGTAGGGCCGCTCGCCCTCACACATAACCCGATATAACGTTCGAGGTTGTTCGCCGTGGTCGTAGACCGCGGCGTGCAGCGAACAACGGTTGTCCCACATAACGAAGTCTCCAGGACGCCACCGATGCCGATACATTGCGTGATTGGCAAGCGAGTGTTGGTAGAGAAAGCGAATTAGATTGGCACCTTCCTCGGGCGTCATACCCTCGGCTTCAATACAGCGTGCGGCGAAGGTGACATAGAGTGCTTTACGGCCGGTGACGGGGTTTGTTCTCACCGCCGGATGCCAGACGGGATTAGGTACTTCTTCGGGCCGTTCCGTCCCACTGACGACGTGTTTAAAACGCAGTCCCTTGAGCCACGATTTCATGACATCGGACAACGTGTCGTAGGCAAGATATTGATTGGCAAACACGGTATCGCCGCCATGTTCCGGTATCGCAATGGCGTTAAGCGCCGTGTATGCAGGTGGTCGATCGACAAAACACGTATCCGTATGGAATCCCCCGGAAACTGGTCGATCGCCCTCAGTATAGTTTCTAACTACGTGTAGATTTTCGTAATCCGGGTGAAGGTCGACGCCGGGAGTCACCGTCACGTCCCCGAAACGAGCGATCACGTCAACTTGTTGTTCGGGAGGTAAGAACTGTCCTGGAAATGCAGCTACGCAGTACTCGGAAACTAAACGTCGGACGTCTTCGACTTCAGCATCGGACATTGAGCCCAGCGATAATCCGGTAATACGCACGCCCGTGTAACCCGACAACAACTCTGCGTTTATCGTTGATTCACGAGCGACGCTCTCAATAGTTGCCGCCACTATAATCTCCTCGGAATCTTCATTTTTTTCCGCTGCACATCTTTTTGGAGGAAACGACCAACCGAATCCCGATACCTTCGTCTAACACCGATCTCCCGTCAATACCTGGAATGGTGGCGCGCGGGGAAGCCGTTCTTGAATAGAGTCTCGTTAAAACGTATATATATTAGTTAGTTAAAGATTTTACCTAGAAAATATATATGCCAAAACTAGGGTCGGAGGCGATAACGAATGGGTAAATGCTTCAAGCCATGGACAAAGCTCGCCTGCAAGTGATCCGGATCACCGTTGATTTCCATTTCATCAATTCTTGGCATCAGTTGTTCAAAGAAAATACGTAGTTCCATTCGCGCCAAGATATTGCCTAGACACATGTGCGGGCCCAACCCAAAGGCCAGATGCTTGTTGGGTTGTCGATCCACCCGAAAGACCTCCGGCATATCGAAAACGTCTTCGTCTCGATTTGCTGAGGCATAGAACAGGCCTAAGTTATCCCCGGCCTTGATGTCCTTGCCTCGTATCCTCACGTCTTGAGTCGCCGTACGACAGAACTGCGTAACCGGGGTTGACCAACGGATCATCTCTTCAACCGCGAGTTTCAGCGTATCCGCCGATCCCTCGCGGAGTAGATCCATCTGATCGGGATTATCGAGCAACGCGTGCAATCCACCAGCCATGGCCGTCCGCGTGGTCTCGTGTCCTGCGGTCGCGACGATGGTGTAGTACGAGACCAGTTCGCGATACGGCATGTATGCATCATCGATTTTACCGTTCGCAATGTAACTCGCGAGGTCTTCAGTCGGGTTGGCTCGACGAGCGTCGGTGATTTCAGTGAAATACGCATAGATGTCTTTAATGGTGTCGATCAACGATAGCGGATCATCGCCGACCCGCTTCATCTCCGGATCGTCCCCGGCAAACAACTCATTGGTTAGCGTCAGAATGCGCCATTCGTCTTCACGAGGAATACCCAGTAACGCGGCAATTAGACGCAGCGGCGGGAATACGGCGACGTCTTGGACGAAATCTAGTTCGCGCACCGAGCCATCACCGCACATGTCATCTAGAATTTCTCGAGTAATCGTGTGCAGGCGTTCTTCAAGTCCTTTTAAATTTGTTGGCGTGAACCAGGGCTGTACTAAGGCACGGTATTTTGGGTGATCGGGAGGATCCATTTGCACGAGCGATCTGACTAATCCCCGGGCGTCAGAGGCAGCCAACACTTCCATGAGCTTTGGCGCGTCGCGTAACTTTTCGAAAATCTGAGCCATCATCTCTTGTCGTATCTCGGGCGACCCTCTGTCAGGCATAAGGATGGGGCGTGGTTCGCTTGCAAAGAGCTCGGGTTGACGCTCAACAAAACCAATATCCTCATGTTTGGTGATGGCCCAGAAAGGATGAAAGTCTTGCGTTTCCGTCCAGTGGACCGGGTCGTTCGCGCGCAACCAAGCAAAGGCTTCGTGCGGGTGGCCACTCTCGCCATAAAATCTTGGCGAAATGACATGTTCGTCACTGAATTGGTAGCTCATATCACGACTCGTTGAAAAGGTGCCTATACGGGAAAAGCGCGTATATGGTCGGTGATTTCGCTCAACACCTTGGCCTCGGCTTCCTGGATCAACCAATGCCCGACATCGAGTTCAATCAATCGATAGGGACCCGTCATCAACGGCGGTGTGGCGTCCACCCCAGGTCGTCCGATGGCTTGATCTTGATTACCCCAAATTAGGATAGTCGGTACCGATACGTCACCAATCGGTTGTCGACGTTCGCCCCCCAGAGTGATACCTCGATACCAATTCAACGCACCGGTGAGTGCTCCAGGTTGGCGAAATACCCGGAGGTATTCTTCTACTTGTTCTTCCGAGGACTGGTTCCAAACAGCTTGTAATCCTGCGTAATCGTTATCGGATAAAGCCATTTCTGCTGCCCCCTCTTGTTGAAAGAACAAGATGTATTGGCTTCGCTCTGATTGTTCTGGATTGGTTGCTATGGCATTACCGAACGCATCGATGTGCGGGACGGAAAGCGCCGACCAGCTTGCAATACGACTATGGTTATTTCCTACGACGAACCAGCCTAGGCCCGCGCCATGGTCATGCCCTACAAGATGGAATCGTTCGCTGCCGAAGGCCTCAGCAACACCGAGCACATCGGCTGCCATCGTTGCGTAATTGTAATTCTCGGCGCCTTCTGGCCGTGCTCCCCTGCTGTATCCCCTCAAGTCTGGGGCGATGGCGCGATAGCCATTCGCGCCTAAGTGCTCCAGTAAAGGTATCCACATGTGAGACGTTTCGGGAAATCCATGGAGTAAAACGACGAGCTCTCCTTCTTCGCCCGACGATCGCACATCAAATGAGAGGGAATCGATTTCGACTTGGCTTTCGTTGATGGTCATGACCAGATCCTCAGCTCTTATTCGCAGTCATTGTATGTCGTTGGATATCGGTGGATCCACGATAGAAGTGCGTCGCGCTTAATTGGAACGGGCCAATGAAAGCCCACCATTTAGATTTCGTGTACGCAAGCTCACGGGATACATATCTGCGGCACGACAGACATGAGATCAACTCGAAACTAATCGGGCAAATTGAGAACCCGTTTGGCAATAATGTTGAGTTGAATTTCGTTGCTTCCGCCATAGATGGTCATGGCTCGAGAGCCCAACCATCCTCGGGTGGTGTCCAACTCTGTTTGCTCGAACGAATCGCCCTCCCAGCCAACGCCTTGGGTGCCCATCATTTGTGTGCGGAGGTCTGTTAATTGTTGGGTCAAATTGGTGCTGACATACTTAAAGATAGAAGTGGCGAAGCTCATGGTGTCTCCACTGCGGTTTTCGGCCATCACGCGCCTTTGCGTTAGCTGCAATGCGGTTTGGTTCATGCCTATGGTGAGTACCCGATCGCGGACAGCGGTGTCTTCGATACGACCATCTTTCTCACCCCGATATTGCTTTGCGGTGTCAGCAAGGGCAAAAGAGCGGGGTGACTGACGAGTACCGCCAACGCCCCCTAACCCGCCTTGTCCCGACCGCTCGTGCTGAAGTAGGCGTTTGCCAACCGTCCAGCCTTGGTTAAGTTCACCGACGAGATCTTCTTTCTGGGCAATCGCGTCGTCGAAGAAAACTTCGTTAAAGGGTGAATTTCCACCGATCGTGCGAATCGGTTTGACGGTGATACCCGGCTGCTCCATGTCCAATAGCACGAAACTAATACCCTCGTGCTTTGGTGCATCTGGATCGGTCCGAACCAATGCAAACATTCGATTGGCAAATTGTGCTCCGGACGTCCAAATCTTCTGGCCGTTGATGAGGAAATGATCGCCTTTATCGACGGCCTTGGTCTGCAGGCCAGCTAGATCTGAACCGGCACCTGGTTCGCTATAACCTTGGCACCAGCGGGTTTCGCCGCGCGTGATAGGAATCAGGTGTCGCTTTTTTTGTTCCTCAGTACCGTACTCCAACAACGTGGGACCAAGCATGCCGGTCCCCATACCACCCATAAACGTCGGACGAGCTCTTATTCTCCCGAGCTCTTCAGCGAGAACTCTTGCTTGGGCCCTATCTAAACCACCCCCACCGTACTCTTTGGGCCACATCGGAACGGTCCAACCCTGTTCGATCAAGGTATCACGCCATTGTTTCATTGCATCACCCGTATCGCCCGACGCCCCGCTCCGAGCGCCCTCCGGGCAATGCTCCGCTAGCCAATCGCGAACTTCATTTCGAAAACCGTCGATATCACTCATTCTGTTCCCCTCGACTATCGATAACCCGATGGCTCGCACGTATTCCAATTTGTCGTGCGGTGGACAATCTGACCAAAATCATCGCGCGGTCTAACCCGGAAGTACAGAGGCGCTGATTCGAGGCCATAGGCTTCTACCGCTTAAACGACGGGCATCTCGAGGACGGTTCGTGGATAGGAGGTGCGATTGCACCTACGCGTTTCCGATAATCTGGGTATATGATCCCTAGGAAATATCTGCGCGAGGAGAGCTGACCATGGCCCCAGGAATTCATCGGAATCGAACGCTATTGCCGATCGGCTTATCGATCCTCGCAACTTTCAACATATCGACGGCGATCGCTCTTGATGATATTGAGGGGATGATTCGAGGTCCAGATGGTGGCGAAGCCGGCGTTTGGGTTATAGCTGAGACCACGGATTTAAGAACGACGTTTCGTAAGATTGTTGTGACCGATGATGATGGACGATTCCTTATTCCGGACCTGCCTGACGCGAGTTACGACGTATGGTCCAGAGGATACGGTATTGACGATTCTTATAAGGAATCAGCGCGACCAGGTGATCGCCTAACGATTAATGCTTCAGTGGCGGAAACAGCTCGGAAGGCTGCGCAAAATTATCCTGCAAACTATTGGTATTCACTGTTGGATGTGCCGAAGACGAGCGAATTTCCAGGCACCGGCGACCAAGGGAATGGCATTAGTCCTCGAGTTCTCAATCAGGCGCAATGGGTCGACCGTCTAAAAGATGGTTGTCAGCTTTGCCATCAAATGGGAAATCTAGCGACGCGCGAAATACCCGAGCCGTCCAACTTTGATTCCACCCGTCATGCGTGGGATCAGCGGCTACAAATGGGCCGTGGCGCAATGATCGGTCCCATGTACCAATTAGGTCGAAAGCGGGCAGTTGACGTATTTGCCGATTGGACCGATCGGATAATGGCCGGAGAAATTCCGGAACCGCCACCACGTCCCGACGGAATTCAACAGAATTTAGTCCTCACGCAGTGGGGTTGGTCTAACCCCGAGGGTTTCGTACATGACAATGTTTCAACCGACAAGAGAAACCCGAAACTCTATCCCGACGGTCAAGTCTTCGGCGTTGCGCAAACGCAAGGTCGATTAACCATTACCGACCCCCTGAAGCACCAGTCTCGTGAACTGACTATTCCAATGAGAGAAGCTGGTGGATCCAATACGTCGTATGTGGGCGGAGGTCCATCGAATCCTCACAATCCCATGATGGATGACCAAAATCGGGTCTGGATGACCTCTAGCATCCGACGTAACAAGAATTCGACATGGTGCTCCGATTCGGAGCATCCGTCGGTGCAGCAATTCCCCCTCAAGAACAGCGGTCGGCAACTCTCCTACTTCGACGTCGATACGGAAAAATTCGTATTAATTGATACGTGTTATTCGACACACCATCTGCAATTCGCTTACGACAATAACAATACGCTTTGGTCTAGTGGTGATATGAATGTGGTGGGTTGGTTGGATACCAAGATGTTCGACGAGACTCAGGACGAACGTGCATCGCAAGGATGGTGTCCGACCATATTGGATACCAGTGGTGACGGTCGGGTCGGAGAATATGTCGGTCCCGACGATGCAGTTGATCCCACGAAAGACAAACGTGTGACGGGTTTTGCTTATGGAATCATTCCCAATCCAGCGGATGGTTCGGTATGGTTTACACGGCCCTACCCCAACATGGTCCCGGGCCAGATCCTGCGCCTTGATCCGAAGACCTGCTTAACCGAACAGTATCAACCCCCGTTCGGCGTCGATACTGTCCCCGCGTCGCAGTGGGGACACGGGCCGAGAGGAATCGATATTGATCGCAACGGTATTATCTGGACTGCGCTTGGCGGCAGTGGCCATATTGCGAGCTTCGATAGGAGTAAGTGTAAAGTGTTGAACGGGCCAAAGGCGACGGGTCAACACTGTCCTGAAGGATGGTCGCTTCACTCGACCCCTGGTCCTCAGATGAAAGGAGTTACCTCTGCCGGCAACGCAGATTTCCACTACTACATCTGGGTCGATCAATTCGACACTCTTGGTCTAGGGACCAACGTCCCCATCGCCAATGGGACGACTTCCGATTCGCTGATCGCATGGTTACCCGAAAGTTCTGAGATGGTCACGTTGCGAGTCCCCTATCCACTAGGTTTCTACACTCGCGGCCTGGATGGTCGTATTGACGATCCGGAGGCGGGTTGGAAGGGACGGGGCGTATGGGCTAGCAACAACAGCGTTGTTGTTTGGCATAACGAAGGTGGTCGAGGTATGACCAGTGAAATCGTACGCTTTCAAATACGCCCCCATCCGTTGGCGGACTGATCCGATTTTGGATGACGCCGAACGAAGGAATATTCGGCAGGATTGTGAAGCCCTGTCAATTGCATACGCGCGCGCGGTCGATTTCCGTGACTACGACCAGTTTGCCGATCTGTTCGTGGAAGAAGGAATATTGGAAGCTGGGGTCCGTCTCGAAGGGAAAGCTGCGATCGAGACATCAATTAAACGAAGGCCAGACGAATTGCGTTCTAGGCACGTGCTATCCAACATCTTCATTAACGTCATAAACCGTGACCAGGCCAACGGGATTTCGTATCTCACGTTGTACAGGCACGTTGGCGCGGAGAGCGCTCGGTCTGGGCCAATCGCGTTTGATGGTCCATTTGGCGTTGGGCACTACCAAGATCTATTCGTTCGTACGCTCGACGGTTGGCGGTTCAAATCTCGCGTATTGCATATGGCGTTTCGGCGTGAGGACGTCAAGAAAGGCTCAGCAAAGGCCAACTAAGACCATGCGGAGATTACGTCAACGGGAAAGTTGCTCAACTGCAGGTTTCGAGCGCCGCCGAATCTCAGTCATCGAAACGGTATTCCTCGGGATTCTCGTGTGCATGAGCGTCGTTGCAGTTGCCCGCCCCACGTTGGTTCTCCCCGCGCAAAATCAAACCTTTGAGTTCATGGGTTTTACTTCCGGGATGACGGTTGACGAAGTCTGCGACGTACTTGGGATTCCGGACGGAGAGATCACGCGATTCCACGAACAAACTGGAGCCCCATATATAGTCAGTAGACCGGAGGAAAAGTGCGGAGAATTCGATGTGTACGCCCAAGCAACGCAGGGCTTGATCGACCCCACGGAATACGAACCATTTATCGGATTCAGGTTTTATTACACCCCCGAAGTACCTCCTCGGCTATGGAAAATGACGATTCACGTCGCGGTCGAATCGAACGAGATAGCGCGGCGGGCCAAATTAGAAGCCATGAAAGATCTGTGGGGCTATTGCACGCTTGCTGAACAACAGGTCGTTTGTCGATTACGAGACAACGGTCTTTATAATGACGTGGTGAACGAGGTGTACGAAGAGACCTTACGGACGCTGCCCAAAGTTACTCGTAGCGACCGTGGGAGTATGGATGACTAAGTAGTCGTGATTTCACTCCAGCCTCACTGGTGACCAAAGTATTGCTTAGCGAGGTTGAAGGTGTTCTTGCCGATGGTGATGCCGATGAGGCGTCCAGGGATGTCGTCGGCGGGGGGATGGATACCGCCCCAGATGCGCGAGAGTGAACATTGGTCTGAGGCATCACGATAGGTGGCCCACTGTAGGGTCATGTCGACCGAAGGTCCTTCTTCGAACACCAAGAACTCGTTGGCTTTGACTTCAAAGCCACTCATGCCGCCCGGGAAGTAGGCGTCGCCCGTGAGAGCCGTCATGACTTCTGCCGCTGCTCGTGAGTAGGTGGAGTGACCGGAGATATAGCCGGCAAAAGGTGGCGTGACAAAGGTGGGTCGTTGGTAGGGCCACCAGTTCTCAGCCAAGATCCAGTCGACGCCGGCTTCATCGATGCTGGGATCGGTAATGAAGGTGGGTCCTTTCCAGGACAAGAACTTAATCTTACCGATGTGCTCCTCATCATCGCCCTCAAGAGCATCGCCCGCCTCGACGACTTGGATATAGCCCGGCTCTAAGGGGATCCCATCCATGTGGTAGGAGGCACCATTCGGGTCGCTGCTTTGGCCACGGTCGGCCATGGCACGTAGCGACGAGATCGGTCGCACATAGTCGTACCAGCCCTTTATACCCCACGCTGTCACCGCGGCGTCGTGCATGGCACCGCCCAAGGTGAAGTAGGCCTTAATATCCCACTCGAGGGCACCAAGTTCCGGCCCCGCGCCGGCAAAGCGTTTTTCAAGTAACTCATGATCATTAACGGTATTAAGGATCACGAACCAGTGTCCTGGGGGTGTCTCAGAGTCAGGACCGTCGGCCCAGAATTCCGCGAGGACGCGGGTATAGTCCCCTAGGGGGACTTCCTGAGACGTGTATGGCGTCCCGGTCAGCGGATTGACGTCATATCCGGTACTGGGATCGCCTCCGGCGAGGGTGTTGTAGAACGCCGGATAATCCTCGAACTGGGTTGGATACGACGTGATGTTGCCGAGATTCGCCGGTGAGATATCAATCATGACGTCAGAATTGGGCTGTAGGTGCGACGACCATACCGCTACTAACGAGAACGCCCACTTGTAGTTGTCCGATAAGGTACCGTCGATAGTGGGGGGGGCGCCGGGATCGTGATAAACCCAGTACTCGTAGCCATCACGTTCATACACGGTGCGATCGGCTTCTACCAAGGCAAAAGGATTCACCCGTCCCCACTCGGGAGATAAGAACGTGGGTTCCGCCGTCACCAGGTTACCGGCTTGGTCAATGGACACTGGCAGCTGTAGCGGCTGCCAGCGGTTAAGATCGACAATGTTGGGGTTGCCGGCCCGTTCCGGTTCCAGTGCCGGGTTCACCGGGGTGTACGCGACGTTGGCATATGCGTTGGCTTCGTTCGAGCCATCGGCAAGTCCAAGGTCGATATAACACTGAGCAAGATAATTGCCGAGGGCGGCCGCTGAACCGCCGGAGTAATCGACGGAGACGTCGTTGATGTTGTGGTCTAAGTAACTCATCAACGCCTTAGCATCCCGGCTAATCACACTCGTCCCGGGCGAGTCCGCAAAACGGTGTCGGATAATGCGGTACATGGCGTGACTGACCGCTTGTTCACGTGCACCCTCAACATCTTCGGGAAGGTCAAATGAAGATCTCGGGCAACTTACCTCGGCCACGGTCTGACCCAAGAGGTAGGGACTCGCTACGGCATCGTAGGTAGCCCAGGCGTCGTACATGGCTGCGGAACTATGAAACAAGTTCCTGGCATGTACGGTCGGTCGAGCAAAATCGTTACGGATTGCTTGCAACAGGACTTCATTCCACCGCCGAGCCACTGAGACGTCATCGGTGGGTGCGGTACCGGGCAAGTAGTTGGCGTGAATCACCACCGTCGCCTCCGGCATGGTAAATGTCGTCTCGGCCGAAGACGCATCTGCGAAAGAGCCACCACCCTCACTGGTCCAGTGGCTGAAGTGATAAGCCTCCGACGCCTCCGCCGCGGAGATCACGACCTCCGTGCCAGGATCATAGTAGCCGTCGCCACCACCTTGCGTGACAACTAAACGGGTGTTGCTTACGCCTTGCGCAATGGTGATCAGTTGATCAACAGCGAGGTTCTCTCGCATGGTAACGCTACCATCTGGCCACCTGACCTCGATATCCACCTCGGTCGCATCCCCAAGGCCAAAATGTACTTCGTATGGGTTATGGGACACGTAGTTGTTGTGTCCACCGAGTTCGCGTACCTGCGAGCCTTCGCTCGTTGTCGCCACGATCCATGCACCAATCCCGAATTGATTAGGGCGCGATCCTTCCAGCCGGATCGTAAGGGAGTGATTGTCGTTCACTGCATCGTTACGATAGTAAACAATATGTTCCGGGGAGCTATTGGTGATAACGAGGTCGAGATCACCGTCTCGATCCGAATCAAAGCAGACTAGTCCCCTTCCCTGTGCAACATTGCTAAAACCCACCTCCAAACCACTTTCTTCGAACGTGCCATCGCCCTTTGAACGAAAGTACCGTGTTCGATCTAGCGCAAAATCTTTGTTTTTGTCATAGGTCCAACCATTGGTGTGAACAATATCGAGCGACCCATCGTTATCAAAATCACCAAAACAACTTGCCCACCCCCAACCGCCGTCTTCAATTCCGGCAGTTCCGCTGACATCCTCAAAGACCCCAGCGCCGCGATTCCGATAGAGACGATTTCCGAATAATTCTTCGCCTCCTTCCACCGATGAATCCAGGACATCCAGCGTATAGATCGAGGTGACAAACCAATCCATATCGCCATCGTTGTCGTAGTCACCGATCGAGGCGCCCATGCCGTTTTGATCGACGATGACCGCACGGTTGGTCGTTTTGGTGAACGACCCATCGTCGTTGTTGAGAAAGACCTGGCTTTCACCAAAATCCGAAGTCATCAATAGGTCGCTGTCGCCGTCTTCGTCGATATCGCTGAAATTTGGCGTGTACGACCAATCTGTATTGTTTTCAATTAAGCCTGAGGCGATGGTGGTTTCAAGGCTCGACGCGACAAACGAGCCATCCCCTTGATTTCGCCAAACCGTTTCGGTTTCATCACCAGATTGTCGATTTGTTCCCCAGTGGCTGAGAAAGATGTCGAGGAAACCATCTCGATCGTAATCAAAAAAGGTAACGGAGAACGTGTTGGGGCTAGTCAACCGAATGCCTGACGCCGCGGTAATATCAATAAAGACCCCATCGCGATTTTCGAGCAGGTAATATGAGTCGCCGTGGACGGACCCGATGAAGAGATCGAGATCGCCGTCTCCATCGATGTCCCCGAATCCCGGACCGCTACCCCAGTGACTAAAATCGACACCCGCCTCCACGGCTACGTCGACAAACGTCCCGTCGCCCTGATTCTGGTAGAGACTATTGGGCTCGGTATCTCCTCCCACGACGTAAAGATCAATATCCCCGTCACCGTCGTAGTCAGCCGCGGCGATGCCTCCACTTGCGCGATCGGTTTCCGATAGATCGGTGGCTGAGCTCTCGAAACGCCGCTCGAGACCAACACCGCTTAGCTTGGAGAATCCGTTGGAATTGGTTGTGTTGCTGGCTGTATCTAGGTCGGTATTTGCCGTCGAAGTGGCTGTCGCTGTCGCGGAGGAACCACCCCCGCCCCCGCCACAACCCGCGAGGATCACGGACGCGACCAATAGACATAAGCAGCCTGTGCGAATGCTCACGCGACGAATTTAAGAGACGTTGGGTACGACTGAGCTAGTCGGCCGCGTTGGCACCACGTCGAGCGAACTCTTCTTGTTCGAGAAGTCGAGCACCCCGAAGAATATTGCCCATCGCGTAGTTGCCTTCGTGGCAAGCGTATTCGTACACCCGCTCGTCAGTGCCTTTCCAAACGTACTCACCGCTCCACGGGCTTTCCCAGATTGTCGGGTCATCCACCGTGAAGTTGTAGAGTAAGTGGCCGTCTTCGCGGAGCGTAAATCGCTCAACGAGGTGAAGGTTTTCATCGCCTCCGTATAAGCCCGTATCTTCCCGAAAATTCGCGGTATCGACGACCAGCGTGTCGCCTTCCCAATGTCCAATAGAGTCGCCAAGCCAATGCCTTGTATCGGGAGACGGGTGTTCCGAGTTCAGTCGAATCACCCGCGCGTCGTGAACCATCTCGACCAGGATCACGACATGATCCTCGGACTGCACAATACGTTTGAAATTATTGTAGAGCCCGGGAAGCATCGGCGGTCCGGCGCTAAATCCCAACAGACAACGTTCAGCCAGGGCAAGTTCTTCCGGATCATCGAACGGGCCGGGGCCGTCTCGCTCTAGCCAGGAGGCCGTTCCGTCGTTGTCATGAGTAAACGAACTGAAATTATCGGCTGTCTTGAACCTTCCTTTGGCCGTCATGCTCGGTTTTCTGCCATTGGGGGGATCGTAGACAATCGACGTCCGAAACTTGCCATCGATATCCAACACGTGATCGCCAGGGTCGATCCAAAAACTGTTGTATCCGCCAACGCCTCCGGCTCCCGCACCATTGTTTCCGTCACCCCCTTTTACAGGGGCGCTTCGATTAGGATCGCTGATCCGGCTCGCCGCGGTTTGCAGCGCCGACACGAGACCAGTCTTCATCCGTTCGGCCTGCTTCGCCGTCATGAATTGGTTCTTACCAAAAATTCTGGGACGCTCCTCAGGTGTAAGGGACCCTGAATCATAATTGCCCGTGAGATCAGGCTGGCCCGCCGGTGTGCGCGGGACATCCCCAAGTGCTACCGGGCTGACATAGATTACGCTCAGAAACCACACAATTAGCTGTTTCATGATGCCTCCTTTAAAAGCCTGTCTCTGCACATTGCCGGTTGATCTCATCTATGATCTCACAAACCCGGATCGACTCGGCACGTCTGAATTGCGGCATTTCGGTCAGGCCCGCATCGAAGCACCGATGCACTGCCTGTGCCTGGTAGGTAAATCCATGCTGGTTACCCCCACTCCATGTCCAACCTTTGTAGTTGATCAACTTCTCGCCCGTCCATCTCGAACCGGCGGGTTGGCCTCTCGTAATCGGTGCTGGCGTGGGGATCGGATACTCGAATCGTTCGACCTGATTAAACGGGCCGTTGCTCGGATTTCGATCTTGGTTCCAGTGAGTTTCGCTCCAATCGCCCACCCATCCTTGGCTAGCATCAAGTTCCATTATCGGCTGTCCGTCGTCTTTTCGCGTGCCCCGACGTGGAGGTCTTCCGGTCCGAATCGTCAAAGCCGTCGGGTGATGCGACGGGGTTTCAATCGTAATACGACCTTTCGTACCAACGTATTGAGTTTCTTCAACAAAACGACCTGATGGAAACGTGATTACTGCGATCCCCTGCTGTTCAGCATATTGAAGGATCGCCGCACTGGGTGGCGCACCGTGGCCCGAAAATACGTCGTTGGCGTACGGCTGTCCTCGCATTTTTCGGCCCGTGGCAGCGATTATGGGCATTTCGTCGGCACCGAACCCGGTGATTGCCGGATTAAGAGCGTAGACACGATCTGGATAGTCCGCCTGTACGACCTGAAGTGCGCCAATATCCCCTCTTTCGATCGCGGCGCGGGCATGTTCTACCGCTGGGAAGAAGCGCAGCCACATGCCCTCCTGGCAAAAAACGCCAGCTTGGTCGGCAGCAGCATATATTTCTCGTGCTTGTTCAGCCGTGTCCGTGAAAGGTTTCTCGCACAGTACGTGCTTACCCGCATTAATCGCTGTGAGCATGTCTCGATGGTGATCCCACGTTTTCGAGGCAATGTAGACGATGTCAACGTTCGGATCGTTACACAGCTCTTCGTATGTCCCATAGGCGGCCGGAATGCCATGAGCCTCTGCATATGCTGCAGCCCGGGCTTTATCCCGAGCCGCGACTGCTACCACGCTAGCTCCAGGAACGTCTTGAAGCGACTTAATCCAATCAGATGCGATAGCTGACGCACTGATAATTCCCCATCGCAACGGGAAGTTAATGCCGTTCTCATTGGTTTGACCAAGACGAATATCGAGGGGGGTGCTCATCGGCCAGCCTTCAAAGAAGTTGGGGTCATCCGAAACACTTGTTGTCGTCTGCTTTTGATCAGTCATGACATTGGTCCTCTATTGATCGGCGCTATCTTTTTACCGAAAAAGCACGCGCAAGTCTTAACGGATATAGAAAGGGGCTTTTCTTTACAATAGCCCGTCATCCAAACCCATCAAAGAGCTCGTGTTAATGCCATTGCCTAGAGAGCAAATCAAAACTGCACGCGAACGTCTACTTGAGGATGGTTTCTGCATTCTGGACAGCGCGCTTGAGTCCCCCTTTTTGGCGGAGCTACGTGATTGGTCGGACGATCTCTTGCGCAAGACGAAGTTATCGCCCAAGTGGAAGTATCAAGGCTCGGATATCCACATCAGTGGTATTCGTCACCGTTCAAAGCGCAGTCCCGAGCTGCCGGGCGATGAGATTGTTGATCGATTAATCGAGTATCCCGCGGAAATATTGAAGGCTCTAAATCTTGACGATCATCGTTCCGGAGGAACTTTTCAGATTATTTCGAAGCCGCCTAACTCTCCGCCGCTCTATTGGCACCAGGATTGGGCTCGCTGGGACGATCCCATCAGTATGTCCCCATGGCCACAGCAAATCTTTCTCAATTGGTATCTTTGCGATACCAACACCACGAACGGCTGCTTAAGAGTAATTCCGCGGAGTCATCGACAAAGAAACGAGCTGCACGCACGTTTGGTCGCGCCCCATGAGGGCGGTGGCTACGATATCGAAGAAGAAAACGAATGGATGTTTTTTGACCATCCCAAGGCAGTCGACGTTCCGGTAGAGGCGGGTCAGTTACTGATCGGTGACGCGAGGATGCTCCACGGTACCCATCACAATGCCTCATCGCAGAAAAGAACGGTCTTGCTTGGTTGGTATTACCGGAGAACCAATGATGTACCTAACGAATGGCGCGGCGATATCCCGGAGGAAATAATTGATCGGGACCCTGACTTACCATTTAAATGGAATCGAGAGCCAGGGCGATATCTCACCTAGCGTTCTATCCGACCGCTTCCATGAAGCGCGCGTTCATATGGAGATACGCATTTGCGTTAGGATGTTGAGCCCAAATGGCTTGCCACTCGGGTGAGCTCCCAAAGGCCGCAAATCCCTTGTCCCTATCTTCCTTACTCGCCCAGCGAATAATCCAACATACGTTGGGTTGACCGTTGGGGGAAACGATGGGCGCGGAACCACCGACGTCAGCGTCGATGCCACAGTCCATCCAAAAATCAATCACGTCCAAATTGGCCTTGAGCCAAGGCGCAGCTATTTCTTCCGCCCACTGACGATAGGCCTCTAACCATTCAGCCTCGATGGTGTAGTCACGAATCTCGACAATCGGTCCAGACATTAGCTTTCCCATTCGTTTAAGTTGGCGTCAAAAATACGCCCAATGAAATGGCTACCGCAAGCTCACTGACGACGAGTGGATAAGACTCATCTGACGATGGGATCTTTCGGCGTTTGTTGGCAAAGTGATCCTATTCAGATTCGTTGTACTCGATATAAGGTAGAAAGAGATATGAGTGAACCATTCCTCCTAACGATCACCAATGCGGTCGCGACGATTAGCATTAACGATGCGCCACATAATCGTATGATGCTCGACTATATCGACGCGCTCGAAGAGGAATTGCCAAAACTGCGGGACGATGAGCGCGTAAGGGCTCTGGTATTTACGGCGGAAGGACTCGAGCATTTTTCGGTCGGGATGAATCTCAAGCAGTTTGCTGAGGGTGCTGAGCGTAAAGGAGGTGCCGACGGTTTGCTCGACCAGCGCTTAAGAGTGTTAAACATGATCGAATCCCTCGGGAAGCCGAGCATCGCAACACTCTTTGGATATTGTCTTGGTGGTGGACTGGAGTTGCCACTAGCGTGCCATTTTCGTCTCGCAGCGGATGAAGGTGCGCAGATTGGACTACCCGAGATGGATCTGGGCGGAGTTCCAGCTTGGGGGGGGTCAGCACGATTGCCTCGTTGTGTTGGACGAAACCATGCCCTCGACATGATCTTACGGGGCCGAAAAATTGATGGCCAGGAAGCATTGCGCATAGGGCTCGTTACGGAGCTCTGTCCAATCGATATCCTAAAAGATCGAGCACAGACTCTTGGCGAAGAATTGGCCAAGCAGCCGCGTCTCGCGATCAAAGGGATGTTAGAAACGATCGTGGGATTCGAGTCCAAAGGTCTGGCCGAGTCGCTGCTCGACGAACGCTCAGCCGTCCGGGGAACGCGAGGCACCGTTGATGCCCAGGAAGGCATGCGAGCCTTTCTGGAAAAACGCGATCCAGTATTTAATCAAGCCCCTGACTAACGAATAGTTGACGAGGAACACGTTCCATTACGTGAGCCTTGGTAAAATCGAAAGGCTTCAAGAGATCGTCTATCTACAGCCCGTAAAGCGCTTCCACGTTCGTTCTTGTGATCTTCGTCCTGTCGGATGTCGAGATCCCTTCAAACATCTCGTCCAAGACTTCTCCTGAGCAAGGCCAAGTCGAGTCGGTGTGTGGGTAATCGGACCCCCATAGCATGGTGTCGACGCCAACCATATCGCGCGTTAATAGGGCTGCTCGATCGTCTTCAATGGTGCAATAAAATTGCCTTTCCCAGATCTCTTGAGGAGACGGTCCGGTATAGGGTTCGGGCATCGATCGCCGCTCGCGCTGAAGCCCTTGATCGACTCGATAGAGCCAGTGAGCGATCCAGCCCGCGTTGAATTCCGCGACGACAATCTTGAGATTCGGATGACGCTCGCATACGCCGCGGCACATCAGTTCGACGATTGTGGCTTGTACCGTGTTCTGAGATGCAGCGTACCCGGCGATGCCGTCGACTTTCTTCTGCGAGCGTTGACTCGGTGGCACGTACGCACCACAGCCAACGTGCATCGAAAGAGGAAATCGAGCCTCTTCTGCTAGGGACCAGATCGGTGCGTAGACTTCGTCGAAATACGGACGATCGGCGGGCGACGTACATGGAATGCAACCTCCCTTGAATCCAAGATCGATCACCCGTTCAAGTTCGCCGGCGGCAGCTCTAGGATCCTGCATGGGTATTGCAGGTAAGCCCTGCAATCTGCCTGAACTTGCTCCCGTGTAGTCTGCGAGCCAGTCGTTATAGTTCTTCTGGCACGCAACCAGCAACTCCGTGTTCTTGAAACCGAACATCGCAAAAAACCCGGGGTACAAAAACTCTGCGTCAAGACCGTCGATGTCTTGAATCTGATGGCGCTTGGAACCATCGGTCAAGCCGGGTTCCAAGCCGCCGTATCCTTTTCTAAAGAGCGCTTCCATTTCAGGATCATTAAGGTGTGCGACTTCGGGTTTACGACCGTGTTTTCGAACGAGCGGCTCATTACGAGCAA
>Ga0209752_1000400_pt1 | contig 21465 bp, 19 predicted proteins | sample METZYME_3_250m_FD_187548 | JGI IMG/M metagenome (GOLD analysis project Ga0209752, IMG submission 187548) | Marine microbial communities from oxygen minimum zone in mesopelagic equatorial Pacific - METZYME_3_250m (SPAdes) (version 2) | ecosystem: Environmental > Aquatic > Marine > Oceanic...
CAAAGCTTTTATCATGATCCTTCGGAGATGGCTGTAATTTTCATCCCCCAATCTACGTCGTATTCTGTCTAGGCTAGCTAGTAACGATTTTGTGAATTGCTTCTTAGCGTCTGTTGGAGCGAATTGTTCATATTCAAGATAATTCGAAATAATGTAATCATTCAATATGGTCTCTATCCTGGAATCTAATGATTTCTCGATATAGGCTAGTGGTGCTTCATTCATGGCTTTATGCAAGTTATTTGGAATGGATACAGTCCCGATAGAACGACTTTCATCTTCTAAAAATAACTTGCTGGGTATTGAGAAAGGTAGTTTTAGAAATTCAATCGATATGTAATTTTCAAAACTTGCAGGGGTTGGCTGTGGTTTCACCCGTCCGCCAAATGCTGAGCCACGATGTCGAGCACAACCTTCCAGGTCAAGGCTGTAACGAAGCTTGTTAAGAAGATGCGTTTTGCCGCTACCAGCTTTCCCAGCAAGGATAATAATATTGTCCGGATTTGCGACTTTATCAATAGTGTCGATAAGGAAGCGCCGCATAGCTTTGTAACCGCCATCTATTCGGGCTATAGAAAAACCAGCTTCGTCGAGCCACTGCTGAACAATGGAGGAACGTAAACCGCCACGAAAGCAATAAAGTAGGGCAGTTGGGTTTTCAACTAAATAATTTTGCCAATTTTCCAACCGAGTTTGTTTTCTGCCAGAGTTGACCAGTTCATAGCCCAATGCAATGGCAGCTTTCTGGCCTGCATCTTTATAACGAATACCAATTGCTACTCGTTCATTATCAGTCAGCAACGGTAAATTAGTAGCATTTGGAAAAGTACCACGGTTAAACTCATTGGGAGAACGAACGTCTAGTAATGGGGTATCATCTACAAATAGATCGGCAAATCCTGATTTAGATATAAGTTCTGGCATAATTTAACTTTGTCTTTGATAGTGAGTGTACCATTGTGCCGTTTATCGCCACTAATAATAGGATGCGTAGTAGCAGGTAAAACGAGAGTTACCCGACCAATTTAGATGCAGATAGGAAGGTTTCCGTATGCATGCCTGGAAACGATGGGGAAAACCTTATTTCAGAATTTTCTTCCAAATCTCGTAGCAAAAAATCTGTAATAGACCCGTTTTCGCTTGTTTCTCGCATAAAGCAGCGAGGACCAGCTCCGGTTCATCTTTGGAATCCCCCTTTCTGTGGTGATATGGATATGCTTATTGCCAAAGATGGCTCCTGGATTCATGAGGGCCGACCCATAAGGAGACAGGCTATGGTAAACCTGTTTGCCTCTATTCTAAGGCTTGATGATGACCAACACTATTATCTGGTAACCCCGGTTGAGAAGGTCCGTATAAGGGTTGAAGATTGCCCTTTTATTGTAAACCAGATGGATGTTAGTGGGTCAGGCCGCGAACAAGTTATTACCTTTACTACAAATACCGGGGATATTTTTATGGTTGATCGGAAACATGCTGTTTCTGCGAAGACCGATTTGGAAAGGGAGGCACCACACCCGACAGTCCATGTCCGAAACGGACTCAAAGCCTTAATAAACCGTTCAGTATTTTACAGGCTAGTGGATTTATGCGTTGAGAATGAAAATCACAAAGGCCCACTTTTCGGTGTTTGGAGCAATCGTGAGTTTTTTGACCTAGGTGGCTAGAGGCACACAACTGAGCCTGTGCTTGGTTGACCTTGCTGGGCAAAAACGTCATTATTAGCCGCTTTTTTAGGCTACTAGTCCTTGAAACTTAAAACCTTTCTTTAGTTATTCGTCTGTCAGTGTACGGATTAGGGAATCCATGAAAATTCTTGTAGGTGTAAAGCGGGTAGTTGACGCTAATGTAAAAGTTCGGGTGAAGTCCGATAATTCTGGGATCGACTTGGCAAATACCAAGATGGCGATAAATCCTTTTTGCGAAATTGCAGTAGAGGAAGCAATTCGCTTGAAAGAAGCTGGTATTGCAGACGAGATTATTGCTGTATCTATTGGGCCAGGGAATTGCCAGGAACAGATCAGGACTGCACTGGCACTTGGTGCCGACCGAGGAATACTGGTGGAGTCTGAAGAGCATGTAGAGCCGCTATCTGTTGCGAAAATATTTAAGAGTATCGTTGATAAAGAACAGATAGACCTCGTTATCCTGGGTAAGCTCTCAATTGACACCGATAACAATCAGGTTGGCCAGATGCTAGCCGCTTTGTGCGGTTATCCTCAGGGCACGTTTGCGTGTAACGTAGAACTTAAGGATGGCAAGATTGAAGTAAGCCGAGAAGTTGATGGTGGCGAGCAAACTGTTTTGTTGGATCTGCCAGCTATTGTGACTACAGATTTACGACTTAACGAGCCTAGATATGCATCTTTACCAAATATTATGAAGGCAAAAAATAAACCTATAGATCACGTAACCCCGGCTGATTTTGGGGTGGCAATAAACTCCGGTCTGAAGACGTTGAGCATTACCCCGCCAGCTGAGAGAACAGCGGGGATAAAGGTAGAATCGGTGGCGGAGCTCGTCGACAAGCTACGTACAGAAGCGAAAATCATCTAGCAGGACTCTGGAATATTATATGGCCATTTTAGTTATAGCTGAACACGACAATGAGTCGCTTAAACCTGCCTCGTTCAATACAGTGACGGCCGCAAAGGAAATAGAAGGAGAAATTGAAGTTCTGGTTGCGGGTAAAGACTGCCAAAAAGTGGCAGACAAAGCTACACGAATAGCAGGAATTACCAAAGTTATCGTTGCCGACGATGTGTGTTATGAATACCAGTTAGCCGAGAGTGTCGCTCCGCTGGTTGCTGACATTGGGAAAAATTATTCTCATATTCTCGCTGGAGCCACAACTACGGGCAAAAATTTATTGCCTAGGGTCGCAGCGTTGTTAGATGTGGCACAAATATCGGATATTGTAGAAGTACTGAATAACGATACGTTCGTTCGCCCTATTTATGCCGGCAATGCAATGGCTACCGTACAATCTTCGGATCTGATTAAGGTGATCACTGTTCGTACAACGGCTTTTTCCGAAGCGGAAGCTACGGGTAATGGTATTATTGAGCCGACAAGTTTTACGGTACAGCAAGATTTATCTACATTTGTGAGTGAACAATTATCAAAATCTGAAAGGCCCGAACTTACATCGGCATCTATTATTGTTTCCGGTGGCCGTGGTATGCAAGATGGAGAAAACTTCATATTGCTAGAAAAAGTAGCCGACAAACTCGGTGCAGCTATTGGGGCTTCACGAGCAGCGGTAGACGCTGGCTTTGTTCCTAATGACTACCAAGTGGGTCAGACCGGAAAGATTGTTGCTCCTGATCTGTATATAGCTGTTGGTATTTCAGGTGCAATCCAACACTTGGCCGGCATGAAAGATAGTAAGGTAATTGTTGCAATAAATAAGGATGAAGAAGCCCCGATCTTCCAGGTTGCCGATTACGGCTTGGTGGCTAATTTGTTCGATGCGCTTCCTGAGCTCGAGCAAGCACTTTAGGGCTGCTTACTAAAAAATCTACCAAAAAAAGCCCGGTAAACCGGGCTTTTTTACTTTTTTATCATCAAGAATCATTTTCAGTTTTCAGTTTATTTGTGTCTTTTTTACGCAATTCTCTGGGATCGTTGGGTGCACGGCCCGAAAACGAGGATGCAGGGGTTACAGAGGAGGGTTGCTGTGAAATTTTTTCATTTGTCTTGAGCGTTGAAGGTTCTGGATTACTTTCGTGATTAGAGTCTGTAATTGACGTTTGAGTCGTTGGCAGCTTTTTAGACGAAGGGGAGGGTGCAGAATTCTTGGCCTCGGTTCCGGCGGATGGAATTGTTTCTTTTATTTTGGGCTCTTCCAGTGCCGACGCACGGATCGAATCTTCCATGCCCTCGATTTTTACCTTTGAGGCTGCTTCGATATTAAGTTCGTCTTGTGATGTTTGATCATGGGGACTGGAGGCTTCCACCGGTACCGAATGATCAGCTTCAGGCTCTGCGATAGGGGCCTCTATATTTTGCTCAGACTGATTGCCGTTTTTTTCTGCCAAATCAGAATTGGTTGTATTCGCAGAAACATCTACCGGTTGTACGTCAGTTTCGGCATCTCCTTGAATATTACCAATTTGGTGAGGATCCTCTGTCTTGCCGCTTACTGCCGAACTCAAGGTTGGTTCTACGGTTTTCTGTGGGTGTATAACAGGGGTGTTCAAATCCGGGGCGGCCTCGGATAATGAGTTCGTCTGCTTAACTGTTTCGGGTGTGCTAGATTTCAAGCCAGCGGTAGGCTGGGCAGGTTGCTCGTTTCGAGCGCTACGCGTTCGTTCACGACTATTTTTTGGCCGGTTACCGGCCGGTCGTCGCTGTGCTTTTGCTGGCTTATTTTTTTCTTTCTCTTGAGTTTGTCCGGTTTTATGCTGCTTTGGACTTACAGCTTTTTTGGACTTGTCTGGGTTTTTATTTCGCCGCGCCGGAGAAGACTTTTTCCTGTCATTAACAGCTCTTCCACGACGATCTCCAACGGGTATAGAATCCGCTCTATCTTGCTGCTTTCTTTGATCGCGAGGTGCGTGCCGTTTTCGTTGCTGGTTTGCCTGCTTCCTCTTTTTAGGTACGGATTGTGCCTGGGCTTTTGATTGACGAAACAGGCCACTAATAGGAGTAAGCAGAGAACCAAAAAGACCTTTTTTAGGAGGAGGCCTACGCTGAGTTGGTACGTTATTGATTGAAGGTTGTTGAATTGCTACATCGGAGGTCTGAGCTTTAATATTCACTGCGGGTTCGGGCTCGCTAGTCACCTCAACATCATATGTCTCCGCTTGATGGTTTACACCAGTGATTTCGTAGTGTGGAGTCTCCATTTTTTCATTAGCGATTACCACTAATTTTGTGCCACTTTGCTGTTCAATTTCGGCAACCGCAGCCCGTTTTTCGTTTAATAAATAGGAGGAAACGACCAGAGGCACAGAAGCTCGCACTTCAAAGCTTTTCTCTTTGTTGGCCTCTTCCTGCAAAATGCGGAGGATAGACAAAGAAAGGGATTCAATATCTCTGATGGTTCCTTGACCACTGCACCTCGGGCAAATAATAGCGCTTGTCTCTCTTAATGAAGGGCGCAGGCGTTGTCGTGACATCTCAAGCAACCCAAAGCGGGAAATACGACCAATCTGAACACGTGCACGGTCAGATTCTAAAGCCTCGCGTACACGAGTTTCAACTTCTCTCTGATTACGGGTTGAATTCATATCAATAAAATCAATAACTATTAACCCTCCCATATCACGAAGTCTCAACTGCCGTGCTATCTCGTCCGCTGCTTCCAAATTTGTGCTTAGCGCGGTTTCTTCAATATCAGCTCCCCGAGTTGCCCGTGAAGAGTTTATATCGATTGAGACGAGAGCTTCAGTGGGATCAATCACAAGCGATCCGCCAGACGGGAGGTTTACCTCCCGCTCAAAAGCGCTCTCAATCTGATTTTCAATCTGGAAACGATTAAAAAGCGGTAAATTGTCGGTATACAGTTTTATGCGGTTTTCGTACTGTGGCATTACTTGTTTTATAAAGTTAATCGCTTCTTCATACGATTCCTTGGTGTCAAACAGAACTTCACCAATGTCCTTACGCAGGTAGTCGCGTATGGCTCGGATAATGCCATTACTTTCTTGGTAAATTAGAAAAGGCGCGCTCTTCTCAAGAGCTGCATCTTGAACGGCCTGCCAGAGGCCCAGTAAGTAATCAAGATCCCACTGAAGCTCTTCCTGATCCTTGCCCACTCCAGCCGTGCGGACGATTAGTCCCATGCCGTCGGGGATAGCTAGATTTCGCAATGCTTCTCGAATTTCGGAACGATCATCACCTTCAATTCGGCGGGATATACCACCAGCCTTCGGATTGTTGGGCATCAAAACCAGGTAGCGGCCGGCCAAGCTTATATAGCTGGTAAGGGCGGCACCTTTGTTACCGCGTTCTTCCTTTTCCACCTGCACAACTATTTCGGTACCTTCGGGAATCAGATCCTTGATGGAATTTTTCTCATCATTCCCTTTGGTTTTTTTAGCGAAATACTGGCGTGAGATTTCTTTAAGAGGTAAAAAGCCATGGCGTTCTTCCCCAAAATTTACGAACGCTGCCTCAAGGCTGTGTTCTACTCGGGTAACTTTGCCTCTATAGATATTGGCTTTTTTCTGAATACGAGTGTGGTTCTCGATATCAAGATCGTAGAGTCGTTGCCCGTCAACGAGGGCAACGCGAAGCTCTTCTTCTTGGGTTGCATTTATTAACATTCTCTTCATAACTAGTTCACTTTCTGTTATGCCAGATATGCAAACTCAGGAGGGAATGATTCGAAGGAAACAATAAACTGCCAAGCAACAATGCGACGAGACTTGCAAGCTTATCTTGCGCCTATCGTTTCTTGGCTGCTCACAACCGCGGCAAGATTTGTAAATTAACTAATTACAACAAAGCTATATCACTGTCGGATAAGCAGTGTATTACCTTTAGTCTGACCTATTTGAGGTCTCTACAACGTATTGCTTTAATTAACTACTGTTACCTTGTTGAGGGTTGTTATGGCCCTAATAGTACAATTTAATCTCAATAATTGTAGGAGATTAATGCCAAGGTTTTCGAATTATAAATTCCTGATTACTATCTAGCTAAATAAACATGCTTTTTTAAGCATGATATTAAAATTTCTGTTTTTGTGTTTCGGCTATCTATTTATGCATATTTAAATTACATAAGTTGTAGCCGGCTTTTGACGGACGCACATACGCTAGCTCCTTTGGCTAGCCTTACGATGTTGCTGATCTGCCAGTAAAACCGATATCGGCACTTTGAGAGTGCCCCGCTAGGTTAAACCTTGCGTAATCTGAGCACTCACTCCACTCTTCATAGCCTGCCAGGCTATTCAAGTCTTTTGCCACCTTGAACCATGCCCATACTCAATGGGGGCTGCAAGGGTACCAACTATAACAGTTTTTTTCCTGTCACTCAACTTACCAACGTTCATTTTGAGCAAAAAAACCCCATAAAACAATGGCCTGCGTATATTGAATAGTCAAGCAGGTATTGATTCCCTCGATAATGAAGGTTATGAGATTGCTTGATTCTCAAAATGGGAGAAGGGTAGAATAGCAAGCTACGTGGCTTTGCTAGCGCACGGACACAAAACGGAGAGTGATTTTTCCGGTTATAGAAAATAATCGGAAAGCTCTAGTCTCAAACAGGATTCATCACATAAACATTAAACCATCGGTTGATACAATGTGTCGGCTCAAACACTTCTCCCTTTTCGGTTGGAAGCTGTTTTCGGGAGAGTCAATAAGATGACCATATATTCTTACTCTAGAATTTCTGACCTAGAATCTAGTATGGAGGCGAATCAGCTGCAAGCGATACTTGGGCCAGAACTTCTAGCAGTTCAAACTTATTGTTTGAGCAGGAACTGGGTCATCTCAGAAGCCATAAACGACACAAATTGTAGTTGGAATTTGGAGTTTCATAAGCGCAATAAAGGGAAGCATTTAATGGAGCTTCTGGAGCGCGGTGATATTCTAGTTTGCAGTAAATTAGAACGTATAATTAGTTCAAGCCAGGAAATTGTGGAGCTAATTAGCAAATTTAGAGCCAAAAATGTTCAGCTGCATATCACAGAACTAGGTGGTGATATCACTAGTAGAGCATTTGTTTCAACTTTCGAGAATGTTGCTCAGCTATTTTCGTCTTTAGAAAAACGTAAATCCGCTGAACGCATAAAAAGTGTTAAGCAACGCCAGCGAAAAAAGGGCCGATATTTGGGTGGTAGTAGGCCATTTGGTTATATGATCCACGAAAATGGTCGCCTCATCGAAAATCCTATGGAACAACGGGTTCTTAACAAGATTATTGAGCTTAAGAAGCAAGGAAAATCTTTGCGGATAATTTCTCAGGAGGTTTCTACACCAATTATGCCGATCAGTTTCAAAACCGTACAGAGGCTAATCCAACGCCACGCGGGCCAGCCCTAAAACGCGATTTAATCTGCAATCACGGTTATTGTTTTGGGTGTATACAAAACTGCGCAGTCTTTTTAATCAACAAATCGCAAATATCTCTAACCTTACGACGGAATAGTGTAGATTAAGGAGTATGTTTAAACCATTTTCGCTTTTCGTTGGCTTGCGCTACTCGTTAACACGGAAGAGAAATCGCTTCCTCTCTTTTGTGTCGTTTATATCCATGTTAGGTGTAAGTCTAGGCGTTTTAGTGTTGATTGTAGCCTTATCGGTAATTAATGGTTCTATCAGTTCACTCCGTGATGAGGCCCTGAAATCAGTTCCGCATGTCACTGTTACCGGTGAGCGTCTCGAATCCAGTTGGGACGAATACATGGTAAATGCAAGGTTATCAGATCGGGTAATCGCCGCTGCACCTTTCTTTGAGGGTGAGGCAGTATTGCGTTTCCAGGGGCAGGATATTTTTATCCAGGTAAGAGGGGTGGATCCCCAGCTGGAAGCTGAGGTTATTAATAACGAAAGACAATTATTCTCTGATTTGCTCACCATATTGCAAGAAACAGATAACGGGATCATTCTCGGAACACAATTGGCAGGGGTTCTTGGCATATACAGTGGTAACGAAGTGAGCGTTACTGCCCTGAATAGCCTGCTCGGTCGTTCACTTTCAGATGCGCAGGGATTTGAAGTGATCGGGTTTGGTGATTTTGGTTTATATGGAAATAAAAATCTTGTGCTTATTGCCCTGGATAAAGCTCAAGCACTGTTTGCTAAAGATGCGGGTGTGGACCTGCAATTAAGGCTTCGAGTAAGCGATATATTTAATGCAGAGTTGATTGCTAAAGAATTGTTTGGGGAGATGGAAGCGATTGATATTCAACCTTGGAATGAAACGCAGGCGAACCTCTTTAACGCGCTTAACATGGAAAAACTTTTAACCAGCTTTATGCTGTCGATGATAGTCATAATTGGTGCGGTGAACATTATCTCAACTCTTGTTATGGTGGTTTCCGATAAGGGATCTGATATCGCTATATTGAGAACCATGGGTGCAAGTCGGTCGGTAATCATGACAATATTTGTAGTTCAAGGGCTCATTGTTGGGATAGTGGGTACGTTGATCGGTGCCACGCTGGGTGTGCTTCTGGCTAATAATATTACCGGGCTTAGCCTATGGCTGGAGCAATTAATCAATTTGGTATTTACCGATGCCAACGTGTATTTGGTTTCTCATTTGCAAACTCAGATTAATATCGGAGAAGTGATCCTTGTCTGCATGGCGGCTTTATTAATTAGTTTTTTGGCAACACTTTATCCCGCATTCCGGGCCAGCAAGATTCAACCTGCGGAGGTTCTTCGGTATGAGTAATGCCCGCATAAACAAGCATTGCCTCATTAATAAGCTATTCAGGGGTTATTGCTTTGAATAGTGCACTCCCAGTTATTAGTTGCAGGCATCTCAAAAAGACTTACTCGGAAGGTGCACAAGCTGTACAGGTATTGCGGGATGTAAATATGGACATTACTAGTGCGGACCGGATTGCCATTATGGGGAGCTCAGGGTCAGGTAAGACTACTTTATTAAACTTGCTGGGCGGGCTTGATCTCCCTACTGGTGGCAGCGTGCATATGGCTGGTAAAAATATAGCATTAGTCAGTGAAACAGAGCGTGGCCATCTGCGTAACAAATACTTGGGTTTTGTGTATCAGTTCCATCACTTGCTTAGTGAATTCACGGCGCTTGAAAACGTATGTATGCCGTTACTGATTGCTGGAGTTGGAATACAATCCGCGAAAGAACGGGCGGAGAATATACTTTTGCGAGTGGCTCTAGGGGAGCGATTGTCACATAAGCCAGCAGAACTTTCTGGTGGTGAACGGCAGCGGGTAGCGATAGCGAGGGCTTTGGTAGCAAATCCGCGTTGTGTTTTACTAGACGAGCCTACAGGAAATTTGGATCGTCATACGGCCAAAGAAATTCAGGAGTTAATGGCTGAGTTGAATGAAACTCTTTCTATTAGTTTTGTTGTTGTTACCCATGATGAGCGTTTGGCCAACTCCATGGAACGTAAACTGTTATTGAAAGATGGAACGCTTCATGAATGACAAACACATTGCCATTCCACGTTTCATAGCTGCTCGGTATGTCAGCGTAAGCAGAAGCAACCAAATGGTTTCATTTATGTCCGGGGTTTCTATTTTTGGTATTGCATTTGGTGTTGCCATACTAATAACAGTTCTTTCTGTGATGAACGGCTTCGATCGTGAGATACGTGACAATGTACTTGGTATTGTCCCTCATCTTACAATTCATACGGAAGAAAATTTAAGCGCCGAAGACTGGAAAATAGCTGAAAAAATAGCTAACGAACATCCTATGGTAATCGCTACAGCTCCAGTTGTTGAGGTTATGGGAATTATTGCTAATGCCGTGAGTAACAAGGGTGTACTGGTAAATGGAATTGATCTAGATAAAGAGGCATCGGTCTCAATTTTAGATAATTTCTTCGTGACAGGCAGTTTAGAAGGTTTGCGCGATTCTCGCTGGGGGTTGATCTTAGGGCAAACACTAGCCGATAGACTTGCGGTTAATGTAGGTGACAGAGTTGATCTTTTTTCACCAGCAATCTCAATTAACCCTATCATGCCATTGGCGACGTTTCGAAGTTTTGAAATTGTGGGTGTTTTTAAGGTAGGTACTCAGGATTTAGATAACGATTTTGTCATGGTTAATATTGACGCAGCAAACGCGTTGTTCCGTCTACGCACACCTTATAACGGATTACGAATACGTATAACGGATGTGCTCGAGGCTAATCGCGTTCAACCGGAGCTTCAGGCGAGTCTTCCAGGCGGGATCGTAGTATCGAGTTGGATAACCCAATTTGGAGCTATTTATGACAACATTCAATTCTCTCGAACAATTATTGGATTTATGCTTTGGTTGCTTGTGGGTGTTGCGGCATTTAATCTTATTGTAAGCTTGCTAATGATTGTGAGGGATAAACGGGGTGACATTGCCATATTACGCACAATGGGTGCGAGCCAGCAAACTGTTAATAGAATATTCATGTGGCAAGGTTGTCTGATAGGTATGTTCGGCATTGTGATAGGAGTGTTGCTAGGTATAATTGGGTCACTGCAAGTCGCCAATTTGGTAGGATTGATTGAACAAAGCTTCTCGATACAGTTTTTAAGTGCTGAAGTTTATCCAATCGATTTTTTACCTTCAGAAATAAAAGTCACTGACATTTTGGTAGTTTCTGCTGGCGTATTCATACTGTCATTGTTGGCCACTATCTACCCTGCTAGAAAAGCGGCCGCAGTGGTGCCTGCAGAAGCCTTGCGAGCTGACTAAAATTGGCTCCTTCTGCCTTTCCATTAGATTTAGTTATTGCACAAATTACTGATTTCCTAAAACAAAATGCATTCTAGATACTCTGTATTTGTGTTTACAAAGGTTAATATTCCAGATAATTCGGGTAATCAGCTAAACTCAATTATGGGTGATACTTCTATTACAGTGGCGATGCCCGATTATGATAGTCTATTGCGCTGATAAGTCGGAGGGGATGCGTGGTTGAAATCGTTAGAGCAGGGGGCTGGCTAATGTTGCCAATCATACTGTGTTCCATTATTGCGATTGCCATCATTATAGAACGGTTCTGGACTCTCAGTACTGCGCGTATAACTCCTAAATTTGTGCTTTCCCAGGTTTGGACTTGGCTCAAGAATAATCAACTCGATTCGATCAGGCTAAAGGAGCTGCGATTATCGTCACCGCTAGGGCAGATACTTGCAGCAGGGTTAGTTAGTTCCAAATATGGCCGAGACACCATGGTTGATAGTATAGAACAGGCTGCGGCACAAGTTGTGCATAGTCTGGAGCGATATCTGAGCACATTGGGAACCATTGCCGCGATTACTCCTTTAATAGGTTTGCTAGGTACTGTAGTTGGCATGATAAGAGTATTCAGCGAAATAATGTTACAAGGTACAGGCAATGCAAACGCGCTAGCTGGTGGAATATCTGAAGCGCTTATCACGACAGCTGCTGGTCTTACGGTTGCCATACCTACTTTTATGTTCCATCGTTATTTCACATATAAGGTCGACTCACTGGTACTCAAGATGGAACAAGAATCAAGCAAACTAGTGGACGCGTTACAAAATGACAGAAGAGTTGAAACGCAAGCTTAATCAAAATCGCATTATCGATAAGTATCTGGTCTAAATTGAAATTTAAACGTATGGTCAGAGAAGAGCTATCCATCAATATTACGGCACTAATTGATGTAGTGTTCTTGTTGCTCATTTTTTTTATGATAACGACCACCTTTAACCGTGAAACTCGCTTGCAGCTGAGGTTACCTAAGGCGCAAACTGAGTTAATGAAAAGTCAGCCAGCTCAAATCGAAATTGTCGTCGCCAAGGATGGGAAATATACCGTTAATGGGCGCGGATTGCTCGATAGAAGGACTGAAACGCTGAGGCAAGTGTTAGAGCTCGAATCTCAAGGTGATATTAATATGCCAATTCTGCTAATAGCCGATGCAGAAGCAACGCACCAATCGGTTATCAGCGCGATGGATGCAGTCGGACAATCAGGATTTTTTCGTCTTAATATAGCAACGCAGCGACCCGAGGAAATTGAACAACTACTGTTTGATCCCAACTAGTTTCTCATGGCAAATAAAGGAAAATTAGACTCCCAATACCGAGGCTGGCAGCTTTATCGGAGGCTATTTCGTTATGTAGCCCCGCATCACGTTGCGATATATGGCAGCATTATCGGTTACATTATATTTGCAGCGACCACGCCGGCGACTACTTGGTGGTTAGGCTTTACGGTTGATGCTATAAACGCAGAGAACTATGAAGAACTTCGGATTCTAAGCCCTTTACTTTGTATCGCTATCGTAGTTGTGCGTGGAATTGGTGGCTTTATGGGGTCCTATTCTCTTGCTGCTATTGCTAATCATGTAATCCATAAGCTACGTTGTGAATTAATTGACCATCTGATAACACTACCCGCAGCATATTTCGATAGGCATACTTCGGGTAAATTAGTTTCTAAATTTACCTACGACGTGACCCAGATAACTGGGGCTGCTAGCAATGCCGTCGCCGTTATAATCCGCGAAGGATTCACAGTCGTGGGGCTTCTGATCTATCTCTTAATTATTGATTGGCAATTGAGCCTAACTTTTTTGCTCATCGCCCCGTTTGTCGCCATAATTGTCAATATAGCTTCGCGACGCTTTCGTCGTTATAGCACCCAGATGCAAGATTCAATGGGCGAGGTTACTCAGATTACCAGCGAGTCGATAAAGGGCCATCGCGTCGTCCGCACGTTTAACGCGGAAGATTTTATCGGTAATAAACTTCTGCAAGCCAGTGAACGAAATCGTCGCCAGAACATGAAGATGGCTTTAACTCGCAGTGCTAGCACACCATTAGTTCAGTTAATCGTTTCGATGGCGTTAGCATTACTTGTTTGGCTGGCAATGTCCCCAGAATTCTTTTTAGATAAGACCCCTGGAGCTTTTGTTGCATTTCTCGGTGCGGCGGGGCTATTGGCAAAACCCATAAGACAATTAACCCAAGTTAATTCGGTAATACAACGTGGCCTTTCAGCGGCTTATAGTATTTTTACTTTGTTAGACGAACAGGCTGAACCCAACACAGGCGATCATGAGGTTGAAAGAGCAAAAGGAAAAATTGAGTTCATAAATGTGAGATTTACATACAACGGGTTGCGCGAGGCGCTCAGCAATATCACCTTTGTTGCAGAAGCAGGTAAAACTATTGCCCTGGTTGGAAAGTCTGGCAGTGGCAAGTCCAGTCTTGTGAATTTAATTCCGCGCTTTTACGAGTGTACGCAAGGCGAAATAATGCTTGATGGAATTCCGTTGAAGCAATATAAGCTAGAAAATTTACGCCGCCATGTATCGCTTGTGACGCAGCAGATAGTTTTGTTTAACGGGACCGTAGCTGAAAATATTGCTTATGGAGAAAATAACTTTGATGAAGAGAAAATTCTGACTGCCGCCGCTAATGCCCACGCCATGGAATTCATTAGCCAATTACCTAATGGTTTAGATACTGAAGTAGGTGATGATGCAAGTCTTTTATCCGGAGGGCAGCGTCAACGCATTGCTATTGCCCGAGCCTTACTAAAAAATGCACCAATACTCATATTTGACGAGGCTACGTCATCGTTAGATTCTGAATCGGAGCAGCATATACAGGCCGCATTAAAGACCTTAATAAAGGGACGTACTACTTTTGTAATCGCGCACCGGTTATCTACTATTGAGAATGCTGATTTAATTCTCGTGCTAGATCAAGGGGTAGTTGTTGAATCAGGAACCCATAGTGAGCTAATTGTCAAAAACGGGCATTATTCCAGATTGCACAAAATTCAATTCACGGAGAATGACGCGGCAAATTCCACATGAGTTTTCTTGAAACTGCTTGGTATAGCAAGGCGCGATGGCTAATCTTATTGTGGCCTTTGTCTTGTTTATTCCAATTAATTAGCACTTTACGGCGTAAGAAACATAAACTCCATAGTGATTCGTCCAAATTGTCGGTACCTGTGATCGTGGTTGGTAATATTGCAGTTGGTGGTACTGGCAAAACGCCCTTGCTGATTGCTCTAGTGGACATACTTAAGAGCAAAGGTATAAACCCCGGTATTATCACTCGAGGCTATGGTGGTAGAGCTATTGCTTACCCTTTAGAAGTAACACCAGTAACCAGTGTTTCAGAATGTGGAGACGAAGCAATTCTATTGGCAGAAAAGACTGGCTGCCCAGTTACGGTCGGCCCAGACCGAATGGCTGCGCTGGAGGAGCTTTTGTCAGGCAATGCCGTGGACATCGTACTCAGTGATGATGGCATGCAACACTATCGCCTCGTCAGAGATATTGAGATCTGCGTAGTTGACGGAAACCGTTTGTTTGCAAATGGATTCTGTTTACCCGCAGGCCCGTTGCGGGAACCTGTTCAACGTTTAAAAGAGGTCGATTTTATTGTGATTAATGGCAAAACCTCAGAGCGGTCACCAATATTGGAATCCGCTATTGAGATGGTTATGGAGCCAAAATTCTTAATCAATCTGTTAAATGAAGAAAGGAGACCGTTCATTGGGGCACCCTTCAATATCGGCAGTATTGTACAAGCCGTCTCGGCGATTGGTAATCCGCAGCGCTTTTACGATTTGTTAGATAAACTACCGTATCAAGTAAAACGATTTAAGTTTCCAGATCACCATCTTTACAGCGTAGAAGATTTACTCAGTGCTGGCATTGATGAACATCAACCGGTCGTTATGACAGAAAAGGATGCGGTAAAATGTAGATCTTTCGCACGAAGTAATTACTGGTATTTATCCACTCAGGTATGTTTGCCGCCTACATTCGTTGATGAATTCATTGCCAGAGTAGAGGCATTAGTCTAGTGGCAAAAAGGATGGAACAATGTTGGATTTGAAGCTATTGAGTATTCTTGTGTGTCCTATTTGCAAGGGTGCGCTCAACTATGATAAGGCTGCCAATGAACTAATTTGTTATGCCGACGCAATTGCATACCCTATCAAGGAAGGTGTGCCGGTTATGCTGCGTAACGAAGCCAGAGATTTGGCTCCGGAAGAAAGAGAAAGATCTTAATGTCGTTTTCGATCGTTATTCCGGCACGATATGGTTCAAACCGATTGCCAGGTAAACCGCTGTTAGATCTTGCTGGAAAGCCTCTTCTCCAGCATACATATGAGAAGGCAAAAGCAAGTGAGGCCCAGCACGTATATATAGCTACAGATGACCAGCGAATAAAAGAAGTTGCTGAAAAATTTGGGGCTAAAGTTTTTATGACGTCAGCTAAACACAAGTCAGGTACTGATAGAATCCAGGAAGTAGCCACTGAATTGCAGCTGTCTGAAGATCAGATTCTTGTTAACGTTCAGGCTGATGAGCCTCTGCTACCATCGAGTGTTATCAACCAAGTATCACGTAATTTGGAGAATCATCCGGATGTGGGTATAGCAACTCTTTGCGAAGTTGTAACTTCTCAAGATGAGATTGGAGATCCCCATGCGGTAAAAGTAGCTATGAATGCTGAGGGGCACGCTCTTTATTTCAGTCGAGCTACGATCCCTTATCAAGCGAATGCATCTGCAAGAAATTGCTACAGGCACGTTGGTATATATGCCTACCGGGTATCAGTATTAAACCAATTTGTTCAATGGCCGGTAGCGGAGTTAGAAATGTCTGAGAAACTGGAACAACTCCGGGCTCTATATAACGGAGTTAGAATTCACGTAGAAGTCTCTGTGGAACATATACCGGTAGGCATAGACACTCAAAAAGACCTTGAAGCTGTGCGCAATTATCTCTCCAAAAAGTAAGGCCAATGACCTCATGACGGGCAAGAGCCAATTTTCACCTTCAATTATTCGGGTACTTATGGTGTGTCTGGGTAATATTTGTCGCTCTCCAACTGCGCATGGTGTTTTAGAAAAAAAAATAAATAACAAAGACTTAAAAGACTATATTTATGTGGATTCTGCAGGTACTGGTGATTGGCATATTGGTGAATCGCCAGATAAACGAGCTGTTGAAGCTGCCGCGGAGCGGGGTTATCAAATAGCTAATTACCGAGCTCGCCAGGTCTGCTCATCAGATTTTAAGGACTATGATTATATTCTTGCAATGGATTACACGAATCTTCGGGATTTGAAGAAGCAATGTCCAGCTGCGTTTAAACGGAAGTTACAGTTATTATTGGATTATGGTGGTGGGGATCATGATACTGTTCCAGACCCTTACTATAGTGGTGATAAAGGTTTCGAACTAGTATTGGATTTGGTGGAAGAATCGTGTGCACGATTGTTACAGCATATTAAAGAGCGGCATTCTCTAGGTGAATATGGTAGATAGCGAACTATGGAAGTTCAGCAGAAGGTTGATTTAGCGCCTTACAACACGTTTAGTGTTTCGGCTAAAGCCGCACATTTCGCCTATATCACTAGCGCTGAAGACTTGCGATCTGGGCTTGATTATAGCCGGCAACTCGATTTGCCTATTTTAGTGTTAGGAAAAGGCTCTAACCTATTATTTACCAAAGACTTTTATGGGTTAGTGCTCCAAATGGACTGGCGTGGTATAGACTGGCTTGATGCGCTAGATCGAGTGACAGTTGCTTGCGGAGAAGACTGGCACGATTTTGTAATTCAATGCATGAATAAAGGACTTCATGGTATTGAAAATCTGGCATTAATTCCTGGAAGTGTCGGAGCGGCACCGATACAAAATATTGGTGCATACGGCGTAGAATTGTCCGATGTTGTTTACGAAGTGAGTGCCATGGACATTCGGACTGGTGAAATTATCAAATTCGACTATGAGCACTGTAAATTTTCCTATCGAAATAGCTTTTTCAAACATAAAGAAGGTAAAAAATTTATCGTAACTTCAGTGACACTGCAGCTATCAAGTGCGTGGCAGCCAAATATTGCTTATCCGTCACTTAAACAGGCGCTTACTTCAACCAAGCCTAGTCCTCTTCAGGTCTTTGATACTGTTTGCCAAATTAGGGGTAGTAAATTGCCTGATCCCGGTAAACTAGGAAACGCCGGAAGCTTTTTCAAGAACCCAGTTATTTCACGCGAAAAATTGACTAGCCTGCAGTTGGACTTCCCCAAAATCCCTGTATTTGATAGCGAAATCAATGAATTTGTGAAAGTACCCGCTGCATGGTTATTGGAAAAGGCTGGTTGGAAAGGAAAAACTCGTGGCAAAGCAGCCGTCTCGACCAACCACGCCTTGGTGCTGGTCAATTTGGGAGGAGCAAGCGGCCAGGATATACAACTTCTGGCTCAGGAGATAAGAAGTTCAGTGCTGGAGCAATTTGATATTGCACTCGAGCCTGAAGTTCAATTGATCTAGTAAATTCTTACAAGCCTTGTTTGTTGAGGCGTTAATCTGTATCGGATACTCTCCATGAGTTTTAATCTTTGCCAACTAGAGGGCTATACTTTGTCGGATCATGGCCAACTTAGACACTGAGAACTTTAACCCTAAGCCTTATCTGGCCACCCTAACAAGTAGGCCCGGTGTTTATCAAATGTCCGATAGCCAGGGCAAAATGCTTTATGTAGGAAAGGCGCGAAATTTAAAGAAGAGAGTGGGGAGTTATTTTCGGGCCTCAGGCCTTACAACAAAAACCTTGGCGATGGTTGGAAAAATCGCTGATATTCAAGTCACAATTACTGACGGTGAAACGGAAGCGCTGTTACTTGAACAAAACCTTATCAAGACCCATCGTCCTTTTTATAATATTCAGCTAAGAGATGACAAATCATATCCATATATTCTTCTGACTCAGGGTAATGAGTATCCTCGCCTAAGCTTTTATCGCGGTAGCCGCAAACATAACGGTCGTTTTTTTGGACCTTACCCTAGCGCCCATGCTACGCGCGAATCGCTACAGATATTGCAAAAGGTGTTTCGAGTTAGGCAGTGTGAGGATAGTTATTTCAAAAACCGTTCTAGACCTTGCTTGCAGTACCAAATTGGTCGGTGTACTGCTCCATGCGTTGAGATGATCTCGAAAGAAGAGTACGCCCGAGATGTTCATTATTCAGTGCTTTTCTTGAACGGTAAGAGTGATCTTCTGGTTAAAGAACTCACTATCAAGATGGAGGAGGCGGCTGCCAGCGAAAACTTCGAAAAAGCTGCGCTAATCCGAAATCGCATTATTGATTTACGTCATACCCAGGAGAAACAATACGTAGCCAACCAGGGCCACGATGCAGATGTGATTGCAGGGGAGATTAAACAAGCCTCCGCCTGCGTTCATGTTATTTATGTTCGCTCTGGCCGAGTTATAGGAAGTAAGAGTTTTTATCCACGCTATAGGCTGGCTAACTCCCAACAGGACCTCGTGGAAGCATTTATTGCACAAGTTTATCTTCGAGGGGATAAGTCCTCTTCGATACCTAAGGAGATTATTACTCCAGCTCCATTGGAAGAGGCTGAAGAGCTTCAAACAGCCCTGACCTATGTTTCTGGCCGAAAAGTCAAACTATCGATGCGCGTCAGGGGACACCGCGCAAAATGGATACAATTAGCTACCACCAATGCCAAGGAGTCGCTAGAGGCGCACATTGCCAATAAGCAAAATACACACAAACGATTCATATTGTTACAGGATGCGCTCAGGTTAGATTCACAGCTTTCCAGGATAGAATGTTTTGATATTAGCCACACGGCTGGAGAGGTAACAGTTGCTTCTTGCGTGGTATTCGATGAAAACGGTCCAGTTAAAAATGATTATCGCCGTTTTAATATTCGAGATGTGAAATCTGGTGACGACTATGCAGCGATGGAACAAGCGCTTGATCGGCGTTTTACACGTTTGAGCAAAGGCGAAGGCAAGCTTCCTGATGTTTTGCTCCTGGATGGGGGAAAAGGCCAGCTCAGTCGTGCGAAGAAAATAATGCAGAAATTCCAGTTACCAGAAATTTATCTATTGGCTATTGCCAAGGGAATTAGCCGCCGCGCAGGCCAAGAAACGGTGTTCTTTTCCAAGTCTATAGGATATGACGAGTTACCTTTTTCCGCTGAATCACCAGCGCTGCATCTACTCCAACAGATAAGGGACGAAGCTCACCGTTTTGCGATTGCAGGGCATCGACAGCGCCGTGGTAAGAAGCGCAAGCAATCAGTACTGGAACAAATACCAGGGCTAGGCCCGAAGCGCAGGCGGGAACTCATTAAGCATTTCGGCGGTCAACAAGAAATCAAGAAGGCTAGTGAAACGGAAATAGCCAAGGTGATTGGTATAAGTAGGAAATTGGCCGAAAATATATATGCGTATCTTCATAATTAATAGGATATTTTTGTTGTCTGTTATAGGGTTTATAAACTTTTATATGAAATGCTTTGTGCTTTAAACTTTAACTAATGAATTGGGCTAATCAAGTTACTTATATACGCTTGCTGCTTATCCCATTGGTAATAGCTTGTTTCTATTCCGGGCTTCCCAATGCTAATTTATTGACAGCACTGTTATTTACCGTCGCTAGTCTTAGCGACTGGGTGGATGGTTATCTGGCGCGCAGATTGAACCAAGCTTCTGATTTTGGTGCATTCCTAGATCCCGTTTCCGATAAACTTTTAGTAACGGTCGTGCTGATTATGTTGGTAGCGGCTTATAGTAGCTTGCTGTTGGCAACTGTAGTGATTATTACCCGGGAATTAGCTATATCGGCGTTAAGAGAATGGATGGCGGTCAAAGGTCAGAGTGATCTTGTATCAGTAGCCTTTTCAGGCAAGCTGAAAACTACCACGCAAATGCTTGCCATTATTGTGCTGTTATTATCTTCGCCGAACTATCCTGATTGGATCTGGCAACTCGGTGTTGTACTAATTCATCTAGCCGCAATTCTGAGCGTTTATTCGATGTTTCAATACTTTAGACGTGCCTGGCCAAAATTGCGGAACGGTCTATAACCAATACGTTGCCTGAGTTTACTGGCTTGACTCCCCGCGCTTAAGCATTAGAATAGGGCGCCTCGATTTTGATGGGTAGGTTATTGTTATAGCGAGTCTGCATAACGATCGGTAAGTTACTGGCTTGCGATGCGGGAATAGCTCAGTTGGTAGAGCATGTGCTTGCCAAGCACAAGGTCGCCGGTTCGACCCCGGTTTCCCGCTCCAATTCTTATAGACTACTGAAGAGCAGCTTTTCTCAGTAATAAATTTGAAGATGGCTCTTTGCTGGTGTTCGACTGTTCCCCGTCTGAATCACTTAAATATTCTTCTGGAATTCTAACCAGGCATCATAGTAAACAGAAAGACATTGCCAAGAAATTTAAAGATTGGTTTATATGTCATATTGCAAATTATTTTGAGGTTTGGTACCGCAAGAAGCCGTAAGTTTATACATTGAATGCTCATTGACCGTGGTTTTGATATAGTTCGGCCTCGCTGAATATAAAGATATGGCTGGGTGGCAGAGTGGTCATGCAGCGGACTGCAACTCCGTGTACGCCGGTTCGATTCCGACCCCAGCCTCCATTCTTCGAACGTATGTTGATCAGCCCAGATGGTGAAATTGGTAGACACAAGGGACTTAAAATCCCTCGATCATTGCGATCGTGCCGGTTCGATTCCGGCTCTGGGCACCATATAAAACAATAAGTTAGGACACCATTTGCTTTAGCAGGAAATACAGAAACGGATGGAAGACCAAGAAAGGACTTAAAGATTAATCGCAGAAAGAAAACGAGAAAGGAAAGAAGATTTTTTTAAGCTAAAGTAGAAACAACAAATATGAAAAAATTCACCGAAATGGCTGAAGGAGAATACAGCCAAATGGCTGAAGAAGAAAAACGAGCTTCTCTAATTGAAGTACTAAGTTCAATGAATCCAGATACCAAAGAAGAGATGAAAAAATTGTTTTCAGAACGATC
>Ga0209752_1000402_pt1 | contig 21421 bp, 16 predicted proteins | sample METZYME_3_250m_FD_187548 | JGI IMG/M metagenome (GOLD analysis project Ga0209752, IMG submission 187548) | Marine microbial communities from oxygen minimum zone in mesopelagic equatorial Pacific - METZYME_3_250m (SPAdes) (version 2) | ecosystem: Environmental > Aquatic > Marine > Oceanic...
CCCGTCCCGTCCCCTCTTTCAGCGTCTTCGATGACACGAAGTCCCAGCAGGCTGAAGTTCCTTGGTATCCCGATCCTCCCGCGCTAGGCTATTGAACGTGGTTCAGAATCCTGCGCGTTGAGTGACCCTGTTAGCAAATTCAGAGAAGTTCAACAGCCGTGGAGGAGCTTTTCTCCGAAAGTTTTGTTGGAATTTGACAAGCTGTTTGAGGTACGGTTGCTGATTATTCCTGAATTAAAAGATCAAGATTTAGTCTTACAGCAAATGGCAGAATGGCTAAGCCGATTAAGCACAGATATCCGAATCAAACTAATCGGTTTTCGCCGGCACGGGTTACATCCTGAACACTCCGATTTTGCAGAAGCAACTCCGGAACGTCTGGAAGACGTCCATGTTGTTTTTAAAAGTTATGGGTACCAGGATATTCAGGTAATTTGAATTAATCCAAAATGGTCCCGGCCTCGAAATCGATGAGCCATGAAGTCCATCTGTTTGAAAAGAATTTGCTGCTGAAGAGGGAAGTTTTCTGCGACAGTCCAATTAGAACCGGTTGTACTTTGCTGGGCCAAGACTTGAACTTTTTAAGATGGTCAACTATTCTGCTCTCAGGAATCAATGAAGATCAGGCTTTTCCAGTTGTTTTTTCCCGGAAGTCTGCTCGAGTCTTTCCTGTTTTGAGGAACACATCACTACTCATTGGTTTCACTTCTGCCAGCAGTTGCTTAGAGCCTTGACAGAGCACCGCGAAGTTTTTAAAAATATCAAGTAATTTGTTGATTATTGACACTCATGAATAATCCCACATCTCCTTCTGACTCAACTTCATGTAAAGATCCATGTTTGCAAGAGCTCCGAAAATTTTTGGGTGAGCGACTTTCATTGTCAAAATCGGTGCGTGAACAACATGGTCAAGACGAGTCATTTCACGCCTCAGCACCACCGGAGGCAGTCGCTTTTGCAGAAAGCAATGAAGAAGTAGCTGAGATAGTGCAGATTTGCGTTAAGCACAAAAAGCCAATTATTCCGTTTGGTACCGGGACCTCTTTGGAGGGACATGTTGCGGCCTTGTATGGAGGTATCTGTCTTGACATTTCCGGAATGAATCAGATTCTGGAAGTCAACGAAAATGACCTGGATTGCAGGGTGCAGGCAGGAGTCACCCGGAAGCAGCTTAATAAGCACCTGCGGAATGCGGGTCTATTTTTTCCAATTGATCCGGGAGCCGATGCCTCACTGGGAGGAATGGCGGCAACTCGTGCATCCGGCACCAACGCTGTTCGCTACGGAACGATGCGGGAAAATGTGCTTGGTTTGACAGTAGTAACAGCAGACGGACATATCATCCTAACCGGAACCCGTGCCAGAAAATCTTCTGCAGGTTATGATTTAACACGCTTGTTTGTCGGCTCGGAAGGAACATTGGGAATTATTACGGAAGTTCAGCTTCGACTTTATGGAGTTCCGGAAGCGATTTCTGCTGCAGTCTGTTCATTCAATACACTGGTAGGTGCAGTAAACACCACCATTTCTACGATACAAATGGGAATCCCTGTGGCCAGAATAGAGTTGCTGGATGAGGTTCAAGTTGATGCTATCAATCGTTTTGCAGGTTTTGATTATGACCTCAAACCGACTTTGTTTTTTGAGTTTCATGGAACAGAGTCTTGGGTACAGGAGCAGGCGGAAATGGTCAAGGAAATTTCTTCTGAAGAAGGAGGAAGTGATTTTCACTGGTCGAATCGAGAACAGGAACGGCAAAAATTGTGGGAGGCACGTCATAATGCTCTTTATGCAGCATTGGCTTTACGTCCGGGATCAAAAGGCTGGCCCACTGATGTTTGTGTGCCAATCTCGCGACTGGCGGATTGTATTCTGGAAACGAGGAGTGATATTGAAGAATCCGGAATGATAGTACCTTTAGTAGGACATGTGGGTGACGGCAATTTTCATCTGCTTTTTTTGATCGATCCGGATAACGAAGAAGAGGAACTGCAACGGTATCAGCAATTGAACGATCGGCTTGTCGAACGGGCTTTGCGTATGGGAGGAACTTGTACAGGAGAACACGGGATTGGTTCCGGAAAAATTAAATATATGGAAGCGGAACACGGAGATTCTTTAGAGCTGATGCGGCAGATCAAGCGAGCGTTTGACCCAGATAACCTGATGAATCCTGGAAAAATGATTCCCGCATGACAGAATTGATTCAGCAGTATTTATTGAAATTCAGGAAGATTATTCAAGAGTCAGTGGGTCTTGCCTTGCCGCTTTATCGAATAATTATTCCAATGATAATTGTAGTAAAAATACTCAAGGAAATTGGTGCCATTGAAATTTTGGGTCACTGGCTGGCACCATTGATGGGGCTTGTAGGACTTCCGGGAAGCATGGGATTGGTCTGGGCAGCGACTCTTGTAGGAGGTTTTTATCCTGGAATTATTATTTTTGTTGATCTCGCAGCAACAGAAATGCTGACGGTTGGCCAGGTCACAATTTTATCCTCACTAATGCTGATTGCACATTCACTGCCGATTGAACTGCAAATTGCCGATAAAGCAGGACCACGTTGGTGGAGTATGGGAATACTTCGGGTAGGAGGAGCATTGCTCTATGGCATGATTTTGAATCAGGTTTTGCATTGGGGGAACTGGCTTTCGGAAAGCAGCATTTTACTTTGGCATCCAGAAACAGGTCCGGTGGAACTGCAAACGTGGGCATGGGACCAAATGGTTGGTCTAATAATTATGTTTGTGGTTTTGGTTGTTCTGGTGCAAGTGATGAAATTACTCGATCTGTTTGGCTTCACCAAATTGCTTCAGCGGATCCTGCATCCTTTGCTTAAAAACTTGGGAATTGGAAAAGAGGCAACAAACATTACGGTTATTGGAATCACACTTGGAATTGCATATGGCGGTGGATTGATTATTCGTGAATCGCAAAACGGCACGATTCGTCCGCGGGATATTTTTTTTGCGCTGGTTTTGATGGGCCTGTTTCACAGTCTTGTTGAAGACACACTGCTGCTGATGCTGCTCGGTGGAAGTTTATGGGGCTTTTTTGTTGGCCGCTTAATTTTTGCTCTGCTTGCAGTCTGGCTCCTTGTTCGACTGTTTTCTCTGATTTCAGATCAACAATTCAAGCGATATTTTTTTAAGCCAATTTAATGGAAAAATTAAAAAAATTTAAAAGGGAAATATGGATCTGATTATCCGCAATGCAAATCTTCCAGATGGAAGATTTGGAATAGATATTGGTATCAAAGATGGAAAAATAGTAGCACTTGAAGTGGCGCTGACTGCAAAGGGCCAGGAGGAAATCAATGTTTCCGGATATCTGGTCAGCCCTCCATTTGTTGATGCACATTTTCACATGGATGCCACCCTGAGTTTGGGACAGCCGCGGCTAAATCAGTCTGGTACTTTGCTGGAGGGCATTACCCTGTGGAGCGAGCTGAAACCTCATTTAACGGTTGATGCAATTAAGGAACGAGCCCTCAAGTTTTGTGATTTGGCAGTAGCACGGGGATTGCTGGCCATCAGGAGTCATGTTGATGTATGTGATCCTCGTTTATTGGCAGTGGATGCCCTCCTGGAAGTCAAGAAGGAAGTTGCGCCATATCTTGATTTGCAGTTGGTGGCTTTTCCGCAAGATGGTTTTTTCAGTTCACCTCAAGCCGCAGAGCTTTTGGAAACTGCACTTGATCGTGGAGTGGATGTAGTCGGCGGGATTCCACATTTTGAGAGGACGATGGACGAAGGGAGAAAATCAGTGGAAGTGTTATGTCGTATTGCGGCCGAGAGAGGTTTGCGGATTGATATGCATTGTGACGAAAGTGATGATCCCCTTTCGCGTCATATCGAAACTTTGACTGCAGAAACTGTCCGTCACGGTTTGCAGGGTCGAGTTACCGGCTCACACCTGACTTCCATGCATTCCATGAATAATTACTATGTCAGCAAATTATTGCCGTTGATGGCAGAAGCAGAAATGAACGTAGTATCAAATCCATTGATTAACATCACACTCCAGGGACGACACGATACCTATCCCAAACGGCGCGGTATGACGCGTGTTCCGGAAATGATGGGAATTGGCTTAAAGGTGGCTTTTGGGCACGACTGTGTGATGGATCCTTGGTATTCACTTGGTTCTGCAGATATGCTGGAAGTTGCGAGCATGGGCCTGCATGTAGCACAACTGACGGGAGTAGATGAGATGAAAGCCTGTTTCGGTGCAGTCACAGAAGTCCCAGCCGATATTCTGGGATTGGAGGGCTATGGAATTGAAAAAGGCTGCAATGCCGATTTGATTATTTTACAGGCAGCAGATCCTGTAGAAGCGCTACGTTTAAAAGCAAACCGGCTTTTTGTGATCCGCCGCGGAAGCATTATCTCACGCTCTGCGTCTGTTCAGTCAGAACTAAATCTGCCAGGCCGCCCGAAAATCCAAAATTATTTGCTTCACTAAGCTTCAACCACTAATTCCTCAGGGTCTCTTCAATCAAACCGGGGATATTTTGCGTGTGATTTGAACAGACAAACTGTCTTATCCGTTCCGCCGTCTCTCGGTAAGGAGTCTCCGTAACCCAGGCAATGGTCTAATATTTTCTCTTCCATATGAACAATTTGTACTGATTTATAGGGTGGAGTTTGTGCAATGGTTTTGAGTTCCTGTCGAACTTCTGTTTCCAATGTGGAAGGTAACGGCAGAACCTCAGGGTCGGAGGATTCTGAACGTCAGCTTTTTTTAACCGCAGACAATATTCACCAGGCGCTCCGGTACAACAATCACTTTGGAGATTTGCTTTCCCTCAAGATGAGTCTGTACTTTGGGGGCAGCCAGGGCCAGGCGTTCTGTTTCCTCTTTGTTGGTTCTTGCCGGCATTTTGAAGCGGTCGCGGACTTTACCGTTGACTTGGACAACCAGGGTCACCAAATCTTCTGCGGCCAGAGTTTCGTCGTATTGAGGCCACTTTTGTTGGTGAATGCTATCATAGAAGTCGCCGTGAAATGCGTCCATGCCGTTTACGTTTTGATTCTCGTTTTCTGGTTGGAGGTGCTGCCACAATTCTTCAGTGATGTGTGGAGCAATTGGAGCCAACATCAATAACATGGTCTCCAGACATTCATCCCAGACTTTAGTTCCGGCAGCTTCAGGTACAGCTTTTAAAACATTCCGGAAAGCCATCACAGCTGCAATTGCGGTGTTGAAACGAAAATTCTGCAAATCATCACCGACCTTTTTCAAAGTTTGATGCAGTGTTTTACGTAGTCTTTTTTCTGTTTCCGCTTTTACTTCAGCTGTTTCCGGAGCCTTCAGATGGCAAAGCGTCCAGACTCCTTTAAAAAAACGGGCCAGCCCTTCAATTCCATGAGGGTTCCAGGGAGCCCCTGCATCCCATGGACCCAGAAACATCAGGTAAGCTCGAACAGTATCAGATCCATATTTTTTCAGCAAATCATCCGGATTGATTACATTACCGCGGCTTTTGGACATTTTTTCGTGATCTTCACCTAAAATCATGCCTTGATTGAACAGACGTTTTGCAGGTTCACGAAAATCCAGCAGACCTAAATCTGCAAGAGCTTTGGTGAAGAAACGAAAATACAAAAGGTGCATGGTGGCGTGTTCGATTCCTCCTGTATACTGATCAACAGGACACAAAGACCGAATTATATCAGCATCCCAGGGAAGATCATTTTTTGTCAGTGTTTCGCCTTTTTTCCAATAAGGTGCAGCATAAGCATAATAGTACCAGGACGAACAGATGAAAGTATCCATCGTGTCAGTTTCTCTTTCTGCTTCTCCTCCACATTTCGGGCATGCTGTTTTCAAGAAACCTTTGTGGTATTTCAATGGGCTTTCACCAGTCGGTTTGAATTCAGCATCATCGGGAAGAACCACCGGCAACTCCTCGTAAGGCACTGGCTGCATTCCGCAACTTTCGCAATAAACAACCGGAATCGGTGTGCCCCACATCCTTTGACGGCTGATTAGCCAGTCGTGCAAACGATAATTTATCTGCCGCTCACCAAAACCTTGCTTTTCCATCTGGTCGGCAACACGGTTGTAACTTTCCGGCCAAACTGCACCATCAAAGCCTGGACTGTTGACCATCACTGAATTTTCCTTCTGCAAAATAGGCTCGCTTAGTTCTGCACCATCCGGAACGGAATCAATCTGTTCTGGTGCAACAATCACCACCGGCGTCGGCAAGTCGTATTTACGGGCAAAATGGAAATCCCGCTCATCGTGTCCGGGAACCGCCATTATTGCGCCGGTTCCATAGGTGGCCAATACATAATCTGCGATCCAAATTGGCTCCGGCTCTCCGTTCATCGGATTGATTGCAAAAGCTCCGGTGAACACTCCGTCTTTTTCCCTGCCTTCTGCTGTTCGCTCAATTTCGTCTTTACGTTGTGCTGCGTCTTTGTAGGCATCAACCGCAGCTTTCTGTTGTGGAGTCGTAATCTGATCAACCAAAATATGTTCCGGTGACAACACACAGAAAGTCATGCCGAAAACGGTATCTGGACGAGTCGTAAAAACACGGAAACTCAAGTCTTTGGCCGGCATATTTTCTGTTCCTGCATTATTTTCTGTGACGTTTTCTCCACCTTCTGTTTCAGAACAAGCAATTTTGAGGGCAAATTCCACTCCTTCACTGCGGCCGATCCAATGTTCCTGCATTGACTGCACACGTTCTGGCCAGTCCAGTCCATCAAAATCAAGCAATTCATCCGCATATTTTGTGATCCGCAATTTCCACTGATTCAACTTCTTTTTAACCACCGGATTCTCGCAGCGCTCACAAATTCTGTCATCTCCCCAAACCTGTTCCCGTGCGAGTGTGGTTTGGCAATGGTTGCAGAAATCAACAGGTGCATACTCGCGATACGCTAAATCTTTTTCCATCATTTTCAGGAAAAACCACTGGCTCCATTTGTAATATTCAGGATCGCAAGAAACCACCTCGTTTTTCCAGCTGAACATATTGCCCATTGTGCGCAGCTGTTTGCGCATCCGCTCAATGTTGGTGTAAGTCCAGGATTTGGGATGGAGGTTATTTTTTATGGCAGCATTTTCTGCAGGTAGTCCAAATGCATCAAAACCTATTGGGAAAAAAACCTCGTTGCCCTGCATTTTCATAAAACGCGCATAGCAATCTGAGGGTGCCATGGCGTACCAATGACCAATGTGCAGATCTCCTGAAGGATAAGGCAGCATGGTCAGCATGTAAAATTTGGGGCTTCCCGAATCAAAATTAAAGTCCAGCAACCCTTGTTCTTCCCAATATTTTTGCCATTTGGCTTCAATTTCTTGCGGAACGTATTCCTGCATGGGTTTTTTAGTGGTGAAAAATTTAGAAATGTATTGAATGACTTGTGCCCTTTATTATGTGCTGGAAAGAAGAAAAATACAATCGAAAAGGAGGAAAATCAATCAGCGGGGCAAGTGATTAAGTGCCGGAAGCTTCCTTTAGTTTTGGACCCAAACGATCTACTGTTTCCAGGCTGTTGAGTGCATAAAGATGAAGACCTTCCACACCTTCTTGGAGCAGTTCTTCTATCTGCTTTTCAACATGCTCAAAGCCAATTATTTTGGAGACTTCCGGATCGCTTTCGTGTTTGATCAGGGCCTGGGCTAATTTTTCTGGAATACTGACACCACACATGTCCGAAAGACGACTAATCGCATTCCAATTTGCAGGGGGAAGGATTCCTGCGACTAATGGAACGGATACACCTTCCTTGTGCAGTTGATCCCGCCAGTGTAAAAAATGAGTGTTGTCCAGAAAAAACTGAGTCACGATAAATTCTGCTCCTGCGGCAATTTTTTCGTGCAAACGCTTTCGGTCATCGTCTTTATCGGGATTTTCCACATGGCCTTCCGGATAACCTGCGGCACCTATACCAAAATCGCTGTGTTTACGGACAGCTGCAATTAATTCACTTGCATAATGATAACCTCCTTTGGGCTGGACAAAATGCTTGGTTCCAGCGGTAGGGTCGCCGCGCAGGGCCATTACGTTTGTGATTTCACTATTTTTAAGTTTTGTTAAAACCTTATCGATTTCCTTCTCAGTGTGTGCCACACAAGTCAGGTGAGCCATTGCAGGCACATCCAGTTCATGATGGATATGTGCCGCCATTTCGTGGGTGTTTGCACGGGAAGTCCCTCCTGCTCCGTAAGTTACAGAAAAATAATCCGGAGTACAGGATTTGAATTTCTCCAGAGTCGTTTTGAGTTTTTCCATGCCTTTTTCGGTTTTGGGTGGAAAAATCTCAATCGAAAAAACAAAATCCTGTTTTTGGTACAAATCAATTAAATGCATTTTTTTAAGTTTTAGGTTTTAATTTTTGTAGAAAGTCGAAGGAAACTCAACACTTTTAATTCAACACTCAAAACCGTAGGTGAATCCCACTAAACATAGCCTAAAACTGGGGCCAGCCAGCGCTCAACTTCTGAAATTGACATCTTTTTGCGCTCGGCATAGTCTTCAACTTGATCCCTGTCGATCTTGCCCACTGCAAAATAGCGTGACTCAGGATGGGCATAATACATGCCTGAAACCGAACTGGCCGGAGACATGGAGTAGCTTTCTGTGAGTTTAATGCCGCTGCGTTTTTCAGCATCCAGCAATTCAAATAGTATCGGTTTTTCCGTGTGGTCTGGTTGAGCAGGATACCCCGGAGCAGGACGGATTCCCCGGTACTTTTCGCTTACCAAATCGTCCAAGTTCAGATTTTCTGTCCGGCCAAAACCCCATTCATCTCGCACTTGTTTGTGCATGTATTCGGCAAGTGCTTCTGCCAAACGGTCACCGACGGCTTTTACGAGAATGGAATTGTAATCATCAAGTTTTTTTTCAAAACTTCTGGCCAGTTCTTCCACTTCCGGGCCGGTGGTCAGGGCAAATCCTCCCAAATAATCAGCGAGACCTGAATCTGTGGGTGCGATAAAATCGGACAAAGCCTGGTTCGGTTTGTCATCGGCCTTGACTGTTTGCTGTCGTAAAGTGTGGAATATCGTTTTAATTTCATTGCGGGACTCATCTGTGTAAATCAGAATATCGTCGCCTTCACTGTTTGCGGGGAAAAAACCAATCACGGCTTTTGGCCGAAATCTCCGGTTTTCAACAATGTCTCCCAAAAGAATTTGTGCGTCCTCAAAAAGTTTGCTGGCTTCTATGCCAAATTTTGGATCTTTAAGAATTTTGGGATAGCGCCCTTTCATCTCCCATGTGTAAAAGAAAGGTGTCCAGTCGATGTACTCCAACAAGGTTTCTACTTCAACCGAATAATCCCGCAATCCGAGAAAACCTGGGGTGTCAATCGTGCAATCAGTCCCGGAATCGGATCTTCCGGTGTACTGTCTGGTTTTCCAGTCGATAGGAGTGCGGTTTGCTCGTGCGTCTTCAATGGATAGCAATTTACGTTTGCTATTTCGATCTTTGTAAGCTTTTCTTCGCCGTTCATGTTCTTCATGAAGTTCCTGTACGGCTTCAGTTTTGTAGTCAGGACTCAATAATTTGGTAATAACTCCGGCAGCTCTTGAAGCATCCGGAACATATGCCACGGGATAGTCGTATTTCGGAGCGATTTTGACCGCAGTGTGTACAGAACTTGTGGTAGCACCACCGATTAAAAGAGGTAGGCTGAAACCTTCGCGCTTCATTTCGCTGGCCACATGCATCATTTCATCCAGAGACGGAGTGATCAATCCTGAAAGACCAACCACGTCTGCTTGAAGCTCACGTGCGGTTTCCAAAATTTTTTCGCAGGGTACCATCACGCCCAAATCGATAACCTCGTAATTGTTGCAGCCCAAAACCACGCCCACAATATTTTTGCCTATATCGTGAACATCACCTTTCACTGTGGCCATCACAATTTTTGGGAGTTTGGTCTGCGAGCCAGATTGCTTCTTTTCTTTCTCCATAAACGGTTCAAGATAGGCTACAGCTTGTTTCATCACGCGGGCGCTTTTCACGACTTGCGGTAAAAACATTTTGCCATCACCAAAAAGGTCACCCACAACTTTCATGCCTTCCATCAAAGGTCCTTCAATCACTTCCAATGCCAGATCAAATTTTTTGAAGATTTCTTCGGTGTCCGCTACGATATGTTCCGTTATGCCTCTCACCAAAGCATGAATGATACGTTCTTCCGCCGTCCCTTCACGCCATTTTGTATCCTTTTGAATCTTACGTGATCCCTCAGCTTTGTAACTTTCTGCAAAATCTGTCAGTCGCTCTGTGGCGTCTTTTCGTCTATTGAGCAATACATCTTCGACAAGTTCCAGTAAATTTTTAGGGATTTCTTCGTACACTTCGAGCATTCCGGCGTTAACGATCGCCATGTCAAGGCCGGCTTGAATTGCATGATACAAAAAAGCAGAGTGCATAGCTTCGCGTACCGGATTATTACCGCGGAATGAAAAGGAAATGTTGCTCACTCCTCCACTGACCAGCGCCCCCGGACATCGTTCTTTGATTTGGCGTATGGCTTCAATGAAAGCCACCGCATAATCGTTGTGTTCCTCCATTCCGGTAGCCACAGTCAAAATGTTCGGGTCAAAAATTATGTCGTGTGGAGCAAAACCAACTCTTTCAGTTAAAAGTTGAAAGGCTCTGCTACAAACTTCAACTTTATGTTCAAGGAGTGTCGCCTGACCGTTTTCATCAAAAGCCATCACCACCGCTGCTGCACCATATTTGCGAATTTCTCGCGCTTGCCTTAAGAAATTTTCCTCACCTTCCTTGAGGCTGATGGAGTTGACCACGCCCTTGCCTTGTATGCACTTCAACCCGGCTTCGATCACGGACCATTTGGAACTGTCGATCATAATTGGTACACGGGCAATGTCCGGCTCCACCGCGATCAGGTTGAGAAAATGTGTCATAGATTTTTCACCGTCCAGCAATCCCTCATCAAAGTTTATATCAATAAAGTTTGCACCTGATTCAACTTGTTGACGGGCGATGGAGAGTCCTGATTCAAAATCATCATTCAAAATAAGTTTACGAAACTTGGGGGAGCCCGTGATATTTGTGCGTTCCCCGATCATCAAAAACCCGATTTCAGGATTGACGTTCAGTGGCTCCAATCCTGAATAAAACGGAATTTCCCCCGCATCTAAAACATTATTTGAATTGCTGATAGGGATTTGTCCGTAACGCTGATTTAGCTGTGTGGTGAATTTTCTTGGAGTTAAATCGGTAATTTTTTGGGCCAGTGCTTTGATGTGTGCTGGAGTCGTCCCGCAACATCCGCCCATGAGGTTGACCCAGCCTTGTTCCGCAAACTCGGCCATTATGCTGGAAAACTCTTCCGGAGTTTGTTCGTATTCTCCCATGACGTTCGGCAATCCGGCATTTGGATAAACCCCGACAGGAAAATCGGAAATATGCGCCAGTTCATCAATAAATGGACGCATTTCTTTCGCGCCAAGTGCACAGTTGATTCCTAAAAAAAGAGGCTTGGCGTGATGGATAGAGTTGTAAAAAGCAGCCAAAGTTTGCCCTGAAAGCGTACGTCCAGAAGCGTCTGTAATTGTAACAGAAAGAAAAACAGGCAAGCGAATTCCGGCTTCTTCAAAATAACTTTCCAAAGCGTAAATACCAGCTTTCATGTTGAGCGTGTCAAAGCTCGTTTCCAGCAAGAGCATGTCGACTCCACCTTCAATCAGTGCAATCGCCTGTTCACGATAGGCCAAAGCAATTTCATCAAATGTCACTGCACGGTTAGCAGGATTGTTGACATCCGGAGACATAGAACAAGTACGGTTTGTCGGTCCTATCGATCCGGTCACAAAAATGGGGTGATCTGACTGAATTACCTCTGCAGGTTGCCCTGACTGAAAACTTTCTATTGCTTTATATGCAATATCTACTGACGCCCGGTTGATTTCAGCAACGCTTTTTTCCAAACTGTAGTCAGCCTGTGAGATCCGGTTGGCATTGAAAGTGTTGGTTCCCAAAATGTTTGCACCGGCCTCTAAAAATTCTAAATGAATTTTTTCAATCACGTCCGGACGTGTGATGGAAAGCAGGTCGTTGTTGCCTTTTAGAGGAGAGGGATGTTTCAGAAAAGAATCGCCACGAAAATCTTCTTCAGTAAGGCTTTGTCGCTGAAGCATCGTCCCCATTGCGCCATCGAACACGATAATTTTTTGTTCAATCAGTTTTAAAAGCCTGTCAGCACTCGGTTTAGTATAGTACATAATATTCCTGTATTTTGCTTCTGAAGCGCAGGATTAACTCAGCCTTTGTTTTCCTTGGAAAATAATAAATTAACTCAAAATGATTTTATCTTATTCTTAGAGTATCAGTGATTTTCAATGAATAATGCGGCAAATCTTTAACTGGAAATTGTATTAAGATTTTCTGCCTGCCGAGAGAATGATTTGAAATAATTCTTCACGCCGATAGGGTAAGATTTCTGAGTGCAGGTGATTAAATCCGGCTGTCTGCATGAAATCCAGCAAGGTCTCATTTTCAAATCCAAGCCACTTGTGACCGAGTTTTTCCAGCACCCATCCTTCAGTATGCGCATCGAGTTCCATAACCAGGACCTGTCCCCCAGGACGCAAAATTCGTGCTGCTTCCTGAAAACCTCTTTTTGGATCATCAAGGTGATGAAGCGACTGCGAAAAGAAAACTACATCTAAAGATTCATCAGGCAGTGACAAATTGCATACGTCTTCAGCCATTAAGATTACGTTTTGTAGGCCCAGTCTATTGACGCGCTGACGTGCTGAGGCAAGTACCTCAGGCTTGTAGTCCACACCGATAACTCGTCCTGCAAATTTTGCCATTTCCACTGTTAGCGTTCCGTCCCCGCAGCCAAGGTCAATAACTTCAAGTTCGGAGGTTCCAGAGTCAAATCCGGACTTGCTATCTTCGTTTAGCCCCAGCAGCATGCCAAGGAGACAGGACCAGGCAAACCACGATTGTCCTGGTTCGAGAAGCCGTTCATTTAATCCGCCTCCGCTGATTTCCCGTTGACGCAAGATTTCATGTAAACGCACCTGATCGTTTTTGGGGTCTTTCATTGAGGATAGTTGCTCCTGTAAATAGCTCCAGAGCAGATGGAGTTCACTATCAAGGGATTCTTTTTGTGCAAATTGATAATAGGTCCAAATACCCTCTTTGCGCTCTTGCAGCAGCTTCATTTTTCGCAAATGACTCAAATGCCGGGAAATTCCGGATTGAGCCATTCCTAAAATTGTAGTGAGCTCGCTGACATTCAATGGTGTCTGCGACACTAAAATCAAAATTCTGAGACGAGTTTCATCTCCCAGCAATCTTAAAACTTGAGCAATATTAGACATGTGTTTTTTTATGAAAAGCTCAGAATGTATTGTTGTTTCAATTAAATCATTATATATCAATACAATGATTTATCTCTTAATGCAAGCAAAAAGTTACCCATTTATACTTTGGAGGTCAATTATCCGGAGAGTAGAGAAAATGGAGTTGTTTCTCAATGATTGAAATTCTGGCACTGAGAGGGAGATTTAGTTTGAAGAAAAGAAGTTTTGAAATGTAATCAAGAGCGCTAATTAATCCTCCAGAGATGCGCGATTCAGCAGTACGGAGCTGAAAAAACAAAAGTCACGAAGCTAGCCCCTGCAGAAAACCCACCTGTCCGCTTGACTCAGTTCGGGATTGTAATTGTAACCATCGTAATCAAAACTTTTTAATTCTTCAGGTTCCTGCAATTTGTGATCGATGGCGTAGCGCACCATCAAGCCACGAGCTTTTTTTGCAAAAAAACTTATCATTTTATATTTGCCATTTTTCCAGTCTTTAAACTCAGGAGTAATCAACCGGCCGTCTAGGTTTTTCTGCTGGACTGCTTTAAAATATTCATTTGAAGCAAGATTGATTAAAACTGGATCGTCTTGTTTTGCCAACACCGCGTTTAATGCATCAGTAATCTTCTCACCCCAAAACTGATACAGATTCACCCCATTCTTTGTTGCCAGCTTTAGCCCCATTTCTAAGCGGTAGGGCTGCATCAGGTCTAGCGGTCGCAACAAACCATAAAGTCCCGACAAAATCCGCAAATGTAATTGAGCATATTCCAATTTGTCTTCCGACAGACTAGGCGCATCAAGCCCGGTATAGACATCCCCCTTAAAAGCTAAGACGGCTTGTTTGGCATTTTCAGAGGTGAAAGGCAACCTCCACTGATCGAAACGTTCAACACTAAGCTCAGCAATTTTCTGACTGACCTGCATCAGTTCCATCAAATCACGAAAAGATTTCTGCCTTACAACTCCAACCAGTTCAGCAGATTTCCCCAGGTTATCCGGTATACTGTAGTTGGCATTAGTTGCAGGAGTCTCGTAGTCCAGTGTTTTAGACGGTGAGATTAGCATTAGCATTGAATTTCCTTTTTATGTTTTTTTCTTTGGTGACAAAGTCAAATCAGTGCATTGAAATCTTAACAGATGCAGATTTTTCAGTATGGTAAATGGATTCAAGATCAATACTGTTGTTTGTAGCATGACAACTATTTAGGTGTGTGTCAGTATTGGATTATCTGCTGTTTTTGCGAACAAATCAAAATAAATCACAAAATTCCCAGATAACGCATCCCTTTACGGTATGCCTTGCGCTTGAAAGGAACAACTTTCTTCAACCCTTTACGGGGTGAGATCCACTGAAAAGCATCAAATTCTGCGGGCTGATGCTTAAAAGAAATTTGGTCAGTTTCACAATTCAGATGCAGGAGGAACCAGCGCTGTTGTTGTCCCCGGTAAGGTTTCCACTCTGGCTGTTTGTGAAGTATGTGCAGCATTTTGAGGGGATAATGGTAACGTACCCGTTTTTTTGCAACCCGGATGATTGTGACATCACTGGTGCCGATTTCTTCTTCCAGTTCTCGAAAAAGAGCTTTTTCTTCGGTTTCCACAGAATCAACGCCTCCTTGAGGAAATTGCCAGTTCCATCTAAGCTGTCCTCCATCTGATAAAAGTTCTCCTTTTTCATTTCTTTTGGCAAGACGCCTAAACATCAGCACTTTATTTTCTGTTGGATGAATGATCACAGCAACAACATTTGGCCTGAACTTTATTGATTTCATCAGTATTTTCCCTTCAGTTCAAAATGATACTCGCGGATTTTTGTCACAACATCATTAGCGGGGATATCCGGGAAGTCTATCCATTCCATTAGTTTGAATAAATATTTTTTCAAGCGTCCTCGCGTCAGTCCACGATTTTCCCATTGTGTATAAATTTCTTCGTATCCAGCCGGCAAGGATCGACCGTCCAAATTTTTCCGCAACAAAAACTTAATGGTGCTATCAGGATATTTACTCACAAAAATACTCATGGATTTTAAATCAATGTGTCCATCTCCAAAGACAACATCATTGTCATCATTTATCTCTCCATGTAGTCCTCCTACATCAATATCATCTTCCTCATCAAGACCTTCGTCATCAATTCCTTCAAATAATGCAGCTATAGAAATTGCTGGTTCATCGGTTGGAGACTCTTCGGACTCTTCCGTATCCAGCTCAGTTTGCATTTCCAAGCTATCATCTTCAGGTTCTACAGACAGTGTGTCTTCAACAGCCGCTTCTTCAGACTGACTAATAGAAACCTGGTCTTCCACCTCAGTTTTTTCAGTGCTTACTTCGTGCAACAGACTATCTTCTTCCGGTGCGGAACTTTCTGGTGTTTCCTGCTCTGCAGCATCACTTTTCTGGTCAACCTGAGTGTGGTCGCTTACCAGAGAAAATGGTGGTGCAGGATTTTCGGGTATATAAGCAGGAACAACAAAACGACCTGCACGGCTTTGTTGGACATAATCCACAACAGGGTCATAAGGTGTCTGGTCTTCAACCAAGCCCATAATATCTTTGGGAGAGATCCAGCCTAAAGAGGGATTTTTCGGAGGGCTAAAGTACTGGCGTGCGTCCTGAATTGCATCTTCTGAGAGACTGAGAGTTTCGCTGGCGGATTCGTCTACTGGAAAAAATTCCTGTTGAAATTCAGCTAACAAAGACTCAATTTGGTAAGCAGAAAATAGCATGGTTTACTTAATGAAATTTTATGTTTAAGTCGTCATATTTTTGATTTTAGGCCTTTGATGAGTCGGGTCTTTTCGATACAGCATTTGACGGCCTAGTTGGGTTATTTGTAATGAAACAGCGTTTTTTTCGTGGCCAACAATTTTTTCAAATTCTCTTTCTGAGAGCAGTATTCTTTCCAGTAAATCCTGTATGTTTTCGTCTAGTTTTTGTTCCACTGCCTCTAAAGGACGCTCGTATTGCTTGTGCCATTTTTCGAGCAGAGAATCCAATTTTTGCAGGTCTTCAAAGCATTTGTCTTTTTGTGACAATAGTCCGTCCAGGGCTACGGCATCTGATTGTGCGAATTGACGTTGCGAAAAATCCAAAAGCTCTTTCAAGAGTGATTCTTGTTTTTCGAGCAGGAGTTTCAATTCACTGTCTTTTATCAGTTTATTTCCCAATACAAAACTCCGAAAAAATCTGTCCAAGCAAATCATCAGTCGTAGTTTCGCCGACAATTTCACCCAAAGCGTTTAAGCAGGAGCGTAAATCTACTGCAAGAAACTCTTCCCCATTTGACTGTATCAAACCTTCCCGTGCTGAGAACAAAGCAGACAGTGCTTGTTTGGCAGCATGTTGCTGCCTGCGGTTTGTGATCCAGGTTTGATCTTCCTGCGGTAAACCGCCCAGAGCGGCCTTTGCAAATAAGCGTGATTCCAACTCATCACAACCATCTTCGGTTTTTGCTGAAATCAAAACAGCATCCATTCCGGATATTTCTTTGTGCCAAATCGGCCTCTTTCCAGTCATTCGATCCTTTTTATTTAGGACAACTATTGTTCGTTCCTGTTCGATTTCACTGATTAAACTAAGGTCTTCGTCCATAAGTTTTTCGCTGGCATCCAGAATAAGCAGGACCAAGTCGGCATTGTCCCGGACATTTTGTGTACGCCGGATACCTTCTGTTTCAATCAGATCTTCTGTTTTTCTAATGCCGGCGGTGTCAGTTAATCGAAAAGCCAATCCCTGAATTTGTACTGATTCCTCAATTGAATCACGAGTTGTTCCTGGAATGGTGGTCACGATTGCTCTTTGTTCACGGAGCAAGGTATTGAGCAGTGAAGATTTGCCGACATTCGGCCGGCCAATCAGTGCTACACTAAAACCATCACGTATCTGTCGTCCACGGTCTGCATGAGACAGTAAATTTTCCAAATCAGCACTGGCCTGATTCAGTCGCTGCAGACAATCATCTCGATGCGTAAATTCAGTATCTTCTTCGGGAAACTCTATGTTGGCTTCAACCAGTGAAGCTATGGACACCACTTGTTTTTTTACCTGATTAATGGCGTGAAAAAGTTTTCCACAAAGTTGTTGTGCGGCCAGTTTAGCCCCAATTTCAGAACTGGCATGAATCAAATCTGAAACTGCTTCCACTTGTGTCAAGTCTAAACGTCCATGCAAAAAAGCTCTTTGAGTGAACTCTCCTGCCTTTGCCAAGCGCGCTCCCTGACGCAAAACCAAAGTCAGAATTGTGCGCAAAATAAATGGACTGCCGTGACACTGAATCTCAACCACATCCTCTGTGGTGAAAGAATGCGGAGCACGCATGACGACTACTAAAACTTGGTCAAGTAGTTTCCCGTCATCATGTATCCAGCCATGAATAAGTTTGTGTGTTTCTGTCTTTTGCAGTTCTTTCCCACCACCTTTGAACAACGGTTCCACCACTGGAACTGCCTGTGGTCCGCTTATTCTGATTACTCCTAGTCCGGATGGCTGCAAGGGAGTTGCTATCGCAGCAATTGTATCGTCAAGGCGCATTTTTTGAGCAACGATCAATGGTTTGTGGAAGATGACCAGTAATAACTCGCATTATTGTTAAACAAGATCCTCAAAACACGAGCAGCCGTCTGATTGGCCTGAGCGACCGCCGCGGCGGCACTTTCTGTTATGATTTGGTTTTTTGTAAAATTGACCATCTCCATTGCCATATCTGTGTCCCGGACGCTGGATTCAGCTGCAGTTAAATTTTCTGCAGTGGACTGGAGCACTGAAATATTTGTTTCAAGCGTGTGTTTTTGTACAGAACCGAGTTGGCTACGCATCGATAATAATTGATCAAGAGCCTCATCTACAAGACGAATTGCGTCGATGGCCTCTTGAGCAGATGTGAGCCTGATTTGGGACAAATTGTCGAAACCACTCTTATTATCCACACCTCTTCCCAGGACTGTAGAATGAGTGCTGTTCAGTGCGATCAGAATATTTTCATCCGCACTTGGTCCTATTTGAAATTTAAGAGCATTTTGCGCAACAGTTACGGATCCGGCATTACCGGTATCGTTGCCTAAAAAAGCTACACTCAAACCACTTGTATTCTCGTTATTTAAATCTCCTGTAAGGACCAATCCATCACCTTCAGCAGGCTCATCATTTATGGTTCCCTCTATATCCCTTCCCAAAAATAATTTGGGTTCAAAAGCATCTTCCACAATTACTCCATCCTTGTTACCCGTGACAGTGAATCCTTTGGCAAGTCCATATTCCCGATGCTCAATTGTAAGCTCTTCTTCATCTACATCAAAGAGTATGTCCAAGTTCATGTTTGCTTCAAAAGCAGCTTCTTGCAGGCGGTTTGCAAAACCCTCTGCTGTCCCCACTTCTGGATTTCTGACTCTGATTATAGCTCCGTCTTCTTCTTCTAATGTGATTTGTAATCCGGATGCACCATCATCATCAAAGTCTTCTGTCAGATTTGCCCTCTTAGGCAATTCGGTAATATCCACTTCATAGCCACTGAGCGGAGATGAGATTGTTTTCGATGATGCTTTAAGAAAAACAAGTTCTTCATTTCCTCCCATTCCTGTAGTTCCATGACTACCGTCCAGCAGATTTGTATTGCCGAAGCGAGTAAACCGTGAAACACGGTCAATTCCATCGATTGCTGTGCGAATCTGAAACTGCAATGCCAACATTGCACTATAATCGGTTGCACCCTCATTTGCAGCAGTTGTCGCTAATTGACGCATTTCAATCAGCAAATTGTTCACTTCTGCCAAAGCACCTTCAGCGGTCTGGACCAGAGACAGGGAAAACTCAGTATTTTGCAGAGCTTGCTGTACACTGGCAATCTGAGCACGAAGACCCTCAGAAATAACCAGACCAGCCGGGTCATCTGCTCCACTGTTGATCCTTTGTCCTGAAGATAAGCGTCTCAATGAGCCGTACAGTTCATTTTGTGCTTCTGCCAGGTGATTTAACGCGTTGATAGATACGATGTTGTGTTTCATCCCCAACGACATAGTTCCTCATTTAATTAAGGTTTCCGGTTTTTCGTTTCCGTTTTCTGGTGTTTGAACTCCAGTTATCGACAAATCTGTGATTCATGATTAATGATAACCGGCCTTTGAAAACTGGTAAAAACAGCAATTCCGGACTCCAAATATATGGAGCCGGAATAGTGCAAGGTTTGGGGGGTTAATCCCAAAATCCTGCTAGCTGTTTAATAACCGCAATACGTTTTGCGGCAGTGCATTGGCCTGAGCCAACTGCGCAGTTGCTGATTGACTCATGATCTGGTTACGAGTAAATGTCGCCAGTTCCTGAGCCATATCAGTGTCACGAAGAGTGGATTCAGCAGCAGTCATATTTTCTGATGCAATCTGCAAGCTGGTGAGATTGGTTTCCAGTGTTTGACTCTGGAAAGCACCTATTTCTCCGCGAACTGTAGCAACCTCTGTAAGCGCCTGATCAATTATAGCAAGTGCATCCTGAGCACCTTGCTCATTGCGCACATCAATATCAGCAAGCGATGCAAAGCTGCTAGAGTTTTGACCCTCTGCAACCCGACCAAGCTGATTTGTGTGCATGTTTCGAATAGAAACTGAAGCCTGGTGATCTGCATTAGGTCCAACATGAAAACGGAGTCCTTCTACGGTTGATTTTGACTCTATAATCTTGTTATCGTCGCCGTCTAACACAAATTCTCCATCCGAATCAGTCCTAAATTTGACCTCGGTTCGCGAAGCATTTGTTCCGTCCAGAAGCTTGTAATGTCCGAACTGTGTAGTAGTCACAAGACGATCAATTGATGCAAGCGCATTTTCAATTTCAGCCTGATTGGCTTCAATCATTGCCTGGTCACTAGCACCAACGTTTGCTGCAGAAATTGCTCGCTGGCGAAGGCTAACCAGCAGGTTCGAGATTTCATTCATAGAGCCTTCAGCAGTTTGAACGAGTGAAATGGCAATTTCGTTATTCTTGATTGCCTGTTGCATCCCGCTAACCTGGGCACGCATATGTTCAGAAATCACCAAAGCTGCCGGATCATCGGCTGCCCGGTTGACTTTCTGTCCCGAAGCCAGTCTTTCAAGTGACTTTGAAAGCGCACGGTCGTTCATCAACAGGTTGCGATGTGCAACCATTGACTCAATATTATGATTGATTTTTAATGACATATTATCTCCTTAACCTTTTAAGTGAGAAAGTTGACTCCTGTCATGGGATAAATGTATTCCCTTCCAATAGAATACTGTAGGTAAACAGGCCCGAATCCAATCCGTTCCTATTTCATGAGGACAGCTCTCACCGCGAAAGCAAAGCCCTTCCCTTGGCTCTCCAACGTGCACGGCACGTGAAGGCTTATGAAACACCACCTGATATTACATACCCCTGGTGTTTCGAGACATTTCGGCAGCAGAATTCAGGGTCATGAGACTCAAATTGTGAGGCTCATGATCCGTCTCCAGGCCGTTCTCTCCATGTTACGCACGGAGGGTCTCATGTAGCCGGATTATCATTATGATTCTCCGGAAATCTATTTCAATAAAATATTATTTTTATTATTAAATTTATTAAACACTGCTCTTGATGTCATTACATCAATTTAATAAAATTTTCAAATCTCCAAAATTTCAACTATTCTTGGTATCAAGCACCTTGCGCAGTTTTTGTTCGGCACGTTTAAATTTTTCATACTCTTTCTGTTGCTCATCTTCCGTAAGAGGAGTACCACTCGTTATGGAACCCGGTATCCGTTTTTTAATCTCTGTTTTTAAATAATCCAAATTATTTTCAAGACGAAGACTCTTCAACAGCGGTGGAATTTTAAATGATATTTTACGGAAAGTCCCCAATCCTGAATCCTTAGCAGCTACATCAATCATAGCTAAAGCATGGTATAGATTGGCCTCATCCACCACTATGGGAGGAGCTACTGCCGAAGAAAATGTATGCGCATGCTTGCGCATCTGGCGCAAGAGTGTTGATTTATCCACCATTTTTGATTTTTACCTTTCGTTGATTGAACATTGAAAAAACTTGCATCTGAATTTTACAAATCGAGTGCCGATATATTTTAAAAATCTGATTGTTATTATGGTTAAATA
>Ga0209752_1000404_pt1 | contig 21413 bp, 17 predicted proteins | sample METZYME_3_250m_FD_187548 | JGI IMG/M metagenome (GOLD analysis project Ga0209752, IMG submission 187548) | Marine microbial communities from oxygen minimum zone in mesopelagic equatorial Pacific - METZYME_3_250m (SPAdes) (version 2) | ecosystem: Environmental > Aquatic > Marine > Oceanic...
GTAGCTACGGGAGTTGGAGGCGTTGGTGGACTCGTAGGCGTAGTTCCGCCATCCCCGCAGGCTAGGAGCAAGAGTACAGCTGAGAGTCGGATGTAGCGCATGCGAATAATCTGTGGCACAACTCGTCAATTTTCAATTTCGCTAGTAAATCAACCTAGCCTACCAAAAAACCTTCGGGAAATGGCGTTTCAGCGGTGGCGATGTCTGCCGAATTGGACTAGTACCGCCCCCTTCGGTGGTGAACAGGGGACGGTAGATTGACTATCATTTTTTGCAAATCATACGACCATGGGAAGAGAAATGGATTTATCACAACCAGATGGCACAGGTTCAGTCTCGATTACTAACGTTACGATAGATCAGTCGGGCACTACCTATAACTTCGAAGGTCCGATTGAGGGCTACGGTACCGTTTACTGCACCCAATATTGGGAAGCGATCGACGAGGGAAGAACTAGAGGAACGATGGAAGGAGAGGCTAGAGTATTGGGCAACGATGGAACACTTGTCTCATCACCGCTAAGAGGAACATTCCGCCGCAATGGAACAAGCGCGGAACTCTTTTTCACTGACTGTGTCAGCAACGGAGACATGAACTTTGTAAGGTGGGAAGTTGATTTCACCACCAAACAGGTTTCGGTTAGCTACTATTCCCTTAACGACTAGCCGATTACTGGGAACAAGGACTTTCTGTCACAAAGACGATTTAGCCCTGAAATTAGGCTGAGTTTCTGGTCAGAGTGTGTGGTATTGTAAATAATGACTCGCTATAAATGTCAGAAACCATTGTAATGCAAAGACTTAGCAAAAGTGCTGTCCACTACAACTAATAGGAGTAACTGACAACGGGGATGGGGAAGCGAAAAACAGGAGCCCAAAAGGCAGGGAAGAGGGGTCAAAGCCAAAGCACTAAGGCTAGGGCTCTGGATAGCGATATCCATAACCCTACTGCTGGGTCTAACAATCTTCCTTCATGGATCCCGGCTGCCTTATTTGTTGGGTTGACACTCTTTCTCTTTCGCTCGTTCATTTTCACTAACGAAATGTTGGTCGGAAATGACACCCTTTCACTTGGTTATGTCGCTCGGGCGTTTTATGCGGACGCACTGACACAGCTTGGTACAGTCCCTGGATGGGCTCCGCTAATCTTGGGTGGGACACCTTTTCTCGAAGCATTATCAGCTGGCGACGCGCTTTATTTTCCATCCACAACGCTCTTACTTCTATTCGAACCATATCGTGCACTAGGATGGAAGCTGGTGATTCACGTGGTTGCGGCTGGTTTCTTCATGTTCGGGTGGATCCGAACCCTTGGTGGTTCACGCTTTGCAGCGCTCGTTGCTGGTACTGGGTATATGCTTGCGCCATTCTTTGTGAGCCTGGTGAATCCTGGTCACGACGGGAAGATGTTTGTGACAGCGCTCGCACCGCTTCTCTTCTGGGTTGTAGAACGACACTTCAAGAATCCCAGTATCCGAAGTATCTGCGGAATCTCGCTTGTGGTCGCTTTGATTATCTACACGACCCACTTCCAGATGGCATACTTCTTATTCGGTGCTGTGGGGGCCTTCGCAATTTTCAGGGCTGTGGAGTTTTGGCTGAGCAAAGACCTAGGTCTGAGTTCTTCAAACAGACGCAGAACTGCAGGAAGTCGATTCCTTACTTTCATCGTCGGGGCTCTTCTAGGGCTCGGTATAGCAGCAGTTCAATTTTTTCCAGCAGCAAACTACGTCACTGAAGATTCTCGGCGAATCCAGACAACCCGCGAAGCCGCGGGAGAGGCCAGTCGTGAATGGTCGAGCTCTTGGTCACTCCATCCTGAAGAAGTGATGTCCTTAGTGATCCCAGAGTTTGTAGGTGGAAATGTGGAGAGCACAGATTGGACTAGACAGACGTACTGGGGGCGGAATGTTTTCAAGCACAACCACGAGTACATCGGAATACTATTACTACTCCTTTCGTTGGTCTCATTTGTCGGTGGAACTGCACGACCTGCTCTACGCTGGTTCTTCGCCGGATTAGGGGCCACTGGTTTGTTATTCACGCTAGGAACCCATACCCCGTTGTGGAGCTTATTCTATGAACTAGTTCCTGGTATAGAACTATTTCGCGCACCTTCTCAGGTAATTTTCCTAGTCGGCTTTTCCGTTGTGACTTTAGCCGCATTCGGTGTAGACCGAATACTGGTTACAAAAGAAGAGGGAGTAGGTTGGCGGGCGGTAGAGCGGGTTCTGTGGGTTGGGACGGGATGCTTAGGACTACTGCTATTACTGGCTAGCACAGGTGTTCTTACATCTGTGTGGACTACTGTGCTCTACTCAGACATCACACCTGAACGCCACGAAATACTCCAGAACAGTCTGCCATTTCTGGTAAGGGGAGCTGGCATAGTCTTTCTGTTTTCTATGGCCACCTCAGGTATAACATGGTTACTAAGGAGGGGATATATAGGATCGCTTGGATGGCTCATAGGCTTGTTAATTCTAGTCTCTGCAGACGCTCTGCGGATCGACAAACCTTATGTGAACACGATGGATTTCGAGCAATGGGCTGCACCAACAGAAAACATCCAAGCCATCCTCCAACGTGAACAGGGCAACCCTGAACCCTATCGACTCCTTTCTTTTCGACAGAGAAGTCAGGACGTCACCCCGGCATTACACGGTATAGAACTCGCAGCAGGGCATCATCCGAACGATCTCTCTCGTTATCGGGAATTGATAGGGATGGTCGGCTCCTCAGAACCATTCAACCTCTACGAGAACTCGAATATCCGTCGCCTGCTGAACGTGAAATACATCCTATGGCCGGATTTGGAGATGGGTGGCTCAATACAAGGCCCTGCGGTCGCTCAGCTCCAGTTGCAGGACGGGCGAGCTTATGAAACCATTTTCTCTGATCCCGGTCTTCGGAGAGCTCGCCTTGTGGGCAACTTTGTAGTCAAAACTGATAATGAAGCTGTCCCCTACATGCTCTCCGATTCATTTAATCCCGAACTGGAAGTGGTGCTCAATGAACCGGCACCAATTGATCTCATAGGTAGGCCGGTGACTGGGGAAGTCTCTTGGATCGAACGCACTCCAAACCGGATGAGCCTCGAAGTTTCAACAGAGGACCCGGCACTCCTCGTTATAGCAGATAACTGGTTCCCGGCATGGAAAGCTGAAATAGATGGGACCCCGGTGGATATTCTTAGGGCATATCACTCACTCCGTGCTATCCCAGTCTCACCAGGTGAACACCAGGTCGTTTTGACCTACCGCTCAGAGCTTCTAGCACGCAGCCTATGGATAAGCATCATCCTCTTCTTCGGTATCGCTGGAGCAGCAGCTTTCGACTTCTTACGAATTTTCAGGTCTAGGAGGACTCGCTGAAGACGTGGGTGAAGCACTGCAGCCAAGCGGTAATCACAGTCCTTGTGACATGGTTCATCATAAATCGTGTTGGACTCGACATGGCTGCACTAAGAGGACTCAATACAGATCTGTTAATACCCAATTTCCCGCTGCTCGGGGCTTCATCATTGCTACTCATGATCGGGTACGCGATTTCAGCAGCTAACTGGGCATACATCGTCAATGATCTCGGTGGCCCCCAGATACCAAAGACAGATGCGATCCGCCTCTTTATGATGGCGAATTTAGGCCGATATATCCCTGGCAAAATATGGCAAATCACCGGCCTAGCAGCTCTAGCAAAAGATAGGGGAGTAGCCCCAGGTACCGCAGTTGGAGCGGCTGTACTTGGGCAAGGGATCGCTCTTGTTGTAGCAGCCGGATTGGGTATCGGAGTGTACGATACACTCTTGCCTTCTGGTTATTCTGGCTTGATCGCAGCAGTTCTCATTGGGAGTGTGATATTCCTAGCTGCGATACCAATATCGTTCAAAGCTGGCGCAGAACTCTGGCTTCGTTTCAGGGGCAGTCAACCGATTGGAACCCTTAATCCAACCTCAGGCTTACGCTGGCTCCTTTTGTATCTTGTCAATTGGATTGTGTACTCACTCGCATTCTGGATGATGGTGGCAAGCTTCAGTTCCGACGTTTCTCTGATACCGGTCGCTGCTGCATTTCCTGCAGCCTACGTCCTCGGCTATCTAATGATTTTTGCACCAGCTGGGCTCGGAGTACGAGAGGGCTTCCTCATTGCCTTCTTATCCCCTCATCTTGGCGTGGGACCTTCTGGAGTCATCGCGGTTGTCGCGCGACTTTGGACTACCCTCACCGAAGTGGTGCCCGCCTCTGTCTTTTGGTTTCAACACATAACATCTAAAAGGGCAGGGGAGGAGCTAGTTCAGTGAGTATAGGCCGCTTCCTTGTGATTATTCCGACCTACAATGAGTTCGGAAATCTTTCGAATAAGGCCTCCCAAGTTCTTGGCCAAGATGACCGAATAGACATCCTCGTGGTAGATGATTCCTCACCTGACGGCACAGGTGACCTGGCTGAGAGCATGGCAACTGAGGAGCCACGGATTCATGTATTGCATCGACCGAAAAAAGATGGCCTCGGCAAAGCATACCTTGATGGTTTCAATTGGGGGCTAAATCGTCAATATGACCTGCTATTTGAGATGGACGCCGACATTTCACATCCACCTGATGCTTTACCACTAATGATCGAAGCTGCCCAGGCAACCGACGTTGTCATTGGTTCCCGATACCTACACGGTCGCGTGACAGTATCAAATTGGCCTATGAGGAGGCTGCTTGTCAGTTACTTCGGGTCCTGGTATGCCAGGACAATTACGCGCATGCCCGTGCGAGATGCTACAGGTGGATATAATTGCTGGCACCGCAAAGTACTCGAGTCCGTCGAACTCGACCGGGTTCGCTCTAACGGCTATGCATTCCAGATTGAACTCAAATTTCGCGCCTGGTCCAAAGGTTTTTCCCTGACGGAAATCCCCATTCTTTTCACCGAGCGGGACTCCGGGGAATCCAAGATGTCAAAGAAGATCGTCAGGGAAGCTGTGTGGCGTGTTTGGTGGCTGAAAATCCTTCAAATCTTTCGGCAACTGTGATGAGCGAAACTCGAATCGATAAGAATTACTATGACTCGAGTGACTATTTCGAAGGAAAAGCAGCTCATCTTCTGGACTCTAATAGCAAATTTCAGCGCTACCGCGTATCACGCGTACTAGAGATACACCAACCGAGACGAGAAGACAGAGTCATCGATGTCGGGTGTGGATGGGGCACTTTCAGTTTTGCCCTTGCAGATAAGGTTGCCGAAACGGTTGGGGTAGACTTCAGTAAAAAAAGCGTGGAGATCTGTAATCAAAGACTCGCAAATAATCCAAAGCAAAACCTCCAATTCCTATGCACCGACGCGGGTTCTACTGGTCTAGAGAGTGAAACATTTGATTTGGCAATCGCCGCAGACATTTTTGAACACCTGTATCCCGTTGATTCTGTAAAAGTCACTTCTGAGATGTATCGACTGTTGAAACCAGGAGGGCGCTTTAGCATCTGGACACCTCATAGGGGCCATGTGCTTGAGATACTGAAGAATCGCAATATTCTGCTTAAGCGGGACCCGAGCCATGTCGATTATAAGTCTATGGCAGTCCTAAATAGGCTCTTGATTGACGCTGGATTTCAAATTGAGCGGGCATATTTCGTGGAGTCGCACATCCCAGGCCTTCGGAGCATTGAACGCCTTGTCCAGAGATTTTTTCCGCCGCTTAGGAGAAGAATTGCCATTCTAGCCCAAAAACCAGGAGTATCATAGCTAGTTTACATGAACTACCCACCTAGACTCAACATGAGATGAGATATCCTAACCCATTGTATACCAATCATTTATATATATACATAGATCTATGTAAATCCAAATTACCCATCCCAGCACTCAGGCTGTGTCTATAGCTCTCCGACTAGGTCTTCTGGCCATTGTGGTTCTACTTCCTAACGCTTCCTGCACGATGATTGGCGCATCAGAGGTCCAGGGACCCTCCCCAGAGGCCCCAGGTGGCGACTCTGACCTCAGAGTCCGGGGGAATGAAGAACTAGAGGGGATTCCCGATCCAGTCCCAGTTTTCGAGGAACCCAGTCGATACGGAAACATGGTGGAATATGATGAATTCGGGGCCACTTATAGGGTTTTGGACACGTCAGAGGGCTATGAGGAGTCTGGAATAGCCTCTTGGTATGGCGACCCATTCCACGGACGTCGTACTAGTAGCGGTGAGACATATGACATGTACGGGATGTCAGCTGCGCACAGAACCTTGCCGCTACCAAGCTACGTTCAAGTCACCAACCTTGATAATGAGCGTTCTGTAGTTCTCAGAATTAATGATCGTGGCCCGTTTGTGGACCCAGACTTGAGAATAATCGACGTTTCCTATGCTGCGGCCCTTAAACTGGGGTTGGTCGGGCCGGGTACCGCTCCTGTACTCGTAAAGGCTCTGGAGCCCTGGCAAGTACGGATACGTTAGCGCGTCAGGGTACCAGAGATCACCGTAATATGGCGTAAATTAGGTGGTTATATTCGATCTAGGTTAACATAATATATATTATACGAACCTAATCTCGCTAAATAGAAGCTTCCCTAACCCGCGATTGCAGTACAGCTGAAGGCACCAAGAACTCATAGCCTTCAGGGTGAGAGACCTACTGGGAAACCCCAGCCATCATCAATTCCTGGATCCGAAGCTCGTAAATACCTCGAGCAGGCTCGTTTGCCTCAAAAGTAGCCAAGGCTCTCTGGTAGAGTTGGATCGCACCCTCGCCATCCCCCTGGCTGACCTTAATTCGTGCAGCACTGCTCAGTGCATTACGGACCTGGAAGTCCAATTCCGATCGATCAGCGATGCGAAGATAGGTCGCTTCAGCATCATCCAATCGGCCTTCCTCTTCATATGCGGCACCAAGAAGGGCTGCGCCCTGAAACTCAATCGGGTCACGTGGTGATGACCCAAGAGGTTCGAGAACCTGGCGAGCCTGTTGAGCATCCGCACTTTGTAAATAGAGGTCACCTAGAAGTAATCTGGCTTCACCTTCATAGACAGTGCCGCTGAAACGCTCCAGAAATGTGATGAGTTCGTTCTTAGCACCTTCAGTATCCTGAAGCACGATAGACTGGTGTACAGACTCCAGTTGTTCAGCAGCCTGCTCACCGAGTGTCTCACGATAACCGTTGTAGTACACTGCTCCAGCAATGCCGATTGCTACAACAACCCCGAGAATCGTGACAAGTTGTTGGTTGGCACGAGCCCAATTCCCTACCCCTAGAACCCTGGCAAGAAAAATATCATCAGGATCGGCAGAGGGCTCCTGGTGTGCCCTGCGAGAGCCAGGATGGCGCTTAGACATGATGCAGATTCCTACTGATTTCAGTCATCGATTAGGAACTCATGAACGAAGGCAAAAAGCTAGGAGGGACATGGATTTGGGTCAACGAGAATACTACTTAGCTGGCTCCTTAAGATCGTATCCTGCCAAGGCCCAAAGCTCCTGTGGCTTAAGGAGTTGAAAACATCCGTTAGGCTTTGTTCCAATGACATCATCATATAACCAGTCATTAATGAGGGTTGTTGCAGTAGCCCGGTGAGCTCCCGCCAAGTCAGCTAGAACTTGATGCGTGAATCGGACTGATAGGTCGATTCCCCGTCCGGTCTTATCTCCACACCGGACTCCCAGATCGAGAAGTACCTCAGCAAGTCGCTGTGACGCCGTGGGGCCTCCGGACCCTCCCTGAGCATGTCTGAGGCGATGTAACTCACGCTCCACACCTTCCAAATACGCGTTTAGACTCTTCTTCGCGGTCTTGAGCCCAGCTAGAACCTTACCTTTAGGCAGAGGGAATACGGTGCACGTCGAACCTGCAATTGCGCCGTAGCGTCGATGCCCCTCTACGAATGCCTCATCTCCGAAAAGTTCCGAAGGCACTGCTACCGAAACAGTCCGGTCTCCAGCTCCTTTTTCCATACCTGGAAGCACCAACCGAATAAATCCGGAGTGGACCAAAAACACATCACGAGCAAGGTCCCCAGGTGTGTAGAGTGAGCGACCCTTTACCAACTTCACAGGAACAGAGTGCTTAACTAGACGAAATAGCTTCCTATCTCTGACGGGAACGAGATGTAATGGCATCTCTAGATTCCTGCTGCAGAGTCGACTCTGCCCTGCCTAAGCGCAGGGTGAAGCGACAATAGGATTGCTATAAGGATAATCGGCATTGAAACGAGAGTTGCTAGTTGGGGCCCGATCGAGTCTGCAAGCACGCCAGTACCAAGCACGCCAATTGAACCCGTAGCCCAGGCAAGGCCCATCACGATACCGGAGCTTACCGCTGCAGCGCCAGGGATCATCTCTTGGGCCATAACAACAATTGGAGGCAGAGTAGCCATGGCCAGGAACCCAGCAACTCCAGTTGCAACAAGCCCTAGTCCAGTCTGAGGACCCAACCAGATAGCCAATAAATGTGCCGGAAGTGCCCAAAAGCACAGATGAACAAGTAGAGATGCCCGATTGACGCGGTCGGCCAAGAGCCCACCTGCAACCGTCCCGAAAGCCTGTGCTCCTAAGTAAACCGAGAGCGCCACCGCACCCAAAGTTTCTGAGCCTCCAGAGTGGGCGACGATGATCGGCTCCATCGTCAGAAAGGTACGTTGAACGAACGCCATTGTAGCACTGATCCCAAAGATTAAGCCCAGTGGACCAGCGAGATTTTTCAGGACCATCCGAAGGCTAGGTGGAGCACTCTTTTGAGCAACTTCAGCACGTCCACTAGGAAGACCGAAGAAAAATATGGGCATAAGGATGACAACCGGTAGCATAGCGAGCCAAAGTCCCTCCATACCTCGCCATTGGACTAAGCCCACTGCTGCCAGAGGCCCAACTGCAAACCCGACTGAGCCCCCGAAAGAAAAGATGGAATAGCGAGCACCCCCACCCTTCCCTTCTGAAATGCGAACTGCGTACGAAGCTCCCGGTGGATGAAATGCTGCACTCCCCAACCCACCCAAGGTCAAAAGTAAGACCAGCATCCAAAATGAACCTGCAAAGCCGATCGATGCGACAAACACTCCTGATATGAGGGGGCCTGCGACTGCTAAGATTCGACGCCCCTTTCGGTCGGCCAGGTAGCCAAATAGTGGCTGTGGGAGAGCAGACGCTATTGAAAAGCTCACGGCCAAGGTCGCGGCCATAGCTATCGACAGCCCAAGGTCATCCATGATCCTTGGAAGTAGTGGTGGGACAAAGGAGGCATACGCGTCGTTAAGACCGTGAGCACAGGACATAATGATCGCGATCCGAATCGACGATAATTGATTACTTCGTACTTCCTTTGAGGGGTTAGCGGGTAACACTGGCAGGACGCTCGCTAAATCAGGACATAAACGGCCCGAACGATAATTCAGGAACCCACGTGCCACCACCGCCCCTGGCGTTCTTCACATCTCGCCACCAACGTGAAGCAGATGAAGACCCCATCCTACCGGACACCAACATGATGCTTCAAGGACAACCATCGAACCTGGTACCGTTCATAGTCGCCCTGGCGATTGGCCTAACATCGTGCGCCGCCCCTGACTCACCCGACTCAGGGTCCGCGACATCGACGTCATACGCACCGCAAAACCGACCAGACGTGCGAGGGGTGAATGGAGCTGTCTCAGCAGGACATCCATTGGCAGCGCAGGCGGGGCTAGCAGTACTTCAGGATGGTGGAACCGCAACAGATGCGATCATCGCGATGGCTGGTGTCTTGGCTGTTGTGCGACCGCATATGAACGGTGTTGGTGGCGATGCCTTTGGCATTTTCTTTAACGGTGCTACGGGTAACGTTACCGCACTCAACGGCAGTGGCCGTTCTGGTGCCCTCGCGACACCTGAGTTCTTCAAGAATCAGAACCTCTCGGAGATCCCCGGCACAGGTGCTCTTTCCGTGAGTGTTCCGGGAGCTGTCGCCGCATGGTTAGATGCCCATGAGCGTTTTGGATCAAAGCCATTCAGCCAACTGTTAGAGCCAGCGATTGGATACGCTACGAACGGATTTCCCGTCTCAAAGAGACTAGCTCAAGACTTTGAATCTCAGGGTGGTGCGTTGAATGAGCCTGGAAAACAACTTTATCTGCCTGGTGGTAACGCACCCCTCATTGGTACCCTCCTCAAGAATGAAGCCCTGGGCACCACCCTCCAAAGAATCGCAAATGAAGGGCGAGAGGGATTCTATACAGGAGAGGTTGCCAAACGTTTGGCTGGGTTCATCGAAGAGTTAGGTGGCCACCTTCGTGTTGAGGACTTTGCCGCCCACTCGTCAACCTGGGTTTCACCTCTTAGGGGCGACTATCTCAATCATAGTTTTCTTGTGATGCCTCCTAACACCCAGGGAGTTGCACAACTCAGTTATATGGAAATGGCTAAGGCTCACTCTATCAAATCATTGGGCCACAATACTGCGTCGTACCTGCACACAATGATTGAACTCAAGAAGCTGGCATTCGCTGACCGTGACCGCTGGGTCGCTGATCCCGATAAGGCGCACGTGCCAATAGACCGCTTACTAAATCCAGAATACCTGCTAGACCGTTCAGCACTCGTGGACGCGAATCGTGCCGCAGAGCAAGTAGAACCGGGATTTGGAAGCAAATCATCCGGGACAGATAACGGCTCAGCTGATGATTCGGGAGATACTGTTTATCTCACTGCAGTCGACCAATTCGGGAATGCAGTTAGTTGGATTCAAAGCAATTTCGCAGGATTCGGCTCCGGGCTCCTCAACTCCGAAACTGGTGTCTTACTTCATAATCGAGGTTCACTCTACACCCTTGAAGATGGGCACCCGAACCAGGTCGCCCCAGGCAAACGCCCATACCATACGCTGACACCGATGATGGCTCTCAATAACGGTGGCCTCGCATTTACAATCGGGACGCCAGGGGGTGACAGCCAAACTCAATCTCTGCTGCAGATCGTACACAACCTCCTTGTATTTGGGATGTCCCCACAGGAGGCTATCGAGGCACCTCGCTTCCGTTCCTCGGGAGGGCTTTCTGTGTCACTAGAGAACCGAGTTCCCTCCTCTGTACAAGCATCGCTCACTGGGCTTGGCCATGATCTCCAGATTATTCAAGGATGGACAGCAACATTCGGAGGAGCACAAATGATTTATGTCGATCCCGACACCGGAACGCTCACTGCCGCTGCAGATCCACGTCGTGAAGCCTACGCACTCGCTTACTAACCGACTTAGATCTAGCCATTTACAAATTTAGGGGGACGCCACGATGGAACGGATCTTCTTTGGCCTTGGGGCGATCTTAGCCGGAATAGCAGTCGGTCTCGGGGCTTTCGGAGCTCACGCTTTGAGAGGAACCCTGAGTCCCGAAGATCTTGTAACGTTTGAAACTGGCGTTCGATACCAAATGTATCATGCCCTAGCACTCCTTGCCGTTGCTTGGGCTCTGGGGCGCTGGGATACAGTCCTACTTGAATGGGCCGGATGGCTCTTTCTATTGGGTACCCTAGTATTCTCCGGAAGCCTCTACATCCTTGTCCTCACCGGACAACGCTGGCTCGGAGCTGTGACACCCCTGGGCGGGCTAGCATTTATTCTGGCTTGGGTGTTACTCGCATCAGCCGTCCTCCGCGGGTAAGTCGACCCCAAGAGAGTGAACGAAACACTCGAACAAGCCAGAGCACTCCTCAAAACCGCACGAAGGATCGTCGCTGTAACTGGAGCCGGGATTTCTGCAGAATCTGGAGTTCCTACCTTCCGCGGACCCGAAGGTCTCTGGAAATCACATAGGCCAGAAGAGCTTGCGACTGCAGAGGCTTTCGCTCGGGATCCACAAACTGTGTGGGAATGGTATGGTTGGCGTCGGAAGTTAATAGCGACTTGTTCTCCAAACCCTGCGCACCTAGCTCTAGCTCGCCTAGCCCTTGATCATCCTGAAGTTGCCATCATTACACAGAATGTGGACGGCCTCCACACACGTGCCGCGTCAGAAGAAGCAGGCCATGTAGACTTCTCCCCTGCTCTGCCAATCGAATTGCACGGATCAATTAATCGAGATCGCTGCTCTGCGTGTGACGCCCGCCGACCAGGTTCCCCGGTAATCGATGTCACGAGCATCGACACCTTGCCTCAATGTGATCGCTGCTCTGCCTTGATGCGCCCCGACGTCGTTTGGTTTGGGGAAGTCCTAAATGAAGTGATACTCGACCGAGCGTTCCGTCTCGCACACTCAGCAGATCTTTGCCTCGTGGTTGGAACAAGTGCATTGGTTCACCCGGCTGCTTCAGTGCCGCTTGCAACCCTCGGTAACGGGGGAAAGCTTATCGAGATCAACCTTGAAGAAACAAGCCTTACACCCTATGCCTCTGCTCAGCTAAATGCTCCCGCGGGTCTTGTTCTCACTAAATTGATACTTAGAGACTGAAGGGGTCAGGTCAGCACAGAAGCGAGGGTTTCCGCAGCAACATTACCCCCACTGAGAAGGATGACCAGTGGGCCATCTCTAACCTCTGTAGGTTCCCAAGTGCCGCTCTGGACTGCTGCAATGGCAACAGCTCCACCTCCTTCTACAACCAACCTTAGTGCCGTGGCACAGTAGCGCATCGCATCTGAAATCTGTTCTTCTGTCACAGTCACGTGCTCATGGACCAAATCCTTGATCAACTTGAAAGAATGCTGATTGTTCAAGCCAATACCTCCGGCTAACGCGCTAGCCAGGGTCTTTTCCTCAGCCAACTCAACCGGATGTCCAGCCTTCACACTTGCGAACATTACTGCAGCCTTTTCTGCAGAAACCCCCACAGTCCGACATCTTTGATCCCCAGTCCTCTCCGCAAAGACCGAAGCAATCCCGCCGAGGAGCCCTCCACCCGACAGGGGAGACAGGATTGCTGCAGGGGACTCTCCGAGTTGTCCGATAATCTCTAAGGCGATCGTCCCCTGCCCTGCTATCACCCAAGGGTCATCGTATGCCGAGATATATGTTCGGCCAGTTCGTTCAGAGAGTTCAAATGCGTGACTTTCAGCTTCATCAAATGTGGAGCCAACCAGAACTGCTTCTGCCCCATCCCTCTTTATCCCTTCAAGTTTCACCGGATCAACCCACTCTGGTACACAAACTGAGGCAGGAATCCCCAACTTTTGCGCTACGTAGGCGACAGCCCGTCCATGATTCCCGCTTGAACATGAAACCACCCCGCGCATCCGCTCTTGATCATTGAGCGCTGATAGCCGAGCTGCAGCCCCTCGGACCTTGAATGATCCAGTTACCTGGAGGCATTCCGCCTTTAACCACACTGGTCGGCCAAGCTGATCCGAAAGTTCAGGAGCTCGAAGGAGCGGTGTGCGACGAGCGATGCTCTCTACCGCATTAGTTACGCCCTTAGAATTAAGCGGGATACTCAATGCTAATCCCTACTCAGGTTAACTATGAGCATAAGCTTCCAACTCTATTGTATGACGGAGTTAGCCCAGTGCAGCTAGGAGACTATCCGGGAACGCTCCTTGAGTTCAGTGATCCAAAGACCTGAATTAATGTCGGAAGAATAGATGCGACCCTTGAAAACCTGAGCCCCCCAAGTCATTCCCCAATTGGGTGTGGTCGTATTCTCATCCGTTGTCTTGATCACAGCGATCTCACGCCCCTGCTTATAAAGATCGCCCCTCAATTCACCGGAGATATCTAGTACTCGGAGACCTGCCTGGTAATAGCCCACGTAAAGCCGGTCACCTTCAGTCCAGACATTATGAGCCCCTGCTTCGGGAACTTCGTACTTAGCAACTTCAACCGGATTCTCCATATCACTCATATCGAGCACATGAATGTACCCGCGCGCGTCGATCGGACGATCTGCATCCCAAGCAGGCGGGAAAATCTCATCTCCGACGAAGAGGTACTGTCCATGCCGCCACGCTACGTGAGTGTTACCAACGGGATACTTAAACTGGCTCACCAGGACTGGAGCGCGTGGCGTACCCCCATGGGATCCAGCACCGACATCTAGGATCACGACACCATCATCCCAGTATGAAGCGTATGCATATCCCTCCTGAATAATGACGTCGTGTAGCGATCGTTGCTGGTTATCAATCTGCCAGCGACCAACCTCACTCGGAGCTTCAGGATTTGAGATATCGATGATGTGAATCGCTCGAGTACCATTGTGGACCGCGTAAACGAGTTCATTGTCACCATCAATCCAAACGTTGTGAACTCCTCCAGTGAGTGTCTCCGTATATTCACCTAGAACAGTCGGATGTGCTGGCGTAGCCAAATCCAGGAGTACCATCCCATTACGGCGGCTTGACGCTCCCTCACGCGTGACGATCCCCAATCTGCTGTTCGGGTGGATCTTCACATCATTGATTCTTCTTGCATCAAGTTGGATTGAGTCGGTGAGCATCGGGTTTGACGGGTCAGTCACATCCCACACCTTCATCCAGTCATGCATGAAAGTGCCTATGTATGCGTAATCACGTCCGTCTACACCTTCGAATACCCAGACATCACCCGAGTGATGATCTGAGATCGGGCCGCGCCCAACTTGAATCAATTCTGCATCCGCATCTCGCGATTCAACGCGCACAACTGCACTCAATACTGAATTCTCTCCGAGTCGGGCTGATACACGGTATGTCCCGGGTTCCTCAGCAACAAAGACTCCTTCCCCATCATCATCTTCTACTTGGGCGCCTGTTCCGGTCACCGACCATTCAGGAAACCCCTGAACTTCACCATCCGGAGACTGGATCGAGGCCTGCAACCGTATCACATCTCCTGTTCGGACCTGCGCTTCCGTAGGACTGAGAGAATAGGAAAGTCCCGGGTCCGCCCTCACATTGACCACCGTCCCACCCCTCACTGCTCCAGTCGAGGCGCTGATCCGAGCAGTTCCTTGCGCACGAGCGAAGACTAGGCCTGCAGGGTCAACCACCGCGACAGATTCGTCCGAACTCGCGTAGGTAAGATCCGGATCATCTACGATTTCTCCAAGTCGATTCCGTGCAGTTACCTGAAGCGGGAGTGCTTGTGTCGCATACGGTCGATCATTCGCTAGTTGCACTGAGAGCTCAGCAGCGGGCAACGCGCGGATTATGATGGTTACTGAACCACTTGGTCTTCCCCCAATGACCGCAGTGACACGTGCCATTCCAGGATTCAACGCGAGAACTCGACCCATTTGATCAATTGTAGCGAGTTCGGGTGTCGATGAAATCCAACGCACCGGCATTCCATTAATGGCTCGGCCTGACCCGTCGAAAGCGCGAACAGTTAGTTGCGCCGTAGCCTGAACTTCAATCTCTGAACGCTCCGGGGTCACCTCTACCCTAGTTGGAGCCACCTGGAACAGAGTTAGGATTCCCGCCACTGCAACCGCGTTAATCATGACCCACTCCCGTTACATGCTTTGGACAAACCCCTACCCCAATCAAGATGGAACTCGGGCCTGTCATCGATTAAGTAAGTTTGGCACTCACTTCACACGCCGAACGCTTACTCTAGCTGTGATTCTGCTCTGGCAGTCTGGTACCACTAGGTGTGAAGAACAAGACGGTACCCCACTAAAACTGAAGATGATTACCTAGAGAATCTATTGGTGATATTGTTGAGTTATCATACAGCCTCAATCGAAACTCAGTTTCGTGGAACTCTCTGAGAACTTCCACGTAGACTTCATGACTTGACCGGAACCCAGCATCGCGGGTTCTTGGAGTTAGATCAACGACGATTAGATAGGTGCAGAAAGGCTTTACGCACTGAATCACAACACGGAGATAGTATCTCATGAAGAGGATATACCTAGCCTCGATAGTCGCCCTGCTGGCCTCAATGCCGGGTACCCCAGTTGCTTCGCAAGCGTTCGGCAATGCTATCACCGTGGACGGCGATCAGGTTTTTGTAGGAGAAGCCAGCTACGAAATGCGCTCTGGTGTCGTCTACGTGTTCGGGCGGGATCCATCCGGGAACTGGATTCAGACGCAGCGAATCGAGCCAAGCAGTGGCGTACCAGGTGATCGTTTCGGGATTGGATTAGCTAAACACGAAAACACGTTACTCATCTCAGCCACACGTGCTGACGAAGGGGCTGGCGCAGTTTACGTATACCAAAACCAAAACGGTACTTGGATTGAATCAGGGCGACTTGAAACCACAGACCGGAGTCCCGCTGACAGCCTCGGTACCGGACTGGCAATCACTAATGACTGGATCATGGTCGGGACGATCGCTCAAAATGATCGAACAGGAGCGGCCTATGCCTTCCGTCGTGAAGGGGAATCCTGGGTCCAGCATTCCACGATCAGACCCGCTGATATTGATGAAGGGGACACTTTTGGATCTCGTATAGCCCTTCAAGGAAACCAGATGTTGATCTCGGCTCCTTTTGGCTCAGATGGTGAAGGAAGAGTCTATAGTTTCACTTACAGCGAAGACTCGGATACCTGGGAGGAGAGCGGGCAGTTACAGGCGCCCGGCCTTAGTGAGGAAACAATGTTTGGAACTGACATCGCGATCGAGAACAATGTGTCGTTGGTCGGAGCTCCAGGATATTTCGGAGGCACAGGTGCGGGAACGGGTGCTGTCTTCGTCTACGGACTCGCCGGAGACACTTGGCAGCTTGCCTCTCTCCTGTCCCCATATGAGTCAACCGGCGCGATACAATTTGGTGGCTCCATAGCCTTTGATGGGAATGCCGCCCTAATCGGGGCCTTTAGTGCAGCCCAGGGACAGGGACGCATTTTCTCTTACACGTTCAATCGAGAGACCTTTGAATGGACTGCGGCCTCTAAGATCTCCTCGGCTGAGACTGGACGAGCCTTCTTCGGAAGAACTGTAGATTTTTCAGGCGATATCGCTGTAGGTGTAGCAAATGGTGCCGATCGGGGTGCCGGTGCTGCTTGGGTATTTGAACGCACGGATAACAACTGGACCTCCGCTGGTCGGATTACGGGTGACGTCCTGGGCATGGATGCAATTACAGGTGATGAGGTGTCCTGCTCGACAGAAGGTGAGGCTTCGGGTTTCGACTGTGAATCGGTTGACCTTGTTTCGTTTCTGCCTCTAGCTCACATGGGCGCGGAGCGTGGAATTGTAACAAACGATGTCTGGGGCTGGACTGATCCTGAAACCGGTCAAGAAATCGTACTCGTAGGCATGACTAACCAAACAGCCTTTGTCGATGTAACTGACCCGGGTATGCCAACCTACCTCGGCCGACTTCCAATGCCGGAAACAGCTAATGCCTCAACTTGGAGAGACATGAAGGTCTATCAGGATCATATGTATGTAGTTTCTGATGGAGCGGGAGAACATGGGATGCAGGTCTTTGATCTCACCCGACTCAGAGGGCTGAACGGGTCGGATCCGCAGACCTTCGCTAGTGACGCGCATTATGATCAAATCGCAAGCGCACACAACATTGTTATCAATGAAGAGACTGGGTTTGCGTATTCGGTAGGCAGCAGTGGTGGTGGACAGACATGTGGTGGAGGACTCCACATGATCAATATTCAGGACCCTTTAGCTCCTGTGTTCGCTGGTTGTTTTCAAGATATGTCGACAGGTCGGCAACGAACCGGATACTCTCACGATGCGCAGTGTGTAGTATATCATGGACCCGACACCGACTATCAGGGACATGAAATTTGTCTTGGTTCGAATGAAACCGCGCTCTCTATAGCTGACGTGACTGACAAGTCAAATCCACTCACCGTCGCAATGGCATCCTATCCTAATGTCGGATATTCACATCAGGGCTGGCTCTCAGAAGATCACTCCTACTTTTTCATGGGAGATGAACTGGATGAAAGCGGCGGGAACGTCACCAACACTCGGACGCTCATATGGGACCTCGCCGACCTAGATGATCCAATCCTAGCTAGAGAGTACATGGCTGAAACGAAGGCAACAGATCACAACCTCTACATTCTAGGTAACACGATGTACCAATCCAACTACAAGAGTGGATTGAGAGTGCTGGATATTTCTGACCCCGAAAACCCCCAATTAGTAGGTAATTTTGATACCGTACCATACGGTGGTGATGACGCGTCCATGACTGGTTCCTGGTCAAACTATCCGTACTTCAAGAGCGGGGTTGTAGTAGTGACAAGCAGCCGTGAGGGGCTTTTCGTCGTTAGATACCGTCCACGGACAATTTCGGAGTAAGCTTCATGTTACGAATAGCAGAGTCACGGGAGCACCACCTTCGGGTGATGCCTCAACTCCTACTCCTTGGTATCGCCTTTTTTCAGGCGCCGGCATTCTTAGCTGCCCAGGACCTCCTCTACGTGGCCAGCCAGGAAGAGGTCACAGTCTCTATAATTGATACGAAAAGTAATGAGCTACTCGAAACGGTCGATCTAAAAGCACTTGGTTTCCCTGAATCATCTAAGGCACATCACACGGCTGTGGAACCGGATGGTTCTTTTTGGTATGTGTCACTAATCTCTGCAGGGACAATTCTGAAGTTCGATCGACAAAATAGACTTGTAGCCCGGTCGAACTTTGAAGCACCAGGTATGTTGAGCTTGGACCCGACATCTGATCACCTTTATGTGGGCCGTTCAATGGCAGCGGTAAACCCACCTCAACGCATCGGTGTGATACAGCGTAGTTCGATGGAAATAGAGGAAGTGGATGTCTTTTTCCCACGACCACACGCATTAGCTGTAGACCCGCACGGGAAAAGATTCTTTACCGCCAGCTTAGGTCAAAACACCGTTGCTTATGCACCCCTCGGTGTTGAGGAAGTAGACCTATATAACATCGATGGTACAACTCATACGCTGGTGCAGTTTGCTTTGTCCCCGGATGGGGACTGGATGGTCGCCGGAGGTCAGGTGAGTGGAGAATTGTTGATTTTTGACTTAAGCGATCCTCGACCTGCTCTCGTCAAATCAATCCCCGTCGGTGGACAACCTTGGCACCCTTCATTTAGCACTGATGGAACAACTGTCTGGGTGCCCAACCAATCAGCGAATACCGTGACTGTTGTCGACACAGAGACCTGGACAGTCATTGATGTAATTCGACATCCGGCGCTCGCGGAACCACATGGATCAGCGGTATCACCCGACGGCAATACGGTCTATGTATCCGGGCGTAACGTGGCTGGTACATACCAATCAATCAGTGGTGACCAGACTCGCCCAGGTACCGTCGTCGCAATCGATATCGATACACGTTCCGTAATCGCAGTCATTGAGGTTGGTCGCTACGCAGCTGGTATGTCGGCCTCATCAACCATAACTCGAGACTGATGACCTCTCGCTCATCTTCTTATGAAGATCGTAGTGCTTCCCTGGTTATCTGTATGCTTAGTACCTGCCTCGTTCTGATCGGCTGCGGGGTTCGAATGGAGGAGGGTCCTTCATCACAGGTACAGCCAGGCAGATATGGCCAAGGGACGACCGAGAACAACGACCTTGCTATGCCTGAGTATATACGCCGTATCACTCCTTTCCCTACCGTAGACCAGTCTGGCCAAGAGTATGAGCATCCGTTTCTCGGCGGGTTCAATATGCCACGACCCCAACTCCTGGATATCGATGGTGATGAAGACTACGACCTCTTTGTCCAGGACGTTTCAGGTAGCGTGATATTCTTTGAGAATCGCCCAGGAGAAAGGCCACAATTTCTCTGGAGAACTGATCGATACCAGGATCTAGAAGTCGGCGAATGGTACCGATTCGTCGATCTGGACCTAGATGGCGACCATGATCTGCTCGCTGAGCAACCGTTCAGCTATGTGAGATACTACCGTAACGAAGGTACGCCCCGAGAACCTCGATTTGTTGAGGTAGCTGACAGCCTAAAAGACGTTGACGGCAAGCCATTATTTTCTGACCGGCAGAATATTCCGAATGCAGCAGATATAGATTGCGACTCACAGGTTGATCTTCTTATCGGGCGTCTCGTGGGAAGAGTGACACGATATGAGCATACCAACTCCGGTACCCTTGGCGCCCCGCAGTTCCAACACGTGACTGATTTTTTTGAGAACATTGAGATCATCGCGCAAATGGGGAGCCTGCACGGAGCAAACACGATGGCTCTTGGTGATATAGACAATGATGGAGATGAAGATCTCTTCTGGGGAGATTACTTCGAACCCGGAATACTATTCATTGAGAACACAGGAACCTGTCAGTCACCTTCGCTCGGTGGAGAGCCCATCTCATTTCCTTCATCCGAACCCCTGAACACCAGTGGCTACAACGCACCTACCATAGGGGACGTGGACGGTGACGGCGACCAGGATTTACTCGTGGGAGCCCTCGGTGGTGCATTCAATCCAAATACCACGACCGCAGACAACTTGTACTACCTAGAGCAATCTGGCCCGGGGATCTTTACGGCACAGACGTCCCGCTTCGTGTCCATGATCGATGTGGGAAGCGAGAGTATTCCCATCATCATTGATCTCGACGGAGATCGTGACTTAGATATTCTGATTGGTAACAAGATCGAGCAGGGTGATCCACAGAACGGGAAACTCTACCGACTAATTAACGAAGGGACCCCAGGATCCCCCAGATTTCAAATGTCGGGTGAATTTGATATCGGTAGTGGCTACCATCTCCTCCCCGCTTTCGCCGATCTAGATGGTGATGCTGATCTCGACGCCGTCCTCGGGACCTGGGAAGACGAGCTTCGTTTCTATGAAAACCGGGCAAATGACGGATCGATCCGATTAACTCTCGTCGACTCAGCAATCACTACCCTGACACGAGGTCGTAACGCGACACCAACACTCGGTGACTTAGACTCCGATGGTGACGCCGACATGATCGTCGGAGAGAGCTCAGGAACACTCAATTTCTACGAGAATACCGGAACTGCTAGCCAACCAGAATTCACCCTAATAAGTGACGAATACTTAGATCTTGATGTGGGACGCCGGAGCCTCCCCGTCCTTCATGACTTCGACGGTGATGGAGATTTAGATCTTATTGTTGGCTCAGAATCAGAAGGCATCCGCCTCCTCCTGAACGAAGGCACTCGAAGCGTCCCTGAATTCAGGGACTGGGGCCCGCTTGCTCTAGAACACTTCGGCTTCGCCGCTCCAGCTTTTGGAGATATCGACGGTGATGGAGATGACGATATCCTCCTCGGTGGGTCAGGAGGGGGTCTCTGGTTTTACGAAAACCAGAGACGCTAGTAACTCAAAAGCCTTTTTGGGTCTCGGGAATAAAAACAACAGTGTTTTCATGAGCTATAGATATGGGATCATTAGGTCCGAATGAGTTTTATTTCTGGAAGAGGATTCGAAAGAATTCGTATGCCATATGGCTGATCGTTCTTATCGTGGTCGTTTATTGGTGGACGGGCCAATTCTCATAAGAGCTAGTTAGTTGAGTTCATCACTTCGGCCCTTGCTCTCCTGAACGCGTACTACCCGACTACATAATTCGGGACGCGGCCTTGGTGGACATCGAGGACGG
>Ga0209752_1000405_pt1 | contig 21273 bp, 14 predicted proteins | sample METZYME_3_250m_FD_187548 | JGI IMG/M metagenome (GOLD analysis project Ga0209752, IMG submission 187548) | Marine microbial communities from oxygen minimum zone in mesopelagic equatorial Pacific - METZYME_3_250m (SPAdes) (version 2) | ecosystem: Environmental > Aquatic > Marine > Oceanic...
CTGAGAGGTTCAGGGCTGTAAAGTAGTCAGATCCAATCGGGCGCGTGTCAGTGGAGTCCTGGAACCTGACGGTCCCGCTGATGTTTAAATCGGCCCCTTCGAGTATGGGGAATGGGTAGAACAACGTGTCGTAGATGTTTGAGATTAGTCTGCCCTGCTCGTCCTTGACGGTGAAGGAGTCAATCTGCAGGTCGTTCTCGACGGCATTTGAACCGGTCCTACCACTTTGAGCGGTCGCGGGCCAGAGGGTCTCTCCGTTCTCGTCGTTAGCCCTGGCCTGCCAGAAGATACTGTCAACATCGTCCCAATTCCATCCCACGTCGAAGAACCAATGCACCACAATATCGGTGTAGCCGTCATTGTGGACCGATTGCTCGACAAAGCTCATCTCCGTGTCCAATGGAGCCAATTCGCTGCCAGATGACTGCGAGAAGAGGACTCCGGAGCCTCCCGCACCCCATAATCCATCGGCACTGTTCTGAGCGTGGAAGCCCAGGGAATTCCCGTCCGAGGCAGCTCCAGTGAGAGAGATGTCCGCCATGTTCGCATTGTCGTGGAGGTGGTGGTGGCTGGTCACGATCTCGATCATCTCACCGTCGGGGTAGAGGGTGTTCGGCACGGAGAAGTCTCGATTCACGAACATGTAATCGTGAATCACCGAGCCGTCTATGGAGATGGCCCCGTAGTCAGAAGTGACGCTGACGGGAATGGCCAGTTCCACCGGGGGTGGGTCATCGCTGGTATGGGTGTCGTGGTAGGAGGCGATTGAGGGGCCTAGCCCGGACACGTTCTCGAAGATCAGATAGCCGATTCCCATGCTAGTTAGGGAGACAGTCTGCGCGGAGACTGAACTGACCTCGATTGGGACTTCTAGCCACTGTCTGCCTGTGTCCGAGTCGGTGTGTGAGGCGCTCATGAGGCCGATTCCTGAGATTTGGCCTTGGCTCAGTTGGCTTAGGAAGGGCGAGTTCCCACTGCCTCCGGTTACGGATGAGCCAGCGACTGACAGAACGATGGGGGACTCGAAGCCATCTGCATCGGGAGAGATGGCGATGAGCCCCGATTCTACGGAGGCCGAATCCGGAATCCTAACGACGAGGTTTTCTGAGTTGGAGCCATCAAGATCCAGTGTCACGCTTCTCGCATGTTGATCGTCAGAAGTCGAAAACATCGATTGCCAACCGAAGTGCCCGTAGCCGTCACCGAGGGGGAAACTCCACTCAGAGGACCCGTCATTGAGGACATCTATCGAGGGATTGGAAGCGGGATCAGCGAATTTGGATGAGATTCGAAGAACATCGATCCAGGCATTGGTAGGCAGAGAAACCGACACTCCGTAACCGGTCTTAGGGGTGGTGAACTCCACGGTTCCCCCCTTGGAGGACGAACCAAGTGAGTTGCCCTGCGCGTCTGTGATGGTTGCAACCACGCCGCTAGAGATGTTCCCCTTGATGGTCACGCTCTTTATCGGGCGCGAGGAGTGGGTGTAGTCTGATGTGATGGTGCCGGTAATCGCAGTGGCGTTGAGGAGATCGTCGATGACCTCGATGCCAGCACTGTAATCCCAGCCGTTGTATCCCGAGCCCGCATTCAGAATCCTGTCGCCGCCGATGTAGACGTTCTTGAGGACGGGCGAGACCTCGGGATCGTCAGTCATCATGTGAATTTTCAGCCTGATATTGGGATAGGCCTGAGCATCGATCCCGGCAAGACTGATTGGGAAGGAGATATTGGAGAATCCGGGAATGGCGTTCCCTGTGTCTGCCTCAACTACGGTTCCACGAATCCAAGCGCCCCCGACAATCTCTGCGTCGATGTCTATGAAGCCGAGGTTGAACTTCGACGCGCGGTCGATGGAGACTGTGGGGCTTAGCCAGTGACCCACCTCACCGTAATTCGCGATCTTCACGCCGGCGTTGTCGATGAACCAACCGGCCAAGCTCCAGATTGCGTCCGAACCGAACGCGAATTTGAATTTGACAGTGTCATTCCTGTAGTTTGCTAGGCTGGCGACCATGTTGGTCATGCCGCTATTCGATGTCCAGGACCCGGACGAAGCGGTGCCAGTGCAGTGGTTGGTCCCGAAGGCACTCATACCGGCGAGGTTGTGACCCGCACCTGTGTAAATATTGCTCGTGTACCAGTTTCCCGGGTCGAAGTGCTGCCAGGAGCCGCTGTTGACCTTGATGAAGACGGCCCCCCCGTCCCAGCTGACCTCCGAGCAGGACCAGTGGTCGAAGGTCAGGTAGGCCGTGCCGTTCATTGGGATGTCATACCAGGGTGAGATTAGCTTGGCCTCGTCGATGTATTGCGCGTAGTTTCCTGAGAACCCGATTCCGTAGGCGTATGGGAAGGTGGACGTGGAGGGGGGTCCGGAGTTCTGTGTAACCTTGTTTAGCGTGAACTTGCACTTGTCGTCATTGCAGTTGCCAGAGGTCATCGAGGTGGATCGTGTCCAACCGGTCGCATCGCTGACGGTCGGCGAGTTCGCGGTGGCGTCCTCGAAGGTCTTCGAAATGCTCTGCTGCCCCTTCAGGATGCTGATGAAGCCCCAATCGTCGGCCGACGGGTTCCCGTTGGCATCGGGCAGTCCCGAATGGTTCATGGTCGAATGGTTGTCGAGTCCGTCCATGAAGAGAGTGTTGCCGTCGTAGTCAACGACCCTGATCTCCGATACAGTCAGGCCCTCCCTATTATCAGACGGGTAGGCGCCCCCGTAGTTCGTGCAACAGGCGTTTGTGTCAACTACTATCCTGAAGTCAACGGAGGACTGGTTCTGGAAACCGCTCGGGATGTCCAGGGAGACCGTCCTAAAGTCCCAGCTCTGGTCGTTGTAATTCTGTCCGGTGGCATCGGAGTACCCGTTTCCGGGGATTGCTCCGGACCTTGAGGCGCAGTCCGAAGTCGTGCTGCTGGTCGATGAGGAGATGTCAGTCCATCCGCTGCCAAGCGAGAGCTCCACGCAGGCGTTGTCATAGATCGATCCCTCGAGGTCCCACTCCATTTCGACCTCTATATTGGAGGTGTTGTTGGTTCCACTGAGGTCGATGGTGCGCTCCAGTGACCCATAGGCGTTAGCCGAGTATTGGCATGATGGGGACGTCAAAGTGTAGCACCCGTGGTGCCAGGCCCCCACATAGACCCCGTCGTTGTTGAACCTGAGGTTGTCCAGGAACCAACCGGGCCTCTCGTTGGAGGCGTTTGGGTGCGTCCAAATCTGAAACCTGAACTGCAGTCTATCGGCGTTCTCGATTCCTACGATGGACGAGAGGGAGAAGTTGCTCTCCACCCATCCGCTGAAGGTCGGGGAAGCGAAGACAGGGACAGGGGATGCAGCGGCGCCGTTGGGAGTCGGGGCGTCTGTCGACATGGTGCTCGGATAGCCGCCTTCAGGCTCGACGTAGGTCCAGTTGCCCCAATCCCCCTGAGACTCGAGTCTGTACTCTACCCAAGCCCCGTCGCCCCCGCCGGAGGCGTTGCTGTCCAAGTGGTACCAATGGTGGAACTTGAGATAGTACCCGTTGATGTACTCCACGCCAGGAACTGAGGTCGAGGGGATGAGGAAGGAACTCGCGGTTCCCGCGGGGAGCGGGCTGCCGGGAAGCGTGCCGGCCGAGACGATGCCTTGGTAGGAAGAAGAGGGCACTACACCGTGAGATAGCGTCTGCTCGTCCCCGTAGATGGTGCCGTTGAGATCGGTGAAGGTAGTCGCCTGCCAAATCTTCGTTTGGTGGCATAGGTAGATGGTATCCTCGATCTCGGAGGTGTCGAGGTTCCGGTCCCCGTTGACATCGAGCCCTGACATGAGCTTGAACCCCGCTTCTGTGCAATTCTCCCCAGCGGCAACTGAGATGATGTCGACCTGATACTCGTAATAAGCGCCCAGAGTGGCTGTAATCAGCCCTCCCGAACCACCTGAGTCGCTGATAACGATGGTAGGGGCGGACGTGTAGTTACTGCCCTCATCGGTTATCTCGGTCGAGTGTACGGGGCCGGTCGACCCGAGTTGCTCAGAGAGCGACGCGCCACTGCCAGAGGACTGGATCCCAATGTAGATGTTGTTGTCGGGGGTGTACCCAGACCCGGGGTCGTCCACCGATACCGAAAGGATCGTGCCGTTGCCGTCCACGGAGGCGACCGATGCGGCGGCGCCGGAGCCACAGGGAGTCTGGCATTGAATCACAATGGTGTCGGCAGCGTCGTAGTTAGAGCCGCCATCATCGACGGTGATGCTTTCTATTCCCGAGCTGATAATGTAGGTCCCCGAGAAGCCGGAGCCGTTGCCCCCTTGCCCGGACAGGTTTCCAGGGGCATAGCCGTCCCCTGAGTTGTTGATGGTCAGCGCAGTGACGGAGTCCTCGTTAGCGAAGGTATCGCAGTAGTAGAGGGTCTCGACAATCTCTTCTTCGTCTAGTGCCTGGTCGAAGTCATCGTCGAATCCGTGGCCGACGGAGGTGCCATCGCCTCCGCCGCAGCCGGAGAGGTTAGTCCCCTCTAGTTTGGTGAACACGTGCCTCCATCCAGGGGAGTACGTGTATGCAGAGTTCAGACTTACTTGGATGTCCCCGACGTCGAAGTTGCTGACGTTCGATCGGGAGCCATCGTCCTGAAGCACTAGGTACCCGTCGCTGTTCAACTCGGACCCCAGCATGTAGCCAGCGTCGAAATTGGCCCCATCCCACACGATGCCCGAGTCAGTCGAGGTCGCCACGGGGGTGTTGGTTACATGGAGCCACCCATCCATGACCGTCGAGTTTCCGGGGAGCCTGAAGCCTGTGACAACCGTAGCGTCCCCATCGCTACTGACGACTGAGGGACCAGTCCAAGGAGATACGCCGGCACTGGTGAGGGGTGCTAGTATCATTAGGAGGGTTAGTGCTCCGGCAAGTCTGCTACGGCTAGTGGGCATGCACTCACTGATGCTTGGATGAGTTATCAATGAATCTATCCGGTGTCAATGATTCAAGGAAGGAGGGGGAGCCACTGGGGGGAATCGAACCCCCGACCTTCGCCTTACCAAGGCGACGCTATACCTCTAAGCCACAGTGGCAGCGCAGCGCCGTCCGGCGTGGTCGGTATAATCGTGGCGGGCGTACGCCACCCATTTCCCACGCCGCGAACGTCATGGTGAAAACTGGGAGGCGTTTGGGCACACCGAGCCGAGGTCGCATAGCCCGGTATTGCGCGGGCCTGGAAAGCCCGTGGGATCTTTCCCGCGCGAGTTCAAATCTCGCCCTCGGCGCCATCAGTATCTCAGAGTAACGGCGTATGGGGAATCCCGTCGGCGCGGAACTTATTCGGGGAACTTGTCCCTCAGGCGGCATGCAGGACGAGGTAGGCGGAGAGTCGGGTGTTCCGGCACCATCCCACAAGATGCCTAGGCTAAGTGAATTCCCGCGCAACCAAACCTTCTCAAATGTCAATGCCAGACTAAGTGCTCTAGACGAACTGGTGACCGAATGCGCCTACCATGCCAGCCTCACACGTCGGTACTGGGGCCCCGACGAGGTCGTAATGCTCGTCATTGCAATCTTCGGCTATTTACTAGGCGCATGGGATCTCGGAATAGGGGAGCTCTCTAGTGGGGGCGACTACAACAGATGGGGCATCTTCGGCCAAGACAGCGGCTTCCTGCACATGGAGGACCTCGCCCTCATCCTCTCCCTCATCTCAATTGTCTGCTGGATAGCAATGATCGTGATGTTGTGGTTGAGATACCCGATAATGAGGGAGAACATGGTTTACCTGCTTATTGGGGTGGTGTTCGTGCAAGTGGGCTATCTCAAGGCACACGCCGAGTCCCCTGTCTTCCCATATGGTGCCGGCGCAATACAGTGGGCATGGGTCGTCACCGTAAATCTCGTCTTGCTTTTCCTAGCAGTCTTCGTCGTCCACCGGGCTGTCTTAGAGACCCGTGACATACATGTCCAAGAGCGGCACTCGCACCCCGATCCAAGAGTCTTCGAAAGGGCTTGGTATGATCATAGCCTCAAGGCCTGGAGTGCTGGCTTGGTTGTTTGGATGGTTCTGTTGAACATCAGCTCTTGGTCCGGATCGCACGCAATCTCACCTAGCCCCGGTGATCTAGATCTCAGTTACCTCCTAGTGGGTACCTACGCCCTGACAGGCATACTTTCTATGGTCGTATTCCTGAACATCCTCTGGTTCCCCCAGTTCATGCTGGGCAGTGCTGAGGACAGGATCCAGACGTTCAGAGCTAGGGAGGTGGCTGGTGAGGACGTGTCACAAATAAGCGATGAGCAGGGCAAGTGCCCAGTTTGCAATCAGGATACCGCTGCCAAACGGTCGGCCAAGAGAGGGATCCTAGTCCCATGCGCAAGCGAGGAATGCCTCGGCAAAGGTCAGCCAGGAGCTAACTGCGACAAATGCGAAACAAGAATTCCGACTAGGGTCGTCTGTCCGAACTGTAGTTCCAGCACACCCGTAGGGAGTCACTTTGGCAGGGTCGAGGCGTGGTGAGCAGTTCGACTCTGGACGCTTCTTCCGAGGGTATTCAAGGGAGGAGAGGTTCTGAGTGAGAGTGAGATGAACGAACAGTCAGACATCTCCGATGTCGATGGGGCGCGAGACGCTTCCGAGTGGGACCGGCCTCATCCGCAGATGGACGACGCGATAGGGACGGTCGTTGTTGTCAGCGTTGCTCTGGTTCTACTGCTCGCCTCAGCCATCGGAATCCTATACCTTTGGGCAGGTCACGATGGAGTGACGATAGGGGGACCTCCCGCAGCATTACTAGCCTGGGAGAACGAGTACCGTGAGATGACAGGGATGGACGACGTAGGTAGTCTCGATGGCAGTGGGGTGGTCATGTGCGTCGTCGACTCGGGAATAGACCTTGGTCACCCGGATCTAGATCACATCGTGCTGCTCGGCTGGAAGGACGCCATCAACCAAGTATCCGAACCATATGATGACGAAGGTCACGGTACGGCGATGGCAGGCATTATCGTGGCCGACGGGAGTTTCGAAGGTGGGGCGAAGGGGGTTGAGTTGCTCGTTGCGAAGGCCATTGACGAAGAGGGGGTTGGGAGCGATCAATACGTCTCTGACTCTGTCGACTGGTGCGTCGAAGAGGGTGCTGATGTAATCTCACTCAGCCTTGGAGGGGATCAGGGAATCGGTTCTGGGTTCTTCACTACCGATTCCTTGGAGCAGTCCGTGGAGGACGCGCTCGACAGTGGCGTCTTCGTAATCGCAGCAGCCGGGAACGATGGTGAGGATGACGATGGCGACGTCGAGTCGCCCGGATCCGTGGAGGACGTCATCTGCGTTGGTGGGATTATCAGGAATGGTGGGATCTGGAGCGGAAGTTCCAAGGGGGACAACAATGGCAGGCTCTGGCCGAATCCGATTCTACCTAGGGGCGATCCCGACATGAAGCCGGAGGTCGTTGCCCCGGGGCATGAGGTTCCCGTCCTAATGGCTACCGGAGTTGGCAACGAGGCTTGGTGGGGATGGTCCAGCGGAACGTCTGCTGCGACGGCGTGGATGAGCGGGGCCCTAGCCCTGTTGCTGGAGTACGATCCCGACCTGCAGAGAGAGAACTCCCAAGGCAGGACCGCAATTCAGAACGTCAAGGCGATGATAATGGAGAACTCACAAATGAAGGAGGGGCAATCAGAGCACGACGACCACTACGGCTATGGTCACTTGAGAGTCGACCTCATCATTGGCTCAATGGGAGAACAGGGGATGGATGTTAGTGACGACCAATCGCAGGCGAGAGAGGAGCGCACGAGTACCATATCGATTCAGTCTGAGTCGGTTCTCAATAGGGCGACGAGAATGCCTCCGGTGAGTTCGGCGAAGCCCAGAGCATGATTCTCGTTGACATCCTTGATCAACTCGATCCAACTGTTGAACGAACTGACCTTGGACTGTGCTGGGGTGGGCTCATCGTCCTCCTGAGGCGTGCCGACATCACCTGTGGGAACTTCTGGCTCCTGAACCAGGATTACGCCACCAGGTGCAATAATCTCGAAGGCGGAAGCAGCTGCGGCTGCCCGCTCTTCCTCCGGGAGATCGATTATCACGAGGTCGGATGGCATGGGCAGAATTGCCTGTTGAGGTGCTTCGGCCAGAGTCGCGCTTGCCGCCTCCCATGAGGCGGCCTCAGCACTTACCTCCGGCCACGGCAATGCGATGACCTGTGCCCACGAGGATGCATCGTACCGTCTGATCAAACGGTCGATGATAACGCCGAATCTCGTGCCCGGCTCAACAATCCTGAAGGTGTCTGGCTTGTGGCTAGTCACCAATCCTAATCCGTCTAGAGGTCCGCACCACAAATCGAACATCCAAGCTGCCAAGTGCCCTATTCCACCTCCAACGAGGGTCACGTTCCTCGAAGGGAGCCTTGAGCACGCATCCCTAATTCTCGCTCTCATCGACCTTGGCAACGGCATGAGGTCCATGTGCAGCATCTGCTCCCCGATGCTTGCAGCTATCGCAGGCTCGTCCTGCCCCCTCTCGAAATCCTCCGACAGGAGTCTCTGTAGCATCTCACGCTCGGACATCTGAGGCAGTCCCATTCCTCCCTTCTCCTCGTGCACGAACGCCTCTCATGCTCACCGCTCTTCAACCATCGCTTCTAGGATGGATTCAAGTCAGGCACGTATCCCGGCCGAGACGTGCAGGACGAGGATTCCGTAGTAGAGGCGATTGCGATGTGCCCCGAGTGCTCGAATCAGTCGGAACACGAGGTCATGAGGAGAAACCCAAAGGGAAGAGGGGAGGATGCCCTAGTCAGATGTCTGGACTGTGGACACGTCCACACCTTGCAGATGAGGGCCCCCCGTGCCGTCTACGTCAAGACCACGCTATCGGATGGAAATGAAAGCATGTTGGCGGCCATCGAAGTCGATGAGGACGAGGGGATCACTGTGGGGGACGTGTTCGAGCACGAGGGGATGCATTGGTGCGTCACTAGGATAGATGACTCGCATTCGAGGCCAGTGACGAGCCTTGGGGCCGTTGGAATCAATGCCATGTGGGCGATAAGGAGAGACAAGGCCGTTGTTAAGATAACGATGAACAACGGGGAAACCAGCGAATCGGCCAGAATAGAGTGCAAACCAGACAGGGTCTTCTCGTGTGGCTCAATCATGTCTGTTGATGGGAAAAATTGGCGGATCAGGGGGCTGCACACTGGGAGGGGGCGAACTCTAACTGGGAGCAGGACGGCTGGCGAGGTACGCCGAATCTACTTGCAGCCTCCGGAGTAGTGGCTATCTTCGGTTTGTCCATGGCATCAGCAACGCCTTGGTGATGTGCATTGCAACCTCAGGATTCTCCCTAAGCCTGCGCATACTGTACTCGTACCACTTAGTTCCGTATGGAACGTAGATTCTTGTCCTGTGTCCCTGACCGGAAAGCTTTCGCCTGACGTCGCCCCTGACCCCCAGAAGGAACTGGAACTCGTAGCCCGGCCCCTTGCCCCCACTGCGAACCACATCGCCGCTGTGCCTCGGATCGGCCTTGCTTGGCCCCATGCCCCTCGATTCAAGGGCCGCTAGGGAGTGCTCGATCACCGGCGTGTCATGGGATGCTATGGCGGTGTAAGCACCCGAATCCAGCATCAGGTCGATAGCATGATTGGTCGCATCGACGATCTCCCTGTAGCCGGTGTGGGCGATATCCTCCAGCTCCAAGTAGGCGCCCTTGCAGATTCTAAAGTCCGTGGCGGAGCCCGTGACTCTGGAAATGTCGGAGATGTCTGAGGGAGTCCTGAGAAGTCGCCCCTGCAGAACTACTCCGACGTTGGTCAGACCCTTGGAGTGCATGGCGAGAGCAACGTCAATGGTGGCTTGGGTGACTCTGCTGTCTTCCATGTCGAGACGGACGAAGATTTCGTGCTCGGATGCCTTGCGTATGATGCCCTCGATGTTGTCAAGCGCCGCCCCGAGGTCAATCAGTAGGCCGAAAGCCGTGGGTTTGATTGAGATGTTGGCATCTATTTCGTGCTCGACAATTGCATCCAAGACGGCTTCGTACTCACGGATGAAGAATCTCGTCTCGTCGAGCGAACTAATCTCCTCTCCTAGGACATCGACAGTGAAGCATGCTCCCTGCGAGCCAATCCCCCTCATCACACCTATGGCTTGATCGAGGGTTTCACCAGCCATGTAACGGTTTGCAACCCAGCGGACGACGAATCTGGGTGTGAGTGGGAGAAGCCTGACGATTGAGCTGCCTACGAGTCCCATCCGAAGACTGACAGAGCGGGGGGAGACTTGACGATTGCGGGGTTCAGGGAATCTGCTTTCCTCGACGAATGGGGACATCGAGACCGAAGAGTAGGGATGCAAGTGCCTGCCTCTGCCAGCCCTTGAACGACTTACGATCCAGATGCGCGAACACGCTTCCGCCGGGGAATGCAATCCTTGTGGCCTCAATGGCAACGATGACAGCGTGTTTCCACGATCCTGTGGGCAGTTCTCCTTCAATTGTCGGCTCGTCAAAAGCGAGCGCGTAACTCGCTAGGAGATGACTGACCCACACGTCCGTCTGGGAGATGACGGCCTTATGCCTAGGAGCATAGTGACCGCCTCCGAGCCCAATCATGACGTCTCCATGGCCTTGCCACGTTCCCATTTGATTACCTCCTGAAAGACCGAGGCATGCCGAAAGCGTGTCTGCCCAAACTCTCGCGGCTCGCTCGTCCTCCCACTGATCGGAGGTTGAGCCGATCTCGATGTAGAGCGTTGGCTTAGTGAGAGTAGGCCCATGGTGCGTGGTCTCCAAAGTGAGATCGTACTCGTCATCCAACCCCCTATCAACGGCTAAGGCTGACATGGTTCTGAATAGCGCACCGAATCTTGGGGACGGAGGCACGATTCGTCCCTTAACCCCCCCGGCTTGTCCCGGTTCTCCGTGTGGGACCTCGCCGGGGACGCCGATGGCGTGGAGGGTGAGGGCTGGGGTCTTGCTAGCCGAGACGTGTCTTGAGAGAACCAGTACCTCCTCCACATTGAAGCCAGTAGCCGATTCGTGGACGGCATCAATGTTATCAGCGTGAATGTGGAGCTCGTTGATGAGGAGAAGATCGACAGCTCGGTCATCATGCCTGTAAACGGTACCATGCGACAATTGCTCAGGTTCCCCCCAGCCCCCTAGTACCCTCACCGATGCGAAAAGGCTCATTGAAGCGACATCCTGCCGAGATGCCAACAACAACGTGACCATGGGCCGTGACGGCGATGCAACCTTCAATGTTCTCTGGCACACTTTCAAGACCTTCGCGACGGTCTCGTTGCATGGACCGGAGGGGGCTCGGCTTCCCACCTTGCAGAATCGACAGAGGGGGGCAGATGCACGTGGCCATCGGCACCCAAGGCGAGATGGCCAAGCTGGGGCCCACGGGCGAACCGACGGATTCCTTCACGAGGCCATTCCCAGCCCCCATTCTCGATGGCGTAACCCTATCAGACAGGTGGGTCGGCTTCTGGGTCGAGAGGGAGTTCCGCGTGGCGAGAATGGCTGCACTGCCACTCCAAAGCGATTGGTTTGACGGTCCGGGTAGGGATGACCTCAGACTTTCTTCCCTCGCAGATAGTGACATTCAACCCGCAGGGGCGATCTGGCACAGGATTCTGGACGCCGAACCCATGGCCATTGGCAGCGTGGGAGGGAACATCGTCTTCTCGACCTTAGGAGGGGGGATCTACATGATCGACTCGGAGGCAAGGGAGATCTGGCGGGCTCAATATCCAGTGTGGTCCGAGATATCGGACATTGGGGTGCAAGACCTGCTGGTTTCCATCGTCGAGTCCCCAGAAGGAATAGTGGTTTGGTCCCAGGCGGGCGGGGTAGCCGTTCTGGATCCGAGTGACGGATCATTGCTGAGCTCGAGGGTGCTCGAGTTGGGTGACAAGCTCTCGAATGCAATCTATGCGGAGGGCGGGGGTTGGCTGTTAATGTTGCACGGAGGCACAATCGGGCTCCTCGAGAATATTGGCGAAAGGCCGGAGGTGCTCGAAACGAGTGGTCCGGTTCTCGATGCCCAATACGATGGGAGAGAGTGGAGGTGGACTGGATGGAGGCATGACGGGAGGCTCTCGGAGGGTCGTGTCTTCACCGCGTACAGGGAGGGGATCGGAGTTGCTATCCTCGAAGGCAGGGTGATGACGAACGATGGCGAGTGGAGCGATTACTCTGCTTAGTCGGATTGTGTGTTGACGGTGTGGCCGCACTTCCCGCAAACCTTCCGATCACTGTGGATTCCTAGGAAAACACCTGGGCCGCAGGTGGGGCAAGTCTCGCCCTTACGGATCAGTTCTCCATCCTCCACCGCGTACTTCGAGTGCTTACCGTTGGGATTCGGTCCCTCCCCCATCACTCATCACCCCCTTCCTCATCGGAATCCGGGGGCTCTTCAGGAGCCTCGGCAGGGGGCTCGGGTGACTCTACGGCAACCTTTGGCTCGGGGTTGGTGACAGACTTGTGGCGCTCAATCACATAACTCGGCTCTATGGAAGCGGATTCCTCAGAGCCATACACAAGGGCGATGCCGGAGGTACGAGCCATACCGAACCTAGTGTTGACGTTCTTGACGAAAACTAGGTTCTTCTTAGAACCGGGTTCGGCCTTGGTAGTCGCTTCCACAATCTGAGTGAGTGACGGAGTGGGGGAGTTGGGGTGATCCCAACGGAATTGCAGCTCGACACGATCGAGCATCGGGTTCTCTCTCCTTTCGAGGACTTCCATTCAACCACCTCATCGAATGTTGACCTTCAGCGCGTAGCTTCCGGGGTGAGTGATGTTCAGCCGCGTCGCGACCTCTGATCTCTTAGGGTGCATTACCACCACAAGGCCCTGCCAGTCCGTAGTCACTGGAGCGTTCGGGCAATGAGCACACTGGGGGGGTTCGGACTTCTTGTCAGGATCGGGTAGAATCCTGTTGCACTCGCCGCAGGCGAAAGGCTGCCTCACCAATTCAATCGGCCTCCTCAATCCACTCGAAGGAGCCTAGGCCATCCATCTTGCAGTTCAGGCCAATCTTGCTGGAACGTGGGTCATTGTGATTGATTGACTTGGATACTATCCTAGAGCGAACGAACGAGCCCTCTTCTAGAGCCCTCCCACTTTGCGAACCCTCGATCCTCTTGATGCCGAGGTTGACCTGGATTGGTTCGTCTAAAATCTGGGACTTGTGGAGCAAAGCCTCCATAGGACCGATTCGCACGAAGGCGCCGTACTCAGAGACCTCGGAGACCGCACCGTCAACGACCTCGTTGCTTTCCATGGTGAAAACCAGGGCTTTGAAGCGGACGTTCTGGTAGATGGCGCCGTCGCCGTGGATAATCTTGCCTCTGCCAACGGCCTCGTGATCGAAGGTCAGCAGGGTGAAGTTCTCATTTTCGTCGAAGCGGCACTCGAAGGCGTCATGGGCAAGTTCATCGATGTGGTCCTCTAGCCTGCGGCCCCTCCTGATGTACTCTGCAGGGATGCGGATGGTGTCCTCTCTTGTCTCAAGGGTGTACATTCCAATTCCTTCCGTTGCGGGCCTTCCCGAAGCCGGACGGAGGTGGGAGTCGCCTCCCGTCCCTCATCGGCCATGCCTCTAGAGGAGAGGTCCGTGAGACCCGGCGACCGGCCCACCCTGTATAAGCACAACGGAGCGAGAATAGGCTCGGCGAACTCGGGACGCAGTCAGACCGTAGGTCTGAATGTGCGTTTGGTGCGAATGTTCAAGTGGACTCGGAATCGCATCTTCCATTGTGATGGCAGCGGCTGCTTCGCTCAGAGGCGTTCACGACAAGCAAATCTGTATCGTCGCTGTCATACTCCTACTAGCCATATCATTGGGGCCGATGCTGCCACAGATTGATTACGAAATATCCCTGAGCGAAGCCAAACCCCAGACCATGAACACGAATGGCGGTACAGAGGAGGTGTGGATTGACGGGGGGCAGCCTTGGCCGCAGTTCGGGAGAACTGGCTCCAAAGTTGCTGACGCTCCCACGCATGACCCCGATGGGGGTGCTGGCTTCGATTCACCCTCTAATGCCTCCAGCCTGATGTCTATCGTCGACCCAACTGTCAACTGGATATACGGGTCTTACTCTATTGGCACCGACTCCCTAGGTACTCCGATAGCGGACCTGGGAGAATCTATCACTGCAGAAGAAGGGGCTTATGAGCGATGTGGCAAGAACTCCCTGTTCACCGTCCTCGTTCAGACTGCGGACATCTCAGGATCGCAGCACAGCATGTTGAGGATCGTCGAGGGCGAGGACGCAGATCTGGCCTGGCAAGCCGATCTCGGTTCGACGGAGACCGTCAAGGCCGCGCCGGTGATCGTTGACGTGGACGACGATGGTAAGCCCGAGATCATCGTGGTCTACGATGCGGCTGGCACCCTTTTCATCGATGCATGGTCGCCTCGCCTGTCCTGTTCGGTCACGGGGTGGTCTTCAGGTGGCCACTCTGGAGAGTTGCTCTGGACGTGGAGCGACGAGGGGCTGATGATCAGCAGCAATGAGGGACCTTACACCAACAGCTTGCTCGGAGGGCACAAGCCGACGACCCAACCACTACTCGCCGATTTGGACCTAGACGGGGATGCAGAGCTTGTCATCGCCGCTATCGACGAAGTGTCAGAGGATCCCGTAGTATTGGCCTTCCCCCTCCAGGCGAACGGCACTCCCAGCACCCTGTGGGAGGTGACTTTGGACAAGGGCAGCCACCCCTCGGACCCTGCGTTCGCTCAAGTCGATGACTCCACGGGATACGTGCTCCTCACCACTATCGAAGCGAACAACGGGGGCATGTGGGTATGGAAGATAGACTCCTCGTCGGGCGACTCCAGTTGGGACGGTGGGCTCTCACTAGACAACCTAGACGGGGACACGAACTCGCCCCATGTCAGGCTCCCCGGTCCAGTGATTGCGAATCTCGACTCTGACTCGGGCCCAGAGATGATCGTCACCATACCCTCGGACGCTGATGGCTCGAACTCTGTTGATGGCGCTGAGTTCAGGGGGATCGAGATTGACAGTGGTGACGAGCTCTGGAGCTTTGAAGCATCCAACGGCTTCGCTGATGCGCCGCCTACGGCCATAGACACGGATGGCGATGGCGATCATGACAGGGTGTGTTGGGTCACCTGGTGGCAGAGCACGACCGGGGCGCGGCATGGCCAGACAGGCTGCCATGACGTCGAGGGCAGTACGCCCGATGAAGCCTGGAACAGGGACCTGGAGCAGAGCAGCGGCACGCCGAACGACGAGATAGCCGTCGCAGCTGCCTCATGGATGGACATAGACGGCGAGGGTGAGCCTGAACTCCTCGTAGTCTTCGGACGCTCGCTCTGGGCCTTCGACGGGACCTCAGGTACGTCTTCGGGAGTCAACGCGGCTTGGTCGGACGAGCTGGAACTGGATCACAGGACCTGGGCGTCGCCATCGCTGGCCGACATAGATGGTGACGCGACGCTCGACCTAATTGTCGGAAGCATGGCTGTCTCAGTAGCTAGACCAGACGTGAGGCCGCTGACGGACGGGAGAGGCATCGAGTTCAACCCTAGTGCCCCTGACCCTAGCGAGGAGGTCACTGTCACGGCATTCCTAGAAAATGCTGGGACGTCCGACACGGACGGCGTCACGGATGCGGTGCTCTACGCTGACGGCATGGAGATTGCCAGGCAAGGCATCTCCAACCTCGAACCGGTCGACCCGAGTGGCTCGGGATCGTTCGCGACGTTCAGCGTGGAGTGGAGCGGTGAGCTCGGAGACCATTTCTTCGAATTGGTCCTCGACCCGTACAGGAACCTGACACAGACCAGATTCGACAACGACATGCAGGCCAAGACGCTCTCGATCGTCCCCCCTTACAACGCCTCCTTCGAAATGCCGACCGATCCGTTGAGGGTGGACCCGGGGAGCAGTGAGGTCGCCTCGGTGAACATCAGGTCAACCGGGAGGCTGTCAGGCGTCTGGAGCCTCGCAGTGGACGACTCCAACCTCCCTACCGACTGGAATTGGGTCGATGAGACCCCTGGTGGCATCAGCGGCGTCGAAATCGACGCCGACGGAGTTTGGGCCCCAACGCTCAGAGTCAACGCACCCGAAAGCGCCCTAGGATCAGACTCCGGTCACCTCAGACTTACAATTTCGCTCGATGATGATCCCAGTGTCAGCGTAACGTCAACCCTACCCGTGGAGGCTAACAGGACGCGGGGACTATCCATCAGGGGCCCGGACGGCACGTCGATCAGCACGGGATACGGGCTAATCGGTGATGACGCGCCTGCCTGGCTGGTTGTCGAGAACGTAGGCAACGCAGCCGAGGCCCAGATTACCATTTCTTGGGACGGCACCGACTGGGGCTCCGATCTGAGGATGTACGACTCTGATGGTAGCGAGGTCAGCGCACTAACTCTGGGTCCGGATGAGCAAAGGGAGATGACTGCGAGGCTCCAAGTCCCCTCCGAAGCCGGCCACGGCGATAGCGTGAGCACCCCGCTGACGATGTGCGTGGGAGCGGGTGAAGAGCAAGAGTGCAGCGAGGTATCTTTGGTGTTCGTCGCTACGGGCACCGTTGTCAATCCCTCACATCAGAGGTCGGTCCCCGCTGACGGACTCGTTTGGAACGTCACTGCCGACCTGCCCACAGAATCTGGCAACCTGACTTGGTCTCTTTCCGAGGCTGGAATGGGAATCATCGGCTGGTCTTGGGAAGGCGGTGGGCAACTGTCCATTGCTGGAGATGCCGTCACTCTCTCAGGGGACCCCGGAACGAGGGCTTCGGGCTCGATATCACTGGACTTGCCTGCGAATGCCCCTCCAGCCTTCCACGCATTCGGAGACATAGCCTCATCGAGCTCCGCATTCTCATTGAGGCTCTCGCTCGAGGTCATGCAAATCCACCGGGCCGGCCTGTTGGTTACCTCTCCGACCACACAGCCGTTCGTCGTCGGCGTCGATGAGCCTGCCTTGGCGATACTCAGACTGGAGAACCTCGGAAATGGTCAGGATTCGTACGTCCTCTCATATTCCGTCCGGCTTGACGGCAACATCACCTCCGATCCCGGCGTGGAGGCCTCATTCTCCAGCAATCCGACTTCCCTGGGTGCCGGTAGCCTCCAGACCGTGCCCCTCAGTATCACTTTCCCCGACGCCACTCCGGCCAGAGTCCCTATCGGCGTTCGGTTCACGATGACCTCCACGGGAAATGAAAGCGTCACTGACTCCGAGTTAGTGGAGTTCGAGGTCAGGCAGGACCATCGCTGGGACATCATTGCCACGGTTGACGAGAAACCCGCGGACGAGGCGACTTTCATGGTGCCGCCGGGACGGTCCCTCACGATTCCGATCAACGCGACAAACACCGGCAACATGGCAGACGACCTCGCCCTAGATGTCCAAATAGAGGTTCTCAGGTCAACCGGTGACGGCTCACAGGGGTGGCTCGCCTCCGGTGGTTCCGTGGTTGACGTGGGCGTCAACCAGTCGGCCGATCTTAACGTCACAGCTTCCGTATCCTCCGAAGCATGGAACGGTTCTGTCATGTCGGTTACGGTGACGGCGACCGCGCGCGACGAAGTCGTCATGGAATTCTCCTTCTCCTTGGAAGTGACCCATGTCCCCAAATGGAGTGTGGTCGCCAATGACGCTGACCTCGAAATCGATCCGGAGGGATCTCAGATCGAGTTGACTCTGGTGCAAATGGGCAACTCACCGAGCCAACCCTTCACTTCCGTGTACGTGACGGGGGAGAACGGATGGAATATCGAGGTGCTAGGGGACCTGCCGATCATATCGCCCGGGGGCACAAGCCCCCTGCCACTGAACATCACACCACCTGATTCAGCCATGCACGGCAGGTCAGTTGAGCTCCACGTCAGGGTTAGGGAGGGAGATGCCAGCGGCCTTGCCGAAATCACGCTTCCCCTGAGAGTAGCCATCACCTACGACTTCGCCATGGATGGAGAGGGGCCCTGGGTCATCTCAGGGGATGGGGGGCACCCCCAGGTGACTGTGCAGAACCTCGGAAACGCACCCACAACGATCTCGCTGCAGGTGCTGAGCCTGCCCGACGGTTGGACCGTTGCCGGCGGCACCGAAGTAGTTCTCGGTGTCGGAGAAGTCAGGGGCGTTCCAATCGAAGTCATCCCTTCGGAAGACTGGGAGGGCGATGTGAAGACGATCAGAATCCTCGCTCAGGACCCCGCAGGCAACCAACAGGAGAAGATACTCAACACCTTGCAAGCATCCCACTCATGGGCGAGTTCCCCCTTCATAACTGCCCTCGAGGGGGACGAGGCCATCATCGAGATTCACGGAACGGACTCATCGTCCTCAGTGGTGGACTCGCGTGCTGGATCCCTCACATGGAGTCAGATGGGATGGCTGCTTCCCGTCGAATCGAGTGGTTCGGGCGAGATTACCGTCAACCAAGTCACGACCCTGCCTTACGTGTTGGATGCCTTTGAGGCGAATGAGAGGCCCGTGCTTTGCTCAATCGACGGGAACATGCCCAACGTCGTCCCCACATGCTCAATTGGAAACGGTAGCGAGCAATTCGGTTTCACGGTGCTCTTGGTCGGTGACAAGGGATCGGTGTTGGACTCGTTCTCGGGCTCCCTCGCGGCGAACGACTCGATGGGGTCGATCAACCTGAGTGCGGAAGACTGGCAGCCAGATCCCGGAAAGAGGACCCTTACCATCAGGCTGCTCGATGTCAAAGGCAGGGAAGTGGACAGCGCCCACAGGACCTTCGACATCAGGAGGAGCGATTGGAACGTCGGCCTAGTAGGCTTGGAGCTGGAGGGGCAGGGCACCAATCAGAAGATCAAGGTCCTCACCAAGCGTGTGAACGAGAACCTACTGACCGGCGCGGACTGCACCATTTCCCTCAGTGCTGGGAATCACTACTCAGAACACGTGATCGACATGTCACAAGTGTACGTACCCACCCCCAGCATAGACAGGCCGGACGTGGCCGATGGGACCGAGGCTGTCGTTAGGATCAACTGCGCGTTCCCATGGGACATTGACTCGGACCCCGAGGATGACGAGGCTAGGATAGTGCTCAGTGGCGCATCCGTCATCGACCAGGGTCTCGACGACAGGGATACCGGGGCCCTAGCTGCCCTCCTAGTGATTGGGGTCTACGCTGGACTCGCTTGGATGGTCAGCAACTACAGGGAACGCGAGAGGCTCATGGCCATCACTCGGGCCGCGATGGAAGAGAAGGTGGCTCAGACGCGCGATGGGCCCAAGGACACGTTGGAGGACACCGGCGAGGGGGGGACTGAGGAAGAATCCGGGGCCGGGCCCCCCGATTCCGAAGAGGGCGTCGGACTGGATCAGGGCTCGGAGGAAGAGGAGATCGACGAGTTCGAGATGAGGCTGAGAAGGATCCTCAACAGGGAATGAGGGGGCGCGTCCTTGGGAAGGTACGTTCCTCCACCTCCATTCCACACTTTCGACCCTATGAGGGGTGATCCACTGAAGCTCATTACAGCGATAAAGTCCTCAATGAGCGGGGATCATGAGGATCTGATTGGCCTAGTAGGAAGGATTCCGGGGCTTCCTGCTCTGATTGAGGGAGTTGGGTCTCCCGTGGACCCGGCGACCATACTCATGCTGTCCCTGATGGAGTGGCAGGAGGGGGGACGGGCGCCAAGTCCGCTCGATTCGGGGCATTCGCGGGAGCGACTTGGGAGGTTCCCCAGCGAGGACGGGAATGCGATAGAGTACCTACTCGCACACACGAAGGAGGGGGACGACTCGCGCGGTTTGCATCGGCTGCTGGAGAAACTGGGTCGGGGACTGTGTGAGGCATCCCTAGGTGAACCGGGATTCAGCAACGGGGCAGGGGGGATAGAGCTACTCGGGTGGATCGGTGTCGGCGAGATCCTCGAGCTCAAGAAGGAAGTCGAGCGCGGCGCTTGGTCAGTGGCTTCCGAAGAGCCGCACGATGGAGGGGTCCAAGACGCCTTCAGGCACCTTCTTGTGATTCTGAGGTCAGCCGAGAGGAGGGGATGTGGATTGCTGATGCGTCGGCACTCCTAAGCCCCGAGCCTCCTGCTCCACATCTCGTCGTACAGGGGCATTGCCTCTTCGAGGACGCTGTCGTGCTCTGGGCTCAACTGGCCTTCCCGGGGCGTGTAGGGGAAGAACCCAGCGGATTTCCAGACCGAGTCATACCAATGCTTCGCCCAGATTCCATCGCAATCCCTCGGTCCGGGGTCCCACGAGACCATCTCGTCCATGTACTCAATTTCGAGGCAGGCACATAGCGCTGACAGCATTCCCACGGGATCCTCCAGAGCATCACGCGCATCTATGATGGGGGGCTCTTTCCCGGTAGTCTTGACCACATGACTCAGAATCCGCACTTGCTGGGGCAGCCCCATGACCCACAGGTTGACGACGTCAGTAACGTTCGAGAGCGATAGCAGTACCTCCCTAGGGTCGCGGATGAGGAAGCAATTCGTCAGGCCGTCCAGCCAATCGAGGTCCGCGTCCTCCGCCACGTGATGGGACATGTGCTTCTGGTACCAGACCGGCATGTCATCAGGGATGGGGCCAGTCAAGTGACTGATTATGGATTCCAGATCGGTCTCGTAATGATCGATGACCTCGTCAGCGTCGGGGTGGGCCGTCTTGGTGGAGAGAAGATAGTTCGCGTATAGCGGCTCGTCTGTGGCAAAGCAGTCTGGCCTGTTGTCGAATGAATACATCATCGCCGTGGAAATGTTTCGAGGTCCAGACCACATTGCGACCCTCGTTCCCTCAGCCATCGCATTCCTCCTCGACTAGATCGATGTACAAGCCCTGCAGGCGCTCGCACAAAGGCCCCCTCCTGCCATCACTCATGGGCCCACCGTCGAATGACACCACCGGGGTCAGGCCGGCGAAGGTGCCCGTGACGAAGGCCTCGTCCGCGGAACGGACGTCCGCGATACCGAAGTTGCGCTCAAAGGAGGGGATTCCGTTGGCCCGACATAGTCCGAGGACCTTCCTGCGGGTTATCCCGTCCAAGCAGAACTCCCCGGTCGAGGTCCACACCTCGCCGTCCTTGACCAAGAAGAAGTGAGTCGAGTTGCAGGTCGAGACGAATCCGTGTGGGTCGAGCATCAAGCCCTCGTCTCCGCCCTTCGAGGCTGCGTCTATGCATGCGGCGATGCAATTGTGCTTGGACAGGCTGTTAATCCGGGGATCCTGGATCTCCGGGCCACCTCTCCTGATATCGACGGTCACGAGGCTGATTCCGTCCACGGCACGTTGCGGGTTGGCCTTCTTG
>Ga0209752_1000407_pt1 | contig 21202 bp, 20 predicted proteins | sample METZYME_3_250m_FD_187548 | JGI IMG/M metagenome (GOLD analysis project Ga0209752, IMG submission 187548) | Marine microbial communities from oxygen minimum zone in mesopelagic equatorial Pacific - METZYME_3_250m (SPAdes) (version 2) | ecosystem: Environmental > Aquatic > Marine > Oceanic...
CCGGTCCCCGGGTCGTAGCACGGCCGGTGCCGACTAGGAGGGAAGTGGCGATCCCGGTGACTGCGATGGAGATGGCGAGCAACCGGAGGGCGCCCGGAGCACCGTTCTCGGTGATCTGGCCGCCGAGGAGAATGGCTGCGGATGCACCGCCCAGCGCGTAGGCCGCGGTGACGAGGCCGAGGGCGAGACCACGACGGTCCGGGTCTGCCTCGGCAGCCCGTTGGAGCGAGAAGGCATAGCCGAGGCCGTTGAAGGCTCCGAACATGACCCCATAGCCGATGACCAGGGTCGTCAGTGAGGTAGCGGTTGAAGCGACCAGCAATCCGAGCGCTGCCCCGCCTGCGGCGACCAGGGCTATCAGGGGACCGGGCAGCCACCGAAACAGCGGATGGCCAACGAGTACAACGACGGTCAGGCTGACCAGCGCCACGGAGTAGGCAGAACTCGCCCCGCCGCGTCCAACACCGAGGGCGGACTCGAACGGCTCGATGAAGAGGCTGTAGGCGTGCATGGTCCCGAGAGCGCCGCTCAGGAGTACACAGCCAACGAGCGTGCGGGTAGGCGGTCGCATGGCCGGCGACCCTACGCCGTGTCCATCGTTGGCCGAGCTTGAGGATCTGGGCGGCGCCGAGGGCGAAGGTGATCTCGGTGCGGTCGTTGCGGCGTATGGGGGTCGGACCGGCCACCATCACGCCCCCATGGCTAGCCTCAGGCCAGGCGGGTCCGGTTCACGTCGAGGTGGAGGACGTCTGGCCGGCCGTAGTGGCCGGTGGGGTCGAAGTTCTGGCGCTGGCGCCGTACCTCATCGACGTCCAGGTCGGCGTAGACAATGGTCTCCTCGTTCCGGACCGGCTCGACGATCCATCGGCCGTCCGGTCCGGCAACGCAGGTCCCACCGTTGTGGTATTGCACACCGTCGGAGAGTTGGTCCTTCAGCGGAAAGTTGGCGGGAAGGTCTTCCGAGCAGTAGAGGGCCCCGACGCTGATCACGAACAGGCGCCCCTCCTTGGCTATGAAGCGGGTGATGTCCTCGGTGAGGCCCACGGAGCCAGGCCAGGCGGCTACGTGTACCTCTGATCCGGTGCCGTACATGGCGGTCCGAGCCAGCGGCATCCAGTTCTCCCAGCAGTTCAGGCCAGTGAGCGTGGCGCCCTGGTGACGATGGGCCACAAGCCCGGCTCCGTCCCCGTCGGCCCACACAAGGCGTTCCGAGTAGGTGGGCTTGAGCTTGCGGTGCACGCCCACGATCCCGTCGGCCGGGTCGATGGCCACCAGCGAGCAGTAGACGGATCCGCCCGAGGCGGCACGTTCCACGACGCCCACGTAGGCGAAGGTGCCAGCATCCCGAACGGCATCGACGACCTGGCCGAACTCGGCTCCGTGGACCTCCACTGCCTGGTCGACGTAGCGGGCGAACGCCTCTTGCTGGTCCGGGTCCTCCCACGCCGACGCGTTGGTCAGGTCCAGCCACACCGGGTAGCCGGGGACGAACACCTCGGGGAAGGCCACAAGTTCGGCACCGCCGCTGGCCGCCTCGGCGAGGCGTTCAAGCACCACGCCGATGGTGGCGGCCCGGTCGAGGAATACGGGGGAAGCCTGGACGGCAGCGACTCTCATGAGCCCAGTCTGTGGCCGGCGACCACCTCAACGCCACGACGGGCGCCTGATTTGCCAAACCGTGTGTCTACCTGGTCGGGACGAACTCCCGGTCTGGGGCATCGAAGGCCATGACGCCATCGTCGATGGCGGCGCGACGGATCAACTTCACGTCCCGGGCGTAGTCCTGAGTGTTGAGCCACGGGGTCCGGTCGCCCTGCCGGGGAAGCAGGTGCAAGGACCGCTTCATGTAGCCGGCCGGAAAGTCGTCGATCCACGGGCGTTCCGGCATGTCTGTGTCGGAGGGGCGTAGCCGTGGCACACAGCGGGTGGCCCCCGCCCTGCCCATGTGCTTAAGGAGTCGGCAGACGTATTCCGACGTCAGGTCCGCCTTCAGGGTCCACGAGGCGTTGACATATCCGAAGGACGACACGAGGTTGGGCACGTCGGAGTAGGCGAGGCCCCGGTACGTCCAGGTTCGGGCGAAGTCGACGGGCTCGCCGTCCACGACGAAGTCCATCTCCCCGAGGGTGACCAGGTTCAGGCCGGTGGCCGTCACGATGACATCGGCTTCCAACTCTTCGCCAGACACCAGGAGGATTCCATCTTCGGTAAACGTGTCTATGTGGTCGGTGACCACAGAGGCCCTTCCCGACCTGATGGCGACGAATAGGTCGCCGTCCGGGATGAGGCAGAGGCGTTGGTCCCACGGGTTGTAGGTAGGCGTGAAATGGGTGTCCACGTCGTAGTCCGGTCCCAGACCGGCGCGCACGCCCCCGATCAGCAGGTTCTTGATCTTCTCGGGTTGGGTCCGGGTCTTGCGATACACGAGGCCCTGGCGAAGGACGTTCTTCTTCCGCGTGATGGCGTAGGCCACCCTGGCCGGCAGGAGACGGCGGAGGCGGTTGGCGAAGGCGTCCCGGGACGGACGTGACACCACGTATGTGGGGGAGCGCTGGAGCATCGTGATGTGCGCCACCTCGTCGGCCAATGCCGGGACGAGGGTCATGGCCGTAGCGCCCGATCCGATCACCACCACCCGCCTACCGCGGAAGTCGAGGTCCTCGGGCCATTCCTGAGGGTGGACAATCCTTCCCCCGAAGCGCTCCAGACCCTTGAACTCGGGCGTGTAGCCCTCGCGGTAGCTGTAGTACCCGGAGCACATGTACAGGAACCCGCAGGTCATGGAGACCGCCTGCTCACCTCCGGTGGCAGGGTCTCTGTGGGTGGCTGTGACGGTCCAACGGGCGTCGTTGCTCGACCACTCGGCCCTCGAGACTCGGTGGTCGAAGCGGATGTGGCGGGCCAGGTCGTGTTCGGCGACCGTCTCGCGCAGGTAGTCGAGGATGGTCGGTCCATCGGCGATCGCCTTCTCCTGCTTCCAAGGCTTGAAGCGGAAGCCCAGGGTGTGCATGTCCGAGTCGGAGCGGACGCCCGGGTAGCGAAACAGGTCCCAGGTGCCGCCGATGTCCCGCCGGCCCTCGAGGATGGCGAAGGTCGTACCCGGGCAGCGTTCCTGAAGGTGGACTGCGCCGCCTATGCCGGAGATCCCGGCGCCGACGATCAGGACGTCGACGTGTTCCGGAGATGAGCCTGCCATGGGCCGGACCCTAGGAAGGGCTTGGAATGAGGGCCAATCCGGTCCTGCATGTCGCTTCAGCGACGGTGCCAACTCCAGCGGGCCACCGATGTAGCCGTCATGCAGAACGGGCTGTGGCTGAACGGAGCCAGGTACGCGGACGAGGTGGCCCTGGAACGCGGCCTTCTGCACTGCGAGGAGATCGACCTCTCCGGCGGCGGACGTTAGGACACCCCCGTCCCCGTAGCATCCGTCCAATGACCGTTTCGGCCACAACGCTGCCCCCCGAGCTGCGCCTCACCCACCTTCGACAGTTGGAGGCCGAGGCCGTCCACATCATGCGCGAGGTCGTCGCCCAGTTGGAACGACCGGTGATGCTGTACTCGATCGGCAAGGACTCGTCTGTCCTCCTGCACCTGGCCCGTAAGGCCTTCTTCCCCGGGAGGCTTCCGTTCCCGCTGCTCCACGTGGACACCACCTGGAAGTTCCGGGAGATGATCGAGTTCCGGGACCGCACCGCCGTCGAGTTAGACATCGACCTGATCGTGCACTCCAACCCGGAGGGGGTGGCGGCCGGCATCAACCCCTTCGACCACGGTTCGAAGAACTACACGGACATCATGAAGACCCAGGCATTAAAGCAGGCACTGGAGGCCGGGCACTTCGACGCAGCGTTCGGAGGGGCCCGCCGGGATGAGGAGAAGTCCCGGGCCAAGGAGCGGATCTTCAGCTTCCGGGATCGCTTCCACCGATGGGACCCTAAGAACCAGCGACCGGAACTCTGGGACATCTACAACGGACGGGTCGACCGGGGGGAGAGCATCCGGGTCTTCCCGATCAGCAACTGGACCGAGCTCGACGTGTGGCAGTACATCCACCTGGAGGAGATTCCGATCGTTCCGCTCTACCGCTCGGCGGTCAGGCCCGTCGTGGAGCGCGACGGCACCCTGGTCATGGTCGACGACGACCGGTTCCGCCTTTCCGAGGACGAAGCGCCCGAGATGCGCTCGGTTCGCTTCCGGACCCTCGGGTGCTACCCGCTTTCGGGAGCCGTGGAGTCCACGGCTACCACTCTTCCGGAGATCATCCAGGAGATGCTGCTCGCCACCCGCTCGGAGCGGGAGGGTCGGGTCATCGACCACGACCAGTCCGCTTCCATGGAGGAGAAGAAGAGGGAGGGGTACTTCTAGATGTCCCATGCCTCGGATCCCATCGCCACCGACATCGAGACCTACCTGGCCGAACACGAACGCAAGAACCTGCTGCGCTTCCTGACCTGTGGCAGCGTCGACGACGGCAAGTCCACCCTCATAGGCCGACTCCTCCATGATTCGAGGATGATCTACGAGGACCACATGGCCGGCCTGGAGGCCGACTCCGCGACCTTTGGCTCAGCCGGGGACCAGGTCGACCTGGCGCTCCTCATGGACGGCCTGAAGGCCGAGCGGGAGCAGGGGATCACGATCGACGTGGCCTACCGGTACTTCTCCACGGCCCAGAGGAAGTTCATCATCGCCGACACCCCCGGACACGAGCAGTACACGCGCAACATGGTCACCGGTGCCTCCACATGCCAACTGGCCGTCATCCTGATCGATGCCCGCCTGGGAGTCCTGGCCCAGACCAGACGCCACAGCTACATCGTCAGCCTGCTGGGCATCCGAAACGTCGTGGTGGCCGTCAACAAGATGGACCTCGTTGGATGGTCGGAGGAGCGCTTCGACGAGATCTGCGGCGACTACCGGGAGTTCGCCAAGGGCTTGGACTTGGTCGATCCGTACTTCCTCCCGATGTCGGCACTGCAGGGCGACAACGTGGTCGAGCCGGGTGACAACCTCGCCTGGTTCGACGGACCACCCCTGATGGAACACTTGGAGACGGTCGATGTGGAGGTGGGCGTCGACCTGGAGCGCCTGCGCCTGCCGATCCAGATCGTGGTCCGACCCGACCTCGACTTCCGGGGCTTCGCCGGCACGGTGGCCTCCGGCGCGCTCAGGCCCGGTGACGGGGTGGTGGCCCTGCCCTCCGGCATGCGATCGACCGTGGCGCGCATTGTCACATTCGACGGCGATCTCGAGGTCGCCGGGCCGGGGCGGGCCGTCACCGTCACCCTGGTCGACGAGATCGACGTCAGCAGGGGTGACCTCCTGGTCGGCGTGGATCAGGTGCCTACCCGTGCCCACGACGTGGACGCCATGCTCGTGTGGATGGCCGCCGAGGAACTGGAACCCGGGCGGCAGTACCTGCTGCAGTCGGCCGGTGGCATCAGTAACGCCTCGATCACCTCCATCCGGCACCGAGTCGACGTCGACACCCTGGAGGAACGGCAGGCGGTGTCGCTGGGTCTGAACGACGTCGCCCGGTGTGCAGTCAGCTGCGACCGGGAGATGCTCTTCGACTCCTATGGCGAGAACCGCAGGACCGGGTCGTTCATCCTGGTGGACCGGATGTCCAACGCCACGGTGGGCGCCGGGATGGTCATCGGTGCGTCGTCAGCCTGGGATCGACAGCCCGATGCCGGCCTCCACCGACAGGCCTCCTCGATCTCCGGAGCAGAGCGGTCGGCCCGGTTCGGCCAGCAGCCCTGCACCGTGTTGCTCACCGGGCTGACGGCGGCCGGCAAGTCGACCATCGCCACGGCCCTGGAACGACGCCTCTTCGACCGCGGTGGTACGACCATCCGGCTGGACGGAGAGAACGTGCGCCTCGGCATAAGTCGTGATCTCGGCTTCAGCTCCCAGGAGCGCTCGGAGAACCTCCGCCGCGTCGCCGAGGTCGCCCGCCTGGTCAACAGCCAGGGCCTCATTGCGATCGCTGCCCTGGTGGCACCTAATGACGAGGTCCGGGCACGTGCCCGGGAGCTTGTTGGTGAGGACAGGTTCGTGGAGGTGTTCGTCGACACCCCGCTGGAGGTGTGCCGGGAGCGGGATGTGAACGGCATGTACGAAGCCGCCGACAGAGGTGAGATACCACAGTTCCCTGGAGTGTCGGCCACCTACGACCGGCCGACCGACATGGACCTCCGGGTGGATACCTCGGTCCAGGACGTCGCCGAGTGCGTGGACGCCATAATGGGCCTGCTCGCCGACCGGGGCTTCCTGAATGGCTGACAAGCCTGTGTCGGAACCTGTCTCGACGAACATCCTCCGGGTCGAGGGCCTGGTCGGTGCTGCCGACCGGGTGGCCCTGCTGGGACACGGTGGCCAGACCGTGTGGTTCACCGGCCTGTCCGGCTCGGGCAAGTCGTCGCTGGCCTTCGCCGTCGAGGAGGCCCTCGTGGCCCGGGGCGTCGCCGCCTACGTGCTCGACGGCGACAACGTCAGGTTCGGGCTGAACCGGGACCTCGGGTTCTCGGCGGCGGACCGCACTGAGAACGTCCGACGCATCGGTGAGGTCTGCCGTCTCTTCCAGGACGCCGGCCTGGTCGTCCTGTCGGCATTCATCTCGCCGTACAGGGCCGACCGCGACGCCGTCCGGGCGCTCCACCCCGAGGGCTCCTTCGTCGAGGTGTTCGTGGACACCCCCCTGGAGATCTGTGAAGCCCGTGACGTGAAGGGCTTGTATGCCAGGGCCAGGACCGGCGAGATCCCGGAGTTCAGCGGTATCTCGGCGCCCTACGAGGCCCCGGATGCCCCTGATATCACGGTGGACGCCACCCGGCCGTTGAGCGAGTGCGTGGGTGTGATGCTGGAGCACCTGGACGTCTGATCCGATGAGCGATCCCCTGCTAGAACCGTTCGACCTTGGAGGTCTCCGTCTACGCAATCGGATCTTCTCCAGCAGCCATGCGCCCGGCTACAACACCGACGGTACGCCCAGCGAGCGCTACGTCGCCTACCACGAAGAGAAGGCACGCGGCGGCATCGGCCTGACCATGGTCGGCGGTTCGTCCAACGTGTCACGTGATTCCGCCTCCCTCTGGGGGCAGTTGGACTTCGGGACGGATGCCATCCTGGATCCCCTGGCCGCCATGGTCGAACGGATCCACGGGCACGGGGCGGCCATCATGAGCCAACTCACCCACATGGGTCGGCGCACCGTGTCAAACGATGGGGACTGGTTGCCGACCATCGCCCCGTCCCCGGTGCGCGAGCCGATGCATAGGTTCTGGCCGAAACAGATGGAGCACTCCGACATCCGCCGGGTGGTGGCCGACTTCGCCACGGCAGCCCGGCGGGCCGAGGCCGCAGGCTTGGACGGCATCGAACTCGTCGCCACCAGCCACCTGATCGACCAGTTCTGGACCCCCCTGGTGAACCGCCGGACCGACGAGTACGGCGGCTCGCTGACCAACCGGCTCCGCTTCACAATCGAGGTTTTGGAGGCCATCCGCTCCACCATCGGGGACGGCCTGCTCGTCGGCATCCGCATGATCGGCGACGAGGACCAGCCCGGCGGTCTCAGCCGCGACGAGAGCCTCGAGATCGCGGTGAGGTTGGCCATCTCTGGCCTGCTCGACTTCCTGAACGTGGCAGGCTCGTCGCTGGCCACCGACGACGGCTTGTCGAAGGCAATTCCCCCCTCCGGGACCCCGCTGATGCCGCACCTCGGGATTGCCGCGGCGGTCAAGGAGGCCGTGGATCTGCCGGTGCTGCACGCAACCCGGATCACTGACCTCTCCTCGGCCAGACACGCCATCTCCGAGGGCCTCATTGACCTGGCGGGCATGACCCGCGCCCACCTGGCCGATCCGCACATCGTGGCCAAGTTGGAGCGTGGCGAGGCCGATCGGATCCGGGTCTGTGTAGGGGCGGCGTACTGCATCAACAGGCTGCACCTGGGCATGGAGTCGGTGTGCATCCAGAACCCGGCGACCGGCCGGGAGGTGGCCATCCCGCAATTGGTCACCCGCTCGTCAGGGCCCCGGAAGCGGGTAGTGGTGGTGGGTGCCGGGCCGGGTGGGCTGGAGGCGGCCCGGACCTGCGCGGAACGAGGCCACGACGTGGTCCTGTTCGAGGCCCAGGACCGGGTTGGTGGCCAGATGGTCCTGGCGGCCCGGGCCAGCGAGCGTCAGCGGGAGGTTGCTGGTCTCGTCGACTGGTTGGAGGCCGAGATCGGCCACGCCGGGGTGGACCTCCGGCTGTCGACGCCGGTGGGCGCCGATGACGTGCTGGCCGAGTTTCCCGACGTCGTCGTGGTCGCAACCGGGGGCCTTCCGGATACCGACTTCCTGGAGTCGGGGGCTGACCTGGTCCACACCTCCTGGGACGTGCTCAGCGGCGCCGTTCGACCGGTGGGTCGGATCCTCGTGTTCGACGACCACGGAGCCGAACGAGGGCTCTCCGTGGTGGAATACCTGGCCGACCGGGGGGCTTTAGGCCTCGAGGTCGTGACGCCGGACCGCCACGTGGGCTATGACCTGGCCACCTCACCCGGTCCCGCCTACCTGCGGATGTTGTACGGCCACGGGGTTGCCCTCACGCCCGACCACCGCCTGGTCCGGGTCCAGGAGGCCGACGGGAGGCTCCGGGCCACGTTGCGCAACGAGTACACCCGGGTGGAGGTGGTCCGGGAGGTGGACGCGGTGGTAACCGAGCACGGCGTGGTGCCCGACGGCAGCCTTTTCGAGGCGCTTCGTGACGGATCAGGCAACGAGGGGGTGGTCGACCTGGAGGCGCTCCTGGGCGGAAACCGGCAACCGGTTCCGGTCGACGGCTACACCCTGTTCCGCGTGGGCGACGCCGTGGCCAGCCGTGACGTGGCCGCCGCCCTCTACGAAGCGCGACGCCTCCTGCAGACCCTGTGACCGGATCGGAGCCAGCACCGATGATCACCGTCGCGCCGGTTCACCACGGTCGTGTCGAGCACTACGGGTAGTCGCTACCGGAAGGCGTTGCGGGTCGCAGTCCCCGGACGTGGAATGATTCGCGGCGATGAAGGTACTCAGCGACGACCAGGTCGAGGCCTTCCACCGCGACGGCTACGTGATGATGAAGGGGGCCGTCTCAGCCGACAACCTCACCGCCCTACAGGAGGTGTTCGCCGGTTGGATCGCCGACAGCCGTTCACGCACGGGCCCGTGGGGGACCACGGTCGACGGCCGGGCCCGCTTCGACGTCGAGCCGGGCCATTCGGCGGAGACCCCGGCTCTGCGGCGGGTCGCCTCTCCTGTCGAGGTCTCCGACGTCTATCTGGAGGTGATGCGGCTGGCTCCGATGGTTGACGCGGCGGCCCAGCTGGTGGGTCCCAATATGGAGTTCAACAACGCCAAGGTCAACTCGAAGCAGCCCGGGGCGGCCACCGCTGTCAGGTTCCACCAGGACTTCCTGTACGAGCCACATACCAACGATGACCTGGTAGCGGCCCTGGTTTTCCTCGACGACGTCACCGCGGAGAACGGTCCGTTGGAGGTTGTGCCGGGGAGCCACCGTGGTCCGTTGTACGAGCACTGGCAGGACGGAGTGTTTACCGGAACGGTGGCCGCCGATGTGGCTGACGAAGCAGCGGAGCGGGCAGTGGCCTGCCTCGGTCCGGCGGGTTCCGCCTGCCTCATGCACACCAGGATCCTCCACGGCTCTGCGCCCAACCGGTCGGCCTCGGCCCGCACCCTGTACATCTGTACCTACAGGTCGGAGGACAGCCAACCGCTGCAGGCCAACCACATCCCCAGTCGCTTCGACGGTGAGGTCGTGCGCGGGGTGGCGACGAACCGGGTGCGGTGCTCGGTATCGGAGATGACGTTTCCGGAGATCCCGACGGGTGCGTCGTTCTTCGACCAGCAGGCTCAGCTGGGGGCGGTGTGATGGCGGATTTGCTACGCCTGGCCTTCGGTACCGACGACGGCTTCGGAGGACGGGCCCGCATCGGCCTCGTGGTCCTTGAGAATGACCAGACCGTAGAGGCGGAGTTGCGGGGCCTCTGGCCTGACGGCGTCACGGCGTTCGTGACCCGGATCCCCATGGAGGACCAGGTGACGCCGGAGACCTTGCTGGCCATGGAGGAGCGAATCCCCGCGGCCGCCGGCCTGCTCCCTTCGACCTTCGGCTTCGACGCAATCGGCTATGGCTGCACCTCGGCGGCCACGTTGATAGGCGAGGACGGGGTGGACACGGCGATCCGGCGGGCCCATCCCGAGGTGCCGAACACCAACCCGATGGCAGCCGCCGTGGCGGCCATGGGCGCCCTCGGGGCAGTCAGGATCGGCGTGGTGACGCCGTACTCGGCCGAGGTAACCGCGGGAATCGTCGGGCATCTCACCCGGAAGGGTCTGGCGGTGGCGGTCGTCGGCTCCTTCCTCGAGGAGAGCGACTCGGTGGTGGCCAGGATCACCGAGGAGTCGGTGGCCGCCGCGGTCATTCAGTTGGTCGCCTCCGACCAGGCGAGAGCGGAACCGGTCAGGGAGACGGGCGCGGTGCGAACTGGAGGGGGAGCCGGGGGCCTGGACGCCGTGTTCGTCTCGTGCACCAGCCTCAGGGCGCTCGGCATCGTCGAGGACCTCGAGGCCGACCTCGGGATCCCCGTCGTCTCCAGCAACCTGGCGTTCGGCTGGCACCTACTGCGCCTGGCGGGGGTGGAAGATGCAATTCCCGGCCTGGGACGCCTCTACCGGCTCACGCTGGACGGGTCATCGGCGTGAGCCTCCCGGATCGGGGCTTTCCCCGGACCGAGTACGAGCAGCGGGCCGCGCGCGCCCACGAGCTGATGGCGGCCCTAGAACTGGACGCCCTCCTGGTCTGCACCGAGCCCGAGGTCCGATACCTGACGGGGTTCCACACGCCGTTCTGGCAGAGCCCGACCCGGCCCTGGTTCGTCGTCCTGCCCGCCGACGGCACGCCGGTCGCCGTGATTCCGGAGATCGGCGCTTCGGCCATGGCCGACACGTGGCTGGACGACGTCCGCACCTGGCCGGCACCCCGCCCGACCGACGACGGGCTCAGCCTGCTGCTCGAGACGCTTCGGGAGGTGTCCGGGCGCCGGCCCGGGTCTACGGGGAGGATCGGCCTACCCATGGGTCCAGAGACCCACGTCCGGATGCCCCTGGCGGACCTCGACGCCCTGCGAGACAGGATCCCACCCCTGGATCTGGTGGACGCCACCAAGGTCGTCCGTGGACTGAGGATGGTCAAATCGGACCTCGAGATCCGCAAGGTCGCCCACGTCTGCGACGTGGTGTCGGGTGCCTTCGAGGGGATACCGGACCTACTTTCGACCGGCATGACCGAGCGTGAGGCGTTCGCCGCCTTCCGTGTCGACCTGCTCCAACGGGGCGCCGACGACGTGCCGTATCTGGTGGGGGCATCCGGGCCGGGCTTCGACGACATCATCAAGCAACCCAGCGACCGGGTGATCGGCACGGGCGACCTGCTCATGTTCGACACGGGCACAACCTTCGACGGGTACTTCTGCGATTTTGACCGCTATGTGGCCTTCGGCCGGGCTGACGACGACGCGATGCGGGCCTACGGCACGGCCTGGGCCGCCACCGAGGCCGGCCTGGCCGCCGTCCGACCGGGAGCCACCACCAGCGACCTCTGGCGGGCCATGGCCCGGGTGCTCGAGAGTGGAGGGCCACTGGGCAGCTCGCCTGGAAACTCCGTGGGTCGCCTGGGCCACGGGCTGGGCATGCAGGTCACCGAATGGCCGTCCAACACCGGCGACGACGACACAGTGCTCGCCGAGGGGATGGTGCTGACCCTGGAGCCGTCGCTGACCTGGGCCCCGGGCCGGATGATGGTCCATGAGGAAAACCTGGTCGTCCGGGCCGACGGCCCTGAGTTGCTATCCCGTCGGGCCCCGGCCGAACTCCCAATCATCAGTTGACATGGTCGTGTCCAGCCAGGGGGTTCCGGTCCTGGGCTCGGAAGAATCCAAGGGGCTCGTCGAGGCGCTGTCCGGCGTCGGCTTCGCAGCCGTCCGGGACCACCACGTGCCCGATGCCGATCTGGCGGCAATGCGGCGCCTCCTGGTCGCCCTGTTCGACGTAGATGATGGGGCGAAGGACCGGCAGTCCGTCAGCCGGGACGACTACAGGGGATACATACCACTGCGCTTCTTCTCGCCCAACCGGGACAAGGCAGCGCCGCCGGACGGCTTCGAGGGTTACAAGCTGCACTGGGAATGCCCACCCGACCATCCGGTGCGTTCCGAATGCGCCCACTACGGTCCGAACCGCTGGGCTGACCACCTTCCGGAGATGCCGTCGGTGGTGGAATCCTGGTGGGCGGCCATGGAGGCCTTCTCCAGCCGGCTGATGGCCGGCCTGGCCGACGCCGTGGGCCTCCAGGGGAAGGGACTTGCCGAGGCGATGGAGGCTCCGCTCACCAACGTGACGCTGCTCCACTACCCGGGTCGACGCGCCAACGATCCGGCGCCGGGCTTCCACCCGCATAAGGACATCACCGTGGTGACCATCCTGGACCCCGACCCGGTCGGGGGGCTCGAGGTCCGGACCCGGGATGGAGACTGGGTGGAGGCCGGGTGTCCGGATGATGCCCTGCTGGTGAACGTGGGCGACCTGCTGGAGGTCTGGTCCGGAGGACGGCTGGTGTCCACCCCGCACCGGGTCACCAACCCGGAGGGCGTCGAGCGCTACAGCGCACCGTTCTTCGTGGTGCCCAACCACAGGGTGGTCGTGGAACCACTGCTGGACCCGGTCGACGGGTTCGAGTCCCGGTCCGTCGACGTAGGCCGTGTGACCGCTGAGGTCTGGCGGACCAACTGGCCTGGCGAGGCACCGTCGGACAGTGCCAGCCACCTTGGCACCGTCGAACCGTAGACGGGCCTGCTGTCCTGTCCACGGGCCCGTCCAGCGGCCGCTCTTATGGGTTGGCCTGCAGGAACTGCCTGATTCCGCCCACGAGCACCTCCGGGGCGTCCTCCTGGCAGAAGTGTCCGACGCCGGGCATCTCGACCACGGGTGCGTCGGGCCACAACGCCCGGAAGTCCGCGATCGCCCGGTCTGGCGGGATCGCCCCGTCCTCCATGCCCTCGAAGAGGATGGCGGGCTTGGCGCAGAGATCGGCCACCCCCGCGGCCCCCGCTACGACATAATCGCGGATGCGACCCAGGTAGGCATCCAGGGGGAACTCCAGTCCCCCGATGGCCGACTCCCGGTCCGGGAACGGCATCGAATACGCCCTGATCCAGGTGTCGTCCACCGCCGCCGAGTTGGTGAATCCGATGATCTTCATGACCGACAGGACCGTGGATCCGAGGTTCAGTAGGACATCGGCTGTCCGCCCCGACTCCAGACCCTCGCCTATCCAGCGGAACCACCTGGACTCCGACGTCGGCGTGACCGTCGACGCGTCCACGGTCCCGTAGCCGGCCAGTGTGTTGGCGAACACGATCCGCTTGATTCGATCCGGGTGGCGCACGGTGAGGGCGGCCGCGATGGGTCCGCCCCAGTCCTGGCCGACGAGAGTGATGTCCTGGAGGTCCAGGTGCTCGACCAGAGCCAGGAGGTTCTCGGTGTGGGAGCACAACGTGTACTCCCGGTCCTGGGGCGTTTCGGACTTACCGAAACCCATGTGGTCGGGGACCACCACGCGGTTGTGCACCGCCAGCGGACCGATCATGTGCCGGTACAGGTACCCCCAGGTCGGCTCTCCATGCAGGCAGACGATCGGTTCTGCGCCACGCGGCCCCTCGTCCACGAAGTGCTGGACGAAACCATGACCATCGAAGGTATGAGGGGCGAAAGGGAACGTCGAGTCGAACGTCTCTTCGAGGGGGACCATGGGAACCTCCGACCGATGGACGGGTTGGAGCGGGCGGGTCACAGCGGTCCGCCGGCGGACAGCCATGTTGGCAGACGAGCCGGCCGGGCACGACACTCGGACCAGCCATCGATGCGCCGGGGGAGCCATGGAGAAGGCCGAGCAGGTCGCCCAGATCAAGTTGCTCATGTCCCGCCTCTCGGGCGGGGCCTGATGGAGGCCCTTCGTACGCCCGAGGAGCGGTTCGCCGACCTTCCCGACTACCCGTTCGAACCCAACTACGCGGAGGTCCAGGACGGCGAGGGCGGCATCCTGCGGGTCCACTACCTGGACGAGGGACCGGCAGATGCGGCACCGGTGCTCCTCGTCCACGGCGAACCGTCCTGGAGCTATTTATACCGTCACATGGTTCCGATCCTCGTAAATGCCGGCCACCGGGTCGTCGTGCCCGACCTCGTCGGGTTCGGACGTAGCGACAAGCCAACCCGACAGACCGACTACTCGTACGCCCGACACGTGGCCTGGCTCTCCGAGCTCGTCTTCGACCACCTAGACCTCCGGGACGCCACATTCTTCGGCCAGGACTGGGGAGGCCTCCTCGGCCTTCGCCTGGTGGCCGCCGAGCCTGACCGGTTCACCAGGGTCGTCATCGGCAACAGCGGCCTGCCGACCGGCCACGGTCCGGCCAGCGAGGCTTTCCTGCGTTGGCAGCGTTTCTCGCAGACCACCCCTGTATTTCCTGTCGGTGACCTGGTTGGGAGGGCCTGCACCACGGAGTTGTCAGCGGCGGTGGTCGCCGCCTACGACGCCCCGTTCCCGGACGACACCTTTAAGGCCGGCGCCCGCATCTTCCCCTCGTTCGTGCCTACCAACCCGGATGATCCTGAGACGGCGCCAAACCAGGCGGCGTGGCGGGTCCTGGAGGCCTTTCAGAAGCCATTTCTCTGCGCCTTCAGCGACTCGGACCCGGTCACCGCAGGTGGTGACGCCCCCTTCCTGGCCAAGGTGCCCGGTGCCCGAGGGCGCCAGCACCCGACCATCGTCGGCGCGGGCCACTTCCTTCAGGAGGATGCCGGACCGGAGTTGGCAGCAGTGATCCGGGACTTCATTAGCGACACCTCCTGACAGGGGACCAGACCCGTGCACGTCGACGAGATCCCGGTGGCCCATACCCCGGATGGCTACTGGGCGGAGATGCCGGCTCCGGTGCTGGCCGGATGTACGACCCCGTTGCATCCGAATGCACCAGACCTCCGAGGAGCGTGGCGAACAATTCGGGCCGAGATCGACGGTACACCGGCGGAACCCGAGTCACCGTTCGCCACCCACGTGGAGCGGGTCGAACAGGCGGGGGACCGGGTTGTGGTCTGCAGCGGAGGCGTAACCCACGACATGCGGGCCGACGGCACCCTGGAGAACGGCGTGCACGACGTCAGCGGATTAGGGGGCGCAGAGATCCACGTGGTTGCTACCTTCGAGGAGGGGCGGCTGGTCCTAAGACCCGTCGACATGGACGTGGAGGTAATCCGGTGGCGGGAAGGTGACCTGATGGTCTGGCAGTTCGGCCCGTCGATCAGCGTGTGGATGGAACGGATCGACGGCCCTGAGGGGCGGCGATGACCTCGAAACAACCGACATACGGAACGGTCGACCGCTCCTACGGGATACGCCTGGCGACGACACCGCCGGACCGGGACGGTCCCATCTGGATGGTCAACCTGATGCGCTACCGGGCCGAAGCCGTGTACCGGGAGGTGTCCGACACCGGGCCAGGCTCCGGCGTGACCGGCAGGGAGGCCGACGAGCGTTACTCACCCATCGACATACTGCACGACATAGGCGCCAGCGTCGTGTTCATGGGAGACGTGGCTGAGCAGCTCCTTGGCGACTCACCTGTGTGGGACCGGGTCGGTGTGGTTCGATACCCGACCCGGCGGTCGTTCATCGAGATGCAGCAGCGGGAAGACTTCCGTGAGAAGCACCTGCACAAGGAGGCCGGTATGGCCGAGACGATCGTGGCCGGCTGCCTGCCGATCGACCCACCGATCGACCACCTCGGGGAGGTCGCCTGGGATGACGTCAAGTACCCGCCCAGCGACGGGGACGGCCCTCTGATGGTGATCCACGTGCTGCGGTTCGCCGAGGGCGACGCAGAGGCCGACATGGCCGCCTACCAGACGGCGGCGTTCGCCGTGGCGTCGGCACACGGGGCTCGGATCTCAGGCTGGTTCGGAGTCGAGGGGACCATCATCGGAGACGGTCGACGCTGGGACCAGGTGCGCTTCAACCTCTTTCCCAGCCGGGCGGCATTCATGTCCGTGTTGGCCGACCCGTCCCGCCTGGAGGCGCAACGGGCCCACCGGGAGGTGTCGATAGCGGACACCTACACCCTCCTGGTGCGTCCCGCCGTCGATAGCCTCGCCGCTTCGATCCGATCTGCCTGACCGGGCTCCACGTCATGCCAAACGAGTTCGTCCAGGTCGATGCCTTCACCGACCGGCCCTTCAGGGGCAACCCTGCCGCCGTCTGCATTCTGGACGTACCGGCAGAGGAGGAGTGGATGCAGGACGTCGCCCGGGAGATGAACCTCTCGGAGACGGCCTTCTGCCATCCGTCGACGGTGGTAGCGGGGGAGTGGGAACTCCGCTGGTTCACCCCGGGGTCCGAGGTTGACCTGTGTGGGCATGCCACGTTGGCCACCGCACACGTCCTGGCCACAGAGCACGGTTCGACGGACACCATGGGCTTCCACACGCGGTCCGGCCGACTGTCGGCGACCGTGGGAGAAACTGGGGACATCACCCTCGACTTTCCGGTCGACGAACTGGTTCCGGTCGATGTGACAGCGGAGATGGGCGCAGCCCTTGGCGTCGAGGTGTTGGCCGCTGCGTACGGGCGCACCGACCTCCTCCTGGAAGCCGGTGCAGACGCCGACGTGCGCTCCTGCATTCCCGACCTGGGAGCAGTGTCCGCCCTGGCAGAACGAGGGGTGATCCTGACTGCGCGCAACGAGCGGGAAGGCTTCGACGTGGTGTCCCGGGTGTTCGCCCCGAATGTGGCCATACCAGAGGACCCGGTGACCGGTTCCGCCCACACCACGCTGGCCGTCTGGTGGGTACCCCGGTTGGGTAGTGCTGCGTTCCGGGCCGAGCAGGCGTCCCAGAGGGGCGGCGAACTGGAGGTCGAGCTGGTCGGTGACCGAGTGCGCATCACCGGCCGCGCCGTGACCGTCGTGCGTGGGACACTCCTGCCCTGACCGGCTTGTAGCCAGCGTGGAACCCAACGGAGGTGTGATGGCTGACAGGACGACCTTGAGGCGGAAGCCGGAGCGCGCTGTCACCGACATGACGGCGATCCAATCGGTGATCGACGAGGCGGTACTTGCCCACGTGGGGATCGTCGCCGGTGAAGGCGAAGCCGCACATCCGGTTGTCATACCCATGTTGCACGCACGCCACGGTGACCGCCTGCTCCTCCACGGATCGCCGGCCAGTCGCCTGCTGCGTGCCGGGAGGGCCGGCGTACAGGTCTGCGTCACCATGACGCTGGTCGACGCCCTGGTACTGGCCCGTTCCGGATTCCACCACTCCATGAACTACCGCTCGGTGGTGGTCATGGGCGCCGCCACCGAGATCACCGATCATGCCGACAAGGTGGCGGCACTAGACCGCCTTGTGGAGCACGCGGTTCCCGGCCGTACGGCTCAGATCCGCCCGCCCACGGAGAAGGAGGTGGCGGGCACCCTGGTGCTGTCCCTTCCGCTGGACGAGTGCTCGATGAAGGTCCGTATCGGGCCGCCCATCGACGACGAGGTGGACATGGATGCCGACGTCTGGGCCGGGTTGATCCCACTCCGGGTGGGGGTGGGGGAACCGGTTCCCGACGAGGCCACCGGCGATGCCACTGTCCCCGGCCACGTCGCCTTCTGGTCGCGGGGCGACCGGTAGAGGACCGGGGCTGTGGCCTTCGTCGGGGCGATCGACCAGGGAACCACCAGCACGCGGTTCATGGTGTTCGACCATGCCGGTCGGGTCGTGGCGATGGCCCAGCGCCCCCATGCCCAGCACTTCGACCAACCCGGATGGGTGGAGCACGATGCCGTCGAAATCCTGGTGAACACCCTGGCTGTGATCGACGAGGCACTGGCCGGGGCCGACCTGACCGCCGCCGACATGGTGGCTGTGGGCATCACGAACCAGCGGGAGACCTCAGTCGTGTGGGACCGGGCCACCGGCGAGCCGGTCCACCGCGCCATCGTCTGGCAGGACACCCGGACCGACGGGATCGTCGACCGGCTGGCAGGCGATGCCGGTCCGGACCGGTTCCGGTCCACGACCGGCCTTCCGCTGGCTACCTACTTCACCGGGCCCAAGGTCTCGTGGCTGCTGGAGGAGGTGGCGGGCCTGCGGGAACGGGCCGAGGCCGGTGCTCTGTGTGCGGGCACCATCGACTCCTGGCTGCTCTGGAACCTGACCGGTGGCGCCGGCGGCGGCAGGCATGCCAGCGACGTCACCAACGCCTCACGGACCCTCCTGATGGACCTGGGCACGCTCGACTGGGAGCCGGCACTGGTTGCCGAGATGGGCATTCCGGAGTCGATGCTGCCCGAGATCGTTCCCTCCATCGGTCGGCTGGGTATCGGCACCGGTCCGCTGGCCGGCGTGCCCATCTCCGGCATCCTCGGCGACCAGCAGGCCGCCCTCTTCGGACAGGGCTGCCATGCAGCGGGCGAGGCAAAGAACACCTACGGCACCGGCTGCTTCCTGCTCATGAACACCGGCACCGACACCGTGCCGTCGACCAACGGCCTCCTGACGACCGTGGCCGTCCAGGTGGCCGGACAGCCAGCCACCTATGCCCTGGAGGGCTCGGTGGCCATGGCCGGAGCGACCGTGCAGTGGCTACGCGACGGCCTAGGGCTGATCGCCGGCTCCGACGAGATCGAGGAACTGGCCTGCTCGGTGGACGACAACGGCGACGTCTACCTGGTGCCGGCCTTCTCTGGGCTGTTCGCCCCACACTGGCGATCCGATGCACGCGGCGTCGTGGTTGGTCTCACCCGCTTCACAGAGCGAGGGCATCTGGCCCGGGCGGCGTTGGAGTCGACCGCCTTCCAGACGGCAGAAGTGCTCGACGCCATGCTGGCCGACAGCGGGGTTGCGATTTCCGAGTTGAAGGTCGATGGGGGCATGGTGGTCAACGACCTGCTGATGCAGTTCCAGGCTGACCTGTTGGGCGTGGACGTGGTACGTCCGGTGGTGGCCGAGACCACAGCGCTGGGTGTTGCGTATGCTGCTGGCCTGGCCGAGGGGTTCTGGTCCGACCTGGACGACGTTCGGGCCAACTGGCAGGAGGACCGCCGTTGGGAGCCCGACATGGATGCTGACGAGCGACAGCGGCTCACCATCCGGTGGGCGCAAGCCGTGGAGCGCACCCTGGACTGGGCCTGAGGCGCGACGGCTACCCGGCGCACTGCCGGGTTGCCGGCTCCGGAACCCCGGGTCACCGATTCGATGCCCTGAGAATACGCTGGAGGGCCGTGATGGCCGAGCCAACCCCCTATGCAGGTGTTGCCAACGGGGAGTACCACCCGCCGGTTCCGATCCAGATTCCGCCGCTCTGGGCCTGGCCACCCAGGCCGGTCGCCACAGTGCGGTGGTTCATCGGCAGCCTGCTCTACCCCTGGGTCGGCCTCTACCTGATCCTGTCGGTCGTGATCTGGAGGTGGCTCCTGCCCTCTGAGGAGTCCATGGCAACCCTCCGGCTGGGATGGATCCTCCAGATCTGGATCCGCAACCTGGCCCTGCTCACCCTCGTTGCCGGTGGGCTGCACCTGCTGCTGTACCGGCGACGCAGCCAGGACCGAGACTTCAAGTTCAACGGCCGTTGGCCGGTCGAGAGCCGCAGGTTCCTGTGGCGTAGCCAGGTCCGCGACAACATGTTCTGGACGCTCGTTAGCGGGGGGTTCTTCTGGACGGCGTACGAGTCGCTCACCCACTGGGCCTATGCCAGCGGGCTAGTCGGGCGTCCTGACTGGGCGTCGAACCCAGCGTACGTGTTCCTCATGGCCACTCTCGGCGTGGTGCTCTGGTCGACGGCCCACTTCTGGGCCAACCACCGGCTCCTCCACTGGAGGCCGCTATACAGGATCGCCCACGAACTGCACCACAGGAACGTGAGTCCCGGTCCGTGGAGCGGCATCTCTATGCACCCGCTGGAGCACCTCATCTACTTCTCGGTGTTCCTGCTCTGGTGGGTCGTGCCCGTGCACCCCGTGGTCATCCTGGCGTGCGGCATGTACCAAGGGCCCGGCCCGGCCCCGTCCCACTCGGGCTTCGAGCGGGTCCGTCTCGTCCGCCGGTGGTCGGTGCCTGCGGGAGACCTGTTCCACCAGTTGCACCACCGCTGCTTCGAGGTCAACTACGGCAACACGACGACGCCGATCGACAAGGTGACCGGGACCTGGCACGACGGGACCCGCGAGATGGACGAGCGCCTGAAGGGTCGCCGTCGGGCCGAGCAGGTTGCCTGAGGCAGGGACCGAAGGTCCGGCCTGAAGGACTGGCCTCCGGTGACGATAGGAGAGCCGATCTGGGCCACGCTCGGGGCATGACGGAACCCGCCACCAGCCAGGCCGACCAGATCATCGGTCGCGCCACCAGCGAGTCCACCCCCTGGTGGCCCGATCCCGTCCTGCCGGCCACCGGTACTCCGAACGTGGTCGTGGTGCTCCTGGACGACACCGGCTTCGCCCACCTCAGTTGCTACGGAGGGCTGGTGGACACCCCCAACTACGACCGCCTGGCCGAACGCGGCCTGCGCTACACCAACTTCCACACCACGGCGCTGTGCTCGCCGACCCGGGCCTGCCTCCTGACCGGTCGCAACCACCACGCGGTCGGCATGCGGGCCGTCTCTAACTTCGACACCGGATTTCCCAACATGCGGGGCAGGATCGCCCGCTCGGCCGGAACCATGGCCGAGATGCTCAGCGACGAGGGTTTCGCAACGTGGGCGGTGGGCAAGTGGCATCTCGCCCCCATGCGCGAGGCATCGGCCGTCGGACCATTCGGAGACTGGCCGCTGCAGCGCGGCTTCGACCGCTACTACGGGTTCATGCAGGGGGAGACCGACCAGTTCCACCCCGAGCTGTACGAGGACAACCGGCTCGTCGACCCGCCCCGCACACCTCAGGACGGATACCACGTCACCGAGGACCTCCTCGACCGCGCCATCGACCTGGTGCGGACCCAGCACACGATGGTTCCCGAGCGTCCCTTCTTCCTGTACTTGGCGTTCGGAGCCACCCACGCGCCCCACCAGGCACCCGACGCCTACCTCGAGAAGTGGCGGGGACGCTTCGACGACG
>Ga0209752_1000417_pt1 | contig 20950 bp, 14 predicted proteins | sample METZYME_3_250m_FD_187548 | JGI IMG/M metagenome (GOLD analysis project Ga0209752, IMG submission 187548) | Marine microbial communities from oxygen minimum zone in mesopelagic equatorial Pacific - METZYME_3_250m (SPAdes) (version 2) | ecosystem: Environmental > Aquatic > Marine > Oceanic...
GCGCTGAGTCCACAGCGACGCGCTGGAGAGACGATTGAGCCCTGCGTTTCAGTACCGATGCCAAAAGCGACACAACCAGCCGCTGTCGCCGATGCTGGGCCGGCCGACGAGCCACTTGAACCTTGCTCAGGGTTCCAAGGGTTCTTCGTCTGGCCACGGTACCAGTTGTCACCAGAAGCGAAACGACCCGTGGCGAGTTTAGCGATCAACACTGCACCAGCCTCCCGCAGGCGGATGACAACCTCGGCATCCTCATCGATGATCTGGTCTTGAAAGTCTTCCGAGCCCCATGTCGTGGGTGCCCCTGTAACACTGAATAAATCCTTTACTCCGTACGGGATTCCGTGAAGTGGACCGTGCCAATTACCTGCTTGAAGGTCTATCTCGGCCTGTTGCGCTTCCTCACGAGCACGCCCCTCCAAGATTGTTACGGCGCACAGCAAAACCGGGTCGAAGCGTTTGATTCGCTCGAGATAAATTTCGGTCAAATCTATGGGCGAGATGTGCCGATCACGAATCAGTGCGGAGAGTCGATGCACTGGTAGAAACGCGATTTCCTCTGGCCTGGTGGGAACCTCGCCTTCCCAGGTGGGGATAGCTATCGGATAGCTCTCGAATGGGTTGCCATCAGCCCCGACCCACAATTTTTCTATGAGCGCACCGGTGCCACCCGGATAGGCCTGGAACTGAAAAGCCGGCGGCTCGCCATTGCCAAGCGGTCTAAGCGGAGCGTCTTCCGGAGATGTCTGGCTATTCGGTTCATCACGCTCCTGGGACCCCCTTGGGCTGCAACCAACGGCACTAGATGCCGCCGCTACCGCCGCTAACTTGAAGAAATCTCGCCGCCGGATTCCATTAGCTTCCTCGCACCGTCTCGTCATTGCGCTGTGCTCCTTCATTAAGGTCCCAGGTGTCCAGTTCTCCGCGCACAAAACAATCGTTGCGGATGAAATGAATCTATAGCTTCAAATATGCAACGAAACAACAGGATGTATTCAGCAGGGTGCTGCAAAACCACCTCGGATAGCTGCCCGTCCCCTCGTGATAGCCTGCGACTATTGAACTCCATTGCCATAAGGAGACCCTTGATGAGGCAAATACACTTGTATCGATTCGGTCTGATTTTCGCTGTTTGCAGTCTCGTCACGATGTTGTTTAACCACACGATTTCGGCCCAGGAGCCCAAAGACTGGGGTGATGATCTTGTTTTTCATACCTTTTCAATCGCGGCAGTCGACCCATCAACGGGTGAGTCTGGCGTGGCGGTAACCACCCGGGTCCCATGCGTCGGGAACGGTGTGCCGTGGGTCCGAGTAGGTGTCGGGGCAGTAGCAACGCAAGCATCAACTCGGACAGCATACGGTGCAGAACTGTTCGACATGCTCGAGCAAGGTATGTCACCCGCAGACGCGCTTGCGACTGCGGTCGCAAGCGATCCAGCAGCTAGCCGGCGGCAGGTTGGTGTGGTGGCACTCGACGGCCGAGCTGCCCAGCACACGGGCGATGCAACTTCTTCGTGGGCTGGACACCGCTCTGGTGTTAACTACGCCGTGCAAGGCAATACACTAGTGGGCCCGGAGGTTGTGGAGGCCGTCGCCGACAATTTCGAAAATACTGAGGGGTCGGTTCGGCACCTCGCCGACCGGCTCATCGAAGCACTGGCAGCGGGTCAAGTAATGGGTGGTGATTCACGAGTTGGCCGGCTTCAATCAGCAGCAGTGATCGTTGCTGATCCCCGGGAGGGCCGCTCACGTCGAGCCGACGGAATGACGGTACAAATCAACGTTTGCGAACACCCAACACCGGTCGTCGAACTGCGGCGCGTATACAACACCATTTCCCGCACCCTTGGCTATCGCTCCCTACAACAGTATTCCGGTCCTGACGTATGGCAACTCAAGATAATCCTTCACGCACTCAGTTATTACAGGGCCGGAGAGTCCCCACTTGAAGGTGGTGACGAGGCCCAGCTATACACAGACGAAGCGATCGAGGCCGTGGATGCCTTCCGCACAGACCAGGGGCTAGCTACGGCGCTGCGCGGCTATGTAGACCCTCAAACCGTTGCGTTGCTCTGGCAACAACTAGAAAATCTTGGTATCGCCGACGAAATTCAGATGGATTTACTCGAAACGGTTTCGGTCCGGCGTTAATAACACCAATAACACCTCAAGAGTTCTTTTACACCAGATTGGCCTCCAACAAGCTGACCAGGTGATCCCACACCCCTCGCGACGTAAACGTATAGAACGTAAAGGAGACAGGAATGCTCAGAACATTGCTGGGTTGTACAACCGCACTTATCGTTTTTTTGAACTTCGGCCCCGCCACTACTTTGTCCGTGGCCGTTCAAACCGCCGGAGCAACACAAGTTAACAAAGCTGATATCGACGCAACCGTGGACGCAGCTCCGGAGGGTCGTGTGAGTGATCAGCAAATCCGCATGGTCGACGCGGGAGGCCACAATGTCGGAATCGGCGTCGTACATCGACCCGCAACCAACAGCGGCAGTGGCATCGTTCACGACAAGCAAACCGAGGTATATCAAATTCTTTCCGGTGCCGGCGAAATGATTACCGGAGGCACACTGACAAATTCACGACCGATGAACCCAATGGGGGCCACCGTTCGTCAACTTACCGGACCGAGTTCATTCGGGACCGGGATCGAGGGCGGAGAAAGCCGCCGGGTCGTTGCAGGGGACATGGTTATCGTTCCAGCAGGGGTGCCACATGGGTTCAGCCGGATAGAGGAAGCCATTACCTACCTGGTGATTCGCGTGGATCCCGAACAGGTTGTCGAACTCAAATAAGGCCACTCTTGTTGATCCGATGGAAGAATAGGTACAGAATCTGGCGCAGTACGTACCCTGATTCTCAGCGAGGAGGAATAAATGTCACTCTCCCGTAGGGCCCTGTTCGCCGGTGGAGGCAGCTCAAGCGCAAACTTCGCGCAGCTGGTGGCCGCCCGCGGACGCGAGGCACTTGTCGCGGAGCTAGGACCACTCGGCGGTGAGTCCGGGCTGATTCCGAGGCCACAAAGAGGTGAAATCCGCCTGACAAGCAACGAAAACCCGTTCGGCCCGCCGCCTTCGGCAATGGCAGCGATCCGTGATGGCTTCGTAGACTCGAGCCGTTATCCCTCGAACACGCAACCGAGCATGAGCGACTTGACTACCGCGCTCGCCGACCGGCTAGGGTGCGAGACTTCTAACATCGTTCTAGGTGCTGGCTCTGGTGAACTTCTCAAGCGAGTTGCACAGGCCTACGTGAGCCCGGATCGTCACCTCGTGACAGCAAGCCCAACTTACCTGCAAACGTCGGGGGTGGCCCGCTACCTGGGTGCCGAGGTTAAGGCAATCTCCTTAACCAACGATGGCAAGTTGGACCTTGACGCGATGGCTGACGCTTCACGCGGCGCCGGGTTGGTCTTCGTCTGTAACCCCAACAACCCGACGGGCACAGTGCACTCCGCGTCCGACGTGCACGAGTTCATGACCAAAGTCCGACTTGCATCTCCTGAGACGGTGATCCATTTCGACGAGGCCTACCACGAATACGTCACCGACCCGAACTACGAGTCGGTGGCCTGGGCGGCTTGCGAATTTCCGAACGTGTTTGTCAGCCGGACCTTTTCGAAGATATTCGGCATGGCCGGCATGCGAATCGGCTACGGCGTCGCCAGTGGGCCAACGATAGCGAAATTGCAGAGCTTAGCCTTGGGTATGAACATCTCGGTGCCGTCAGTGAGTGGCGCCCACACAGCTTTGCAGGATCCTTCTTACGAACCGAAAGAAAAACGCCGCAATACAGAGGCGCGCCAGTACACAGTCGATTTTTTAAACGGACTCGGCTACGAAGTCTTCGACTCGAACACCAATTTCATTTTCGCGAACATCGACCGGCCTGCAGCAGAATTCCGCAGCGCCTGCCGGGAGCATGGAGTGGGTGTTGGTCGTGACTTTCCACCGATGGAAAAAACGCACGCACGTATCAGCATTGGCACGATGGACGAAATGCAGCGTGCTTGTGAGGTCTTTAAGGAGGTGCTGGCATGACCGTCTCCCGCAGAAACGTCGTAAAGAGCATCAGCATAGGCACTACCGCTGCCGCCATCATGTCGTTCGACGGGCCTCGCTCGATCGCGCGTGCCATGTCGATGGCACTGCCACCGCAGGAGCGTCCACTGCTACTGCATAACAATGAGAACCCGCTCGGCCCTGGCTCATTCGTAACTCAGCACATGAACGAGGCCATGGACATGGGACTAGGCAGCTTGTATGGCCTGCCCAGCCGCCAGACAATCCAGGCGATCGCCGATGCTTACGCGATTCCAACGGAGTCTCTGATGCTTGGCAACGGCTCTACCCAGCTGTTGCAGTCGATCACACACATCTATACGTCTCCGGATCGGGGTTTGGTGACCGCAGCGCCGTCGTTTGAAACCTGCCCCGATTACGCCAACCTTATGGGCCATCCTGTGAGCGCCTTGCCTCTTGATGACAACCTGATGGTCGACCTTGACGCAACGGCTGAGGCGGCCCGAGGCGCCGGCTTGGTCTTCTTCTGTAACCCCAACAACCCAACCGCGACACTGCATGATGGCACCGCCGTCGATGCCTTTCTCGATCGTGTCCTGAGCGAGTCTGACGCGATGATCATTGTCGATGAAGCGTACTTCGAGTACGTGACTAACCCTAACCATAAGACGCAAATCCCGCGGGCACTTGAAAACGAGCGCGTCATCGTGTCGCGCACTTTCTCGAAGGCACACGGCATGGCTGGTATGCGCTTAGGTTGGCTAGTCGGCCATCCCGACACGGTCTCCAAGTTGCGTGAATGGCAATATGGAGGCACGCTCAACGCCCCCGCCCTGTTGGGTGCTAAGGCGTCAATTGAGGATCCGGCACGTATTCAGAACGAAGTCGAGCGCAACACGGCAGTTCGTGCTTTCACCATGAACTGGGCGAAATCTAAAGGCATGGAAGCCACCGACTCGCAGACCAATTTCGTCTTCATCAAAACGGGTCTGCCAGCGAGTGCTTTCCGTGAAGCCTGTGAGCAGCGCAACATTCTAGTAGGGCGTGATTTTCCGCCCTACGAAAACCAGTGGATGCGAATCTCACTCGGTACGATGGGTGAGATGGAACGCGCCATCGACGTTTTCGACCAGGTTATGACGGATCTCGACGGGTTGAGTTCTCGACGGGGAGCGGTCGCCGCGTAAATCCGCCCACACCAGCTAAATTCCGTTCCTCGGGTGCGCATTGGCATTGGGCCGCACCCGAGTTGAACGAGCGCGCGAAGGGAGTTATTTAGCCCCCTTGGATAAGTGCGGCCACCTCGTTCATTCGCTCTACGAGCCTCGCGATTGCCTCTACATAGCGCGTCTCCCATTCCGGAACCTCAGCGGGATCGTCAGTCTCGATCTCGTAGCGGACACCCGGCAACATCCATGACGCGTAGCCACTAAAGGGGTCGGGTGAAACGTAAAGAGATCGGCTCCACGGACGATCCTGCAAGCCTCTATCATCAAGCCATGCCTTCTCTAGCCCAATAAAGGCGGAGTTAATGCGTTTTGCTTCTCCATCGGATAACGAGCCTGCTGCAACGCGCTGTGCGCGGGCGTCGTTCAAAGCTGCTGCAGCCACGTCAAGATCACGGGTGGCGGCAAGCAGCCGGCTCAGATTCACATCAACCCCGCGCTGAGTAGCAACGTCAATGAGTGTCTGGACATGGGTTCGCGTATCAACAGCGTAACGTGTCACGTCATAGGGCAGTAGGTCAGCGTTGGCGAAGCGCAGCGCCAACAACCCATCAGCGCGGGCAATCATCGGACCGAACACCCATTCAGCATCGCCGAAGCGCTCGTACCAAGCGAAATTGTCATAGTTGGAGTGGTAAATACCGCTGCGGCCACCGGATCCCAAGCTCGCCGAGGGAATCCCAGCATGAGTGTAAAAGGCTACGTGGTCGGAACCGCCACCCAAGTTGCCCATGGTAGGCAAGCCGTCGTCTGTACGATCTGCCCACCACTCATAGATGCTTTGATCCTCGCCGGCGTAGGAAACATCTTGGATTGCGTCAAGTATCGGTTGTTTTAGCGATGGCGACGACGATGTATTGAAGTTTGGGCCGGACACAGCGCTGTCCGCATTAATGTAGGCAATCGCGCCCGAGGTCAGCTCCGGCAAGAACTCCTCCACCCATTCGGTCGAGCCAATGATTCCGTACTCTTCTGCGTCCCAGTGGGCAATCATAATCGAACGGCGCGGTCCACAGCCCTTCTCGGCCAGCTCTCCCAAGGCCTCCGCCAGAACCAGCAACATTGACGTACCCCCATTCGGGTCGACCGCCCCAAAGCCCCACGGATCGTAATGGGATCCCAGAATGAACCACTCGTCTGGAAACTCAGTTCCTTCAAGTGTCCCCACGACGTTAACCGCGCGGGTAAGCGCCTTGGGCTGGTTGACCCGAACCCGGACGGTCATATCTGAACCACCGGTGATTCGATAGGTAAGCTCCAAGCCCCCCTGCCAATCCTCTGGCGCCGGAGAGCCGGTCATCCGCGACAAAATCTCAGAAGCAGCGTTGTAGCCAACGGGAAGAACCGGAATCGTGTGTAGGGGGACATCTTCGGGATCAAGCCGGTCCACCTGCCGGTCACCGTCTACAGGAAGAGCGGGTACGAAAGGAGTAAGCGGATCACCCGTCCACGGCAACGTCAACACGGAGCCTCGCTGTATGATTTCTCCATTGAGCATTGGACCGTCTGGATAGGAATCAATGGGGTCCGCTGGAGCATCATTGAACATGATCACGCCTGCCGCGCCACGTTGTTCAGCAAACTTCACCTTATAGCCACGGAAGTTGCCTCCGTATCGAGCGATCACGACCTTGCCTTCGAGCAAAATGCCCATCTCGTCGAGAGCCTCATAGTCCTCGCGGCGTCCAAAGTTCGCATACACGACCTGACCGGTAACATCGCCGCTACCCGAGTAAGCATTCCAGCCGTTAAGCAAATCGGGGTGCCCCGAGAACCGATCCTCGGAAAGCGCTGGTTCCCTATTCGACAGCGACATGGCCACCGGCGTAACGATGTGCACCTCGACATCGTCAGTCAGCTGCGGCAAGTAGACGTCATAAGCATGCTCGCGCACAGTGAATCCAGCAGCCTTCATTACACGCCCCAAGTAGTGGCCAACCTCAATCTGGGCTGCGGATCCAGCTGGATGCGGGCTCGCTGTAATAATGCGCAGATGTTCTCGAAACGAGTCCGAAGAGGGCAAGTCCAAAAAGATAGCCTCGCAATACGCCTGCCTAGCAGCTGTGGTGGAGGCAAATCCCACAGGGGCCTTCAACTCAACCGACTGCTGGCCAAGGATTTCCTGTCCGGATAACAAAAAAAGCATGGCGCAGAAAACTGAAAATCGGGAAAAGTTACGCATGTCGTCGTTACTCGATTTTCACGGCCATAAAATTAATGGCCATTGGCCCGTCAGGCAAAACAATCTCCATTTCGCCACTCATTGTCGGTCTGTCAGTCTCCTCCATAAGCGTTGCGAAGAAGTTAATGTCGATAAACGTGCCACTACCATCCGCATCGAACGACCCCCAGAAAACGATCTCTACGATCTCTTCGTTCTTTTCCACAACGCCTATGATCGGCAAGTCACCTGCTTGACTGCTCAGCATTCCTTTGAGGTCAGCGCCTTCCTGTTCGAGCGTGAGCGTTGCATCACCGGCTTCGGGCAACTCCATAGTAATAACCCACCGCCCGGCAACGTTGACGAGTGCTTCCTGTGCAAAAGCTGGCGTGCTGAAACCGCCAATACGGCACTCAAATTGCGAGAGGGGGACGACCAGAAAAATACAGGAAACAAGGATTTTAGCGCGCATTATCGGAAATCCTCCGGTGTGGGGTGGAAAGACTTTCAATCTTTACGGCCCGGAAATTAACAGCAGGAAACTCTGGAAAGTCCGGGACCTCTAATGAGCCGGCCATTGTCAATGTGTCGTTCTCTTCCACAACTGTCGCAACGAAGTAGATCGTGATCGGGAACCCCTGTGCATCAAAGGAAGTCGAAAATATCACCTCGTTTCCATCAACTTCACCTGTAACCTCGAGGTCCCCCTGGTCGCCGCTCAGGATCCCCGCAAGGTCAGCACCCTCTTGCTCAAGCGTGAGCACCGCCGCCGGTTGTGCCTCCACGGTAATCTCCCACCGACCGGCAACAGTTGCGGTTGGCTCCTGTGCGAAAACTGGCGTGCTGAAGCCTATGAAAAAGGCGACAGCCCCTGCGACAGAAATAATCTTCGAGCGCATCATCGGTAAACTCTCCGGCTATAAGGTCGGGCTGCACATGCCTTAGTACATCCGTTGCACCAGTATTACAAGGCAATGGATTGCTAACACTAAACTGGCCACTGGTTTGCGGAAGGCTTATTAGTCGTGTAAATCGGCAAACCCACACTACGCCGCCGGTCGGTAATAGTCCTTATACATCTTGAGGCGAAACAGCCAACCAGCGAAAGCTCCTAGCCACTTCAAAGGGAGGTACCTTCCTCTCAAGTCCATCAGTTCGATCAGATTGCCGTCACAATCCTTCGCGAAAAAAAAGGTGTGGCCAAAGCGAGACTGCTCGGGCTCACTGACGATATCCACCCCTTTCTTCACAAGATAGTCGTGCCATTTCTGCGTGTTCCTCACGTCGATGCTGATGTGGGTAATGCCCACGCGATTCCAAACAACCGGCTCTGGAAGCTCATGTGGGGTGAAATCAAAGATCTCGAGGATGCCTCCCCCTGGCATTCGCAGCCACCCGATCTTGCACTCCGGTAGTTCAGCATCGACCCCAAAGAATGCACGCACACGTTCAGGGGGGGTGTCTGCTACACCAACGAGCCTGCAGCCAAAAATGTCAGCGTAAAACGAGACGAACTTGTTAAAGTCGGACACCGTGACCCCGGTGTGACTAAAAGAACGTGCTCTCATACGTACCTGCCTATGTTAGATGAGTATCTTTGATGTGGTCCGCGGCCCGCAGCGCCTGCGCCGCGATGGTGAGCGCTGGATTTACCGCAGCTGATGACGGGAAAAATGATGCATCGATTACGAACAAGTTCTCGACATCATGCGACCGACACCAAGTATCGAGCACCGATGTCGTCGGGTCGGTGCCGAACACCACCGTGCCACACTGGTGGGTAGTATTGACGACACCTAGAGAAATCGGTACAACGTACCAAAACCCCACCTTGCGGAATAACCGCCTTGTCACAGAGATAAGTTCGCGGTGTGCTTCCGCGTTTAGTGGCTCCCACCGAAGCCGAATATGCCCTTCGCTAGTAATGGTCACGCGGTTACTGGGGCTCGGCAAATCCTCTGTCATTACCAGCCACTCGACTCCCCTCGAAAACCAAAAATCGTATGCTGCATGTGGCACCCAGCGAGCCAATCGAGGGCCATACCGTGACTTAGCCATATCTGCGTGCGCCCGTCCCTGCGATTGAATCTGTCCGAGGGGATAGTCAGAATCGGGCCCACGCAAATAGTAATCATTGATCGCGACAGTCTTTTGGAACCCCGTGTCGTGTCGCGGCGGGAAAAATCCGCCCAGCAGTGTGGAAAGGTGCCCCATATAGCGACGTCCCACGAGCCCTGATGAGTTAGCGAGTCCATCGGGATGCGCGCTGTTCGCTGACCGCAGAAGAAGCGCGGCGGAATTCACCGCACCGCATGAAACAACAAACAATGGCGCTTCTACGCGGACAGGTTGCCCGCCGCGAAGAACGTCGGCCGCAACAACCTTGTCGCCACGCCCGTTGGTGATGAGGCGCTCCGCGTAGGCATTCGTCCACAAAGTGACCGCATCCCGCTCGATCGCAGGCGACACCGCGCATACGTCAGCATCACTCTTGGCGCGCAGCTTGCACGGAAACGAGTTGCAGGTATTGCATAAGATGCACCCATCAGGTTCTCCTGGCCGGCGCAGCCCCAGCGGAAGGGAAGACGGATTCAACCCCAGTTCCTGGAGGCGTTCCACGATGATGGCAATGCGGCCCTGGTGTGCAATGGGCGGATGTGGAAACGGTTTCCGAGGTGGCTCAGTCGGGTCGGGCCCATCCTCCCCGTGCACGCTGTAGAGTCTCTCTGCACGATCATAGTAGGGCTCAAGCGTCTCGTACTTGATAGGCCATGCTGGGGAGACCCCTCCTAAATGCTGCAGCTCGCCAAAGTCTTCGCGCCGCAGTCGGTACAGGACGCTGCCCCAAAACTTAGAGTTGCCTCCCACGCAATAATGCGTGTATGGATGAAACTCCTTACCTTGCGCGTTGAGCCAACGCTCGGAAGCACGGTAGCGTTGTTCGCCCCACACCGCTTGCGGACTCCAATTCTCTTCCTCCTGGGGAATGAAGTCGCCGCGCTCGACAATGAGAATACGGGCCGCCGTCTTAGACAACGCGTGCGCTACTGTACCGCCGCCCGCACCACTCCCAATGATGACTAAATCAAAGCGTTCGGTCACGAGTCTACGGGCTCCACGCTTTTATACACCACGTCCATCAGTCGATGGTCGTCCTGCGCACGCTCGAGGCTCATCTCGGGCGCCCGCCCTTTTCTGATCGCCCTGAAAAAGTCCTGATACATTGCGCGATATCCGCGAATATCACGAAAGCCCGGTAGGATCAGCCGCGGAAATCCAGCGCCACGCACAACAATGAAGGCACCATTTGATTCAAAGGTGATAACCCCCTTCCGCCCAAAAAGCTTCGACAAACTAAGTCCCCGGAACAGTGCTGGAATCTCGCGCGAATAATACAGAGAACCTGCAGCACCGTTGTCATACTGAAATGCAACGAGCATGCTCTTGCGCCTTCCGTCACCCTCGAGTGGCTCGTCAGACGGTGGCGGTTGATAGCCTTGGATACAGCGAATTTTGGGGCCGAGACTCCCGGCCAGATGTAGCCAGTGAATGCCTTCTTCGAAGAACGCGTCACCTCCAGCGATGGCTTCGTCATTGCGCCAATCCGAGGCTGACTTAGGCTTGCGCATCACCGACACGAATTGCCCAAACACCAATTCGCCAATCACGCCACCCGCATTTCGCGAACTCCGTCGGACACCATCGATTGCGTCCCGACAATCCAGAAGGCGCCGAAGCGCAACAGCAAGCGGTTTGTAATGGTCGTTCTCGGCAACGAGAACGACGCGCCCAGCTTGTTCCCGAGCCTCAATGGCAACTCGATAGTCATCGAGTTGCAAAAACGCTGGCTTCTCTACTACAACATGCTTGCCTAGTTCGAGCGCCCGCAGTGTTAGTTCGTGGTGCAAGTGTGGCGGGACTGCAACCACAACGGCATCGACCGTAGGATCACGAAGTGCCTCATCGTAGCCTGTGTAGTATTGCAAACCACCGTGACGCCGTTGGTATTCGGCAGCACGTGCCGGATCGCGGCTGGCATAACTGCAGACGAATTCGCTCGGCATCTTTCGCAAGTGCCGACTGTGTACCCGAGTGATGAACCCGCACCCGAGGAACGCTAGGTGAACTGGCTTCAATCGTCGCCCCCGCCAAGCCCTGGCCTGAACCAACGGAATCGTGCCCACCATATTAACGTGAAACGTTGTATTCTGTAGACTGCTTGAGTAACCAACTGGGAACCGTTAACCAAAACGCGTCATTAAGACATTATCTCTGCCATGAAGCTCGCAGACGTGAGGTGGAAGCCGCAAACGAGAAGAATTGCGGTGGCGATCGTGATTCTGACGCTTCTATGCCTCGGATTGACCGTTGACACAATTTTGGGGCAGGGTTCCTCAGCAACCATTGTTGCTTCATCGATGCCCAAGGCCACCCCACCGGTGTCTCACCAGGGGTACAACATAACCATCGGTCGGTTTTGCCTTCGCTGCCACAACGACGCACTTCTCACAGGCGGCCTAACACTCGAATCGTTTGACGCGTCTCGGGCCTACCAAGATGCCGAGCGCGCTGAAAAAATCATCCGGAAACTGCGTGCCGGTATGATGCCCCCGCAAATAGCAGAGCAGCCCGATGCGGCAAGCGTCGCAGCCTTGGTCTCGGCTCTTGAGACCACTATCGACAAGGCCACTGTAAGCCCCAATCCGGGCCGCAAAGCTTTCCAGCGGCTCAACCGGGCTGAGTATCTCGCTTCCGTCCAAGATCTATTGGGCCTGGAGATCGATGTCAGCAAGTTCCTACCGCCCGATACGATCAGTGCGAGCTTTGACAATATCGCCGATGTTCAGATGCCATCGGCCACGCTGATGGAAGGATACCTCCGAGCCGCTGCGCATATAAGCCGTGTGGCCGTGGGTGACCCCGACGCTGGTCCAGGTTCGACTTCGTATCCAATCCCGCGCACCCAATCGCAAAAGGACCGGGTGGAAGGCGCGCCTTTTGGAACCCGTGGTGGGATCGCCGTGGTTCACAACTTTCCTGCTGATGGCAAGTACGAGTTTCGGTTGCTAGTCCACGGAGACCTGGTCGGAGACCTCTTTGGTCGAACGCTTGTTAGAAACGAGCAGATAGAGGTTTCAGTGGATGGCGAAAGAGTGGCAGTCGTGAACATCGATCGATGGATGTCGGAGGCGGACCCGGCCGGGCTAACAATAGTGACGAACCCCGTCGATATACATGCTGGTCCACACCTTGTGGCTGCGGCCTTCGTCCAACAGCTGGTTGGCCCTGAAGATGATCTGATCACGCCGATTGACCACACGCTGGCCGATACTGATATTGGCGTTGGGTACGGAATTTCAACGCTGACTCATCTTCGAGATTTCTCGATCGTGGGGCCGTTCGAGGTCACGGGCGTGTCAGACAATCACGTCCGGCGGGGGATCTTCACATGCCGACCAACCTCCCCTGAAGAAGAAGAACCTTGTGCCAAGAGGATCATCTCGCGCTTAGCAGCCCAGGCGTATCGCCGGCCTCCCAACGTGAGCGACGTCGACGACTTGATGGGCTTCTATAATCAGGGCGTGGGCTTCGAGGGGGGGGTCCGTACGGCGCTCCGAGCCCTACTAGCTAGCCCAGACTTCGTGTTCCGCATGGAGGAAACTCCAGATGGAGTAGTTCCTGGGGACATTTATCGGGTCAGCGATCTGGACCTCGCCTCGCGACTCTCTTTTTTCATTTGGGGTGCCCCACCCGATCAAGAATTGGTTGGCTTAGCGACGCGTGGAGAGCTCTCGAACCCTGAAATCCTCAATCGCCAAGTGCTGCGTATGCTCGCCGACCCCCGATCAATGGCACTTGCCACCAGGTTTGCCAGCCAATGGCTACGCCTCCAGGACCTAGCAAAAGTCCACCCTGATGCGCTGTCGTTTCCGTACTACGACCATATCCTCTCCAGGGCGATGTACCGGGAAACGGAATTTTTCTTTTCCCATCTCGTGCGCGAGGACCGAAGCGTATTGGAGTTGCTGACCGCTGACTATACCTTCGTAAATGAACGCCTTGCCCGTCACTACGGGTTTCCCGACGTGGCCGGACCAGAGTTCCGTAAGGTTCCCTACCCTGACGACCGACGACGGGGAATCCTGGGGCACGGCAGCATTCTCACAATGACATCACACGGCAACCGGACTTCCCCAGTGCTCCGCGGCAAGTGGGTACTGGAAGTCTTGCTCGGAAACCCGCCTCCACCTCCACCGCCAAATATTCCCGACCTCGAAGAGACCAGTGAGGCGACAGATGGAAGATTCCTTTCGGTGGCTGAACAACTGGCGGCACACCGGGCCAATCCGAGTTGTAGTTCGTGTCACAACGTGATTGACCCGATCGGCCTCGCTCTTGACAATTTTGACGTCACCGGAGCATGGCGTATCAAGGACCGTGGTGTCGAAATCAACGCGTCGAGCGAGCTATACGACGGGACACCGCTTAGTGGACCACGGGACCTTAGTGAAGCACTACTGAATCGTTCGGATGTTGTAATCACCCACTTCACTGAGAGCCTTCTGGCATATGCTTTGGGCCGGAGAGTGGAGTACTTCGACATGCCGGCAATCCGCAAGATTGTCCGGCAAGCTGAAGATAATAACTTCCGTATCTCGTCCTTCGTCCTTGGGATAGCGAACAGTGATGCTTTCCAAATGGCGAGGGCGGAAACGACCGAAGAGGTAAACTTAGAAGTTCAATAGCCCCGAGCAAGACGGAAAGGGCAACAGAAGGCAAGCAATGTACATCACAAAGAAACATCTCTCTCGCCGCACTGTCCTGCACGGCATGGGCGTAACGTTGGGCGTCCCTCTTTTAGATGCGATGTTTCCCGCGGGGCGATTGTGGGCCGGAACATCGGCTGCTGGGGCAGCTAACCGCACGCGGCTAGTGTGCATTGAGCAGGTACATGGAGCGGCAGGTTGCAACAAGTGGGGTGCCTCCCAATATCTCTGGGCCCCAGAAATGGAAGGCAGCGACTTTGATCTCTCCCCGAGTAGCTTGCAGCCACTGGAGCCATTTCGGGACCACCTGACCATCATCAGTAACACAGACTCAAAAATGGCTGAGGCGTTCGTGCCGGAAGAAATCGGGGGAGACCACTACCGCTCGAGCGCCGTGTTCTTGACCCAGGCTCGCCCACGGCTGACCGAAGGCTCAGATGTACGCGTCGGAACATCGATGGACCAACTCTACGTCCAGCGCATCGGGCAGGAAACACCGATTCCCTCGCTGCAACTTTCCATCGAACCCGTCGACCAGTCCGGTGGGTGTGCCTATGGCTACGCTTGTGTGTATACCGACACAGTTAGCTGGGCGTCACCAACAGAGCCGCTCCCGATGGTACGAGATCCCCGCGCGCTTTTCGAAATGCTATTCGGTGCTGGCGGCACACCCGAGCAAAGGTCAACAAACCGCCAAACAGACCGAAGCATCCTCGATTGGGTAACGGGAAAGATGGCGAATCTGCGGCGCCAACTGGGACCGATTGATCGTCAGCGTCTCGATCAGTACGTCGAGAACATCCGTGAAATCGAGCAACGGATTCAGCGAATCGAAGAACGTAACAGCAGCGGTGATACGCGAGACTTGCCAGAAGCGCCAGCAGGTGTTCCAGATTCGTTCGAGGAGCATGTCAAGCTTATGTTTGATTTACAGCTCCTTGCCTTCGAGTCTGACCTCACCCGTGTGTTCTCGTTCAAATGGGGACGTGACGCTTCGGGCAGGGTCTATCCGGAAAGTGGTTCAGATTCAGGTTTCCACGGCGCCTCGCACCACGGCGGCCGAGAGGAACGAGTCAAGGAATTTGCCAAAATCAACAAGTACCATGTCTCGATGCTTCCGTACTTCCTGGAGAAACTCCAGAACACCATGGATGGGGACACCACTCTCCTCGATGAAACCCTGATCATCTACGGATCACCGATGGCGGACAGCAATCTCCATAACCATCGGCGGTGCCCGCTAATTCTCTTAGGCGGCGCAGGCGGCCAGCTGGATGGAGGCCTTCACATTCATGCTAAAGACGATACGCCCATGGCGAACGTAATGTTGAGTCTGATGCATCGGCTTGGGATGGATGATTTGGAAAGTTTTGGTGACAGTAACGGGGAGTTTTCGTTCGCAGCACCAAATACGAAAACTGTACTTCCCTGAACCCGGAGGCGAGCAATGCGCGATCATAGGCATCTGATCACGTTAAGCATTCTTTGCGCTTGGAGTATGGTCTCCGTCTTAGGCACATCAGCGTTAGGTGTACCTATCGTTCCAGGCGCGGAATCACCAGTCGCAGATGCAGCAATGAGGAGTGATACCGAGCAGGTTCGTTCCCTACTCCGCGCCGGTGCCGACGTCAATGCGCCCCAGGGCGACGGGATGACTGCGCTGCACTGGGCTGCGCGCAACGGAGACCTCGCAACAATGCAGGTCTTGCTCTACGCCGGAGCTAACGGGAAATCAACAACACGCCTAGCCGGGCACACGCCGCTGCATCTGGCGTGTAGTGCAGGGAGAGGTGGTGCTGTCGCGGTTCTCCTGGAAGCTGGTAACGACGCAAACACTCTCACCTCTACGGGATTGAGCCCCCTACATCTCGCAGCAGAAGCGGGCGGGTCAGTTGCCATTAAGGTTCTGCTTGAGCACGGTGCCAACATCAATGCGAAGGATTCATATTCAGAGCGGACGCCACTCATGTTTGCGACGGCGCGTGACCGCCTATCGGCAATCACGGTACTGCTCGAGGCGGGTGCTGACGTTTCATTGATGACGACGGTTTTTGATCACCTTGAACGATCCCGTACTGATCAAGAGGAGCGCCGACGTCGAGAGCTGGTGGTGGCTGCTCAACGTGGCATCGAGCCGCAGCAAGCCCGATCCGCCTCGACACCACAACCACCAAAGTCTGGCCAAGGAACTCAGGCTGGTGCGGGCACAAGCAGTGGACAGATTGGAGCGAAAACAGACATACCCGACCCGGATGATCCCGCCGAAGTGAAACGTGTTGTTCCTCTGATTGTTCCCCGCTCACTTTCAAACCCCGAGCTCATCGGACAACAGGGTGGCTTTACGGCGCTGCACTATGCCGCACGCGACGGCCGGCTCGAGGCAGCCCGGCTTCTCCTGGGCGCCGGTGCCGAGATAGATCACCGAACTGGGGGAGATGAATCCAGCCCGATGACCGTCGCCATCATCAACGGAAACTTTGATCTGGCGATGGTGTTGCTCGAGCTGGGCGCCAATCCCAATATCGCCACGGAAGATGGTGCCGGGCCGCTCTTCGCCGTGCTTAATATCGAATGGTCATTACGTACCTTTTATCCGCAACCAACAGCGTACCAGCAGCAGGAAACTTCCTATCTCGAACTGATGAAGGCGTTGCTCGAAGCTGGAGCTGATCCGAATGCCCGCACCCGTTCGCACATCTGGTACGCCGCGTACAACTCCGGACGGATGGGGGTCACTTTCGCGGGGGCGACACCATTTTGGCGGGCTGCCTACGCGACCGACGTCGCAGCAATGCGTCTGCTAGTCGAGTATGGAGCCGATCCAAACATTTCGACCATCAAACTTGAGTCAAGCCGGCGCTCCGTTCAATCCAGCTCCTCTCCCGGGACACAGAAAGAAGAGCTGGACCCATCCGGCTTGCCACCAGTGCCGCCGGGCGGGCCCCATGTCCATCCACTCCACGCTGCCACCGGCGTAGGCTACGCAACTTCACGCGTTGGACAGACTCATCGTCACGTACCTGACGGCTGGCTCCCTGCGGTACGGTATCTGGTTGAAGAGCTAAAGGTTGATGTGAACGTGCGGGACGCTGACGGATACTCCCCGGTTCACAACGCGGCGGGCCGAGGTGATAACGAGGTGGTGGAGTTGCTCGTTGCACACGGGGCTGATGTCACCGTTGTGAGTCGTCGCGGCCAAACAACTGTCGACATAGCAAATGGCCCAATACAGCGGATACAGCCATTCCCTGAGACAATCGCACTGCTTGAGCGTCTAGGCGCAAAAAATAACCACAACTGCGTCTCTTGCGACTGAGCTTCATGTTGGGCCAACAGTCTGCTAACACCACCAGTGTACGTGTAATTCGAAAACTCAGTCTCCTGGCTGCCGTGCTAGTTCTTTCCGCGGCCGTATCCCCCGCGCAGACCAGCGGCACCTCGCAGCTTGGAGCCGGTGGCAATTACCCCTCGGCACGGCATGGCGGTAATTACATGCACAACTTCTACTTCCCGCCAGCCCCGAGCTCGACTCCGTGGGCTCCGTCGTGGGCACCCGACGGCAAGTCAATCGTCGCAGCAATGAACGGATCGATCTGGAGTATTGATCCCGAAACCGGAATCGCTGAAGAGCTGACCTACAACCGCAAGTATCACTCTTCGCCAGACTACTCACCAGACGGCGAATGGATTGTCTATACGGCTGATGACAGCGGCAACACGATTCAGCTTGAGATTCTGGAGGTCGCCACCGGCGAGTCTTGGCCTCTCACCAATGACGATTTCATCTACACTGATCCCGTTTTTTCTCCTGACGGGAGCCAAGTAGCCTACGTTGCCACTAAACCCAATGGTTACTTCAACGTCTACGTACGGGCAGTGCAAAACGGTCGCTGGGTTGGCGACGAAATCCCCATCACCTACGACAACGACTACGGGGCTGACCGTTTGTACTTCGGGAACTGGGACATGCACATAACTCCAGCCTGGCTCCCAAGTGGTGACGAGTTGCTATTGGTATCGAATCGCGATGTACCTCTCGGCTCCGGGAATGTGTTGCGGGTTCCGGCCTTCGCGGATGGTATCGACGAAGCACTCACTGTGCTGACCGAACAAACTCTCTATCGAGCCCAGCCGGACGTCGCCCTCGATGGGCAACGGTTTATCTACTCCTCAACCGCTGGCGCAGCTGACCAATTCAACAACCTTTGGGTACAGCCCACGGCGGGTGGCGAGCCTTACAAGTTGACCTTTTTTGAGCATGACGCCTTCCACCCACGCTTTTCTCCCGACGGCGAGTGGATCGCGTACATCTCGAACCAAGATGGTCTGCCGCAGCTCGCCCTTCTGGAAACCTACGGTGGGAAAAACCTGGCCATTGCCATCAATGAACGCCGCTGGAAACGACCGATGGGCCTGCTCTCCGTGGACACCGTGGAACGTATAACTGAGACGGTAATAGGAGACTCCAGGGAGATTGGCATAGCCCACACACCAACCCGCATCCATCTGACTGCTTCCGACGGTAAATTCTACGCACCAGTTGATGCATACGCGCGAATTAGCGGTGTCGGCGACCTGATGTTTCACAGCCCCGGTAATTTCAGCGTGGAGCTACCGGTTGGACCAGCCGTTGTGACGGTGGTTAAGGGATTCGAAGTCTGGCCTGAGCAAATAGAGATGGAAATTGAAGCAGGCCGGAACACGACTGCCACGGTGGCCCTTAACCGATTCGCCGACATGGCCGCAGGTGGTTGGTACAGCGGTTCAACCCACGTCCACATGAACTACGGTGGCAATCTCCACAACACACTCGACAATCTTATGATGATGTCAGCTGCAGAGGACCAGGACATCGTCAACGAACAGATAGCCAATAAGGACAACCGTATCCTCGACTATCAGTTCTTCGAACCCGGAGGGACAATCCACAGCAGCTCACACTCTGACCGCCTCCTAGTTGTCGGCCAGGAATACCGGCCGCCTTTTTACGGTCACGTTTTCATGTTTGGAATGCGAGACCACCTAATCTCGCCTTTTACCACCGGCTACGAAGGCACTGCCATCGAGAGCCTGTACCCAAGCAACACCGACATGTTCCGGAAGGCCAAAGCACAGGGAGCGACGGTGGGTTACGTTCATGCCTTCGGTGGCCAAAATGACCCGCTCGAGGGCAACCTCGGTGGCGCTAAGGGCTTCATGGTCGACGCCGCTTTGGGCACGACCGATGCTGTGGAGTGGTCAGCGGCAGGTGTCGCCGGTTTCTATCCTCTATACGCCGTCTGGAACAATGGTCTCAAAGTAACAGCGACCGGCGGTGAGGACTCGATCAGCAACCTGCAACGCAGCAAGCTGGTCGGCTCCGTTCGAACCTATGTGCACACCGGGAACCAAGGCCTTGACATGTCCGCCTGGTTCACAGGGCTCCGGGAGGGGCGAGCATTCGTTTCGACCGGCCCGCTGATCGAATTGACGGCCAACCAAGAGGGGCCAGGCGAAACGATCGAACTACCTGAAGCCGGCGGCACCATTGAAATTGCCGCCAATGTACAGTCGATCACTCCACTAGATCGATTGGTACTAGTCTGGAATGGTGAAGTTGTTGAAGAGATTTCAGTTGGTCAAGAAGCAGCTGTAAGCAACCCCAATTCTGGATCAGGCTCAGGAACGCAACTCGAGCTCCGGCGATCCCTTTCCGTGACCACTAGCGGTTGGCTCCACCTACGTGCTGAGGGGGCTCGATCAGCACGCTTCCCTCTCGATGCCAGCTATGCGCAGGCGTTCACCAATCCAATCTGGGTGACGGTCGGTGGGCAGCCACCACGGAGCCTTGAAAGTGCCCAATACTCCATCCGCTGGATCGACCGGCTCCGTGAAATGGCCGAAGCCTGGCCAGGCTGGCGTTCGCAAGCTGAGCGCGATCACGTCTTCGCACAGTTTGATGAGGCAAGGGCATTATTTAGGAGCTTTGCAGCCAATGCGGGATCCTCTTCAATACCCTGAGTCGTGGGGCTAAGTGCTGCGCGGTATGATCTAGGTGTCCTGTGGCGCGCATCCTTGCCCCACTAAGCACCATCCTTGACCCGAAGTATTCCTGGCCCGTCTGATCATGATCTCCAGACTCCGTAACATTGCCATCATTGCGCATGTCGACCACGGTAAAACCACACTTGTCGACGAGATGCTCAAGCAATCTGGAACGGTCGATACTCGCGGGGACCTGCCGGAACGTATCCTCGACTCCAACGACTTGGAGCGCGAGCGAGGTATCACAATCCTGTCAAAGAACACGGCCATACGATGGCACGACTACCTCATCAATATCGTTGATACCCCCGGACACGCCGACTTCGGCGGTGAAGTCGAGCGTGTCCTGTCGATGGTTGATTCCGTCCTTCTTCTCGTCGACGCGGTAGACGGCCCAATGCCCCAGACCCGCTTTGTGACGCAGAAGGCATTCTCGCATGGCCTTCATCCAGTTGTAGTGATCAACAAAATCGACCGAGATTCCGCAAGGCCTAACTGGGTGCTCGATGAGACTTTCGAGCTTTTCGACCGGCTAGGGGCCACTGATGAGCAACTCGATTTCCCAGTGCTCTATGCTTCAGCGATCAATGGTACAGCGACACTAGATCTGGACGCACCCGGCGTCGATATGGCGCCACTATTCCAGACTATCGTCGACAATGTGGCACCGCCCACGGTTGATCCCGATGGTCCCTTGCAGCTACAAGTCAGCTCGCTTGATTATTCGCCATAC
>Ga0209752_1000421_pt1 | contig 20827 bp, 18 predicted proteins | sample METZYME_3_250m_FD_187548 | JGI IMG/M metagenome (GOLD analysis project Ga0209752, IMG submission 187548) | Marine microbial communities from oxygen minimum zone in mesopelagic equatorial Pacific - METZYME_3_250m (SPAdes) (version 2) | ecosystem: Environmental > Aquatic > Marine > Oceanic...
AGGGGACTAAATGTCCGGGTTGGGCACGTCGCCGGTTATTCCCTGTTCTACTAGGGTGTCGATCTCCCGTGCTGAGAGGCCCAACAAGCCATTGAAAACCTGAAAACTGTGTTCGCCCAGGCCGGCCGCCGGAACCGTCGTTTGCCTGGGACTTTTGGAAAGCATCCAAGGAAGGGTGGTCTGTTTGTAGGTCCCGGCTTCTGGGTTGTCGACCACGTCCCAAAACCCCCTGGCTTCCAGATGGGGGTCATTGATGGTCTCGCTACCCTTTAGCACAGCGCCGGCGGGCACGCCATGGGCTTGGAGGAGGTGCATCGCCTGGTAGTGATCCCATCCACGTGTCCAAGCAGAGATGATCTCGTCCAAAGCTTCCTGGTTGCCGTGGCGGCTATCTCGGTCTTGGAACCGGTAGTCGCTGGCCAAACCCGGTTGCCCGATGGCCCGGCATAGCGCCAGCCACTCATCTTCGGAGCCGACCGCCACCGCCACCCACATGTCGTCTCCCGTGCATGGGTAGACGCCGTGGGGCGCCATGTCGCGGTGCTTGTTGCCTATGGTCCCTGCCACCCGGCCGGTCACGGAGAAATCCAGCACAGATTCGCCCAACAGCATGGAGGTGACTTCCCGCTGGGAGAGGTCAACCAGGCACCCGATCCCCATCTGACGTCGCTGGCGCAGGGCCGCCATCAAGGCGCCGAATGATAGGATTCCCACCACCGGATCGGGGTAGACCTCGTTGGTCATCAGGGGCAACCCGTCCCCGTAACCGGTGACGGATGCCAGGCCCGCCGTTTGCTCCAAGGTGGAACCCAGAGAGCCGTAGTTAGCCTCGGGGCCGGTGGCCCCCTGGCTGCTGATTTTGAGGTAGATCAGCTGGGGATTAACCTGAGACACGGCGCCATAGCCCAACCCCAGTCGGTCCATAACCGAACCCCTGTAATTCTCCACCAGCACGTCGCAAACCCGCACTAAGTCAAGGAACAATTCCTTGCCCCGATCAGCGGCCAGGTCAAGTGTGACCGACAGCTTGTTAATGTTCCGGTGGACGTGGTGGGCGGTGCGATTGTATGGGCGCTCACCGTGCTCGCCGTTGGGGTAGACTCGTGGGTCGGTCGGCCCAGGCTTGGCCCGGCCACGGTTGATGTCCATGCGGGAGCGGGACTCGAGCTTTATCACTTCTGCGCCCATGAAACCAAGGAACATGGTGGCGTAGGGCCCTGCCGCCACCTGGCTCAGGTCCAGGACTCGCAGTCCGCTTAGCGCCGGCCTGGTCTGTGTTGTGCTCAACCTAAACCTCGCCACCCTTCGAGACTTCAGAAATCTTCTCGCTGGAATACCCCAGACGGCCGCCCAATATCTCGTCGTTGTGCTCACCCAACCGGGGCGGAGGAAGCAGCCGCCAGCCATCTTCCCCCATCCGGAAAGGCGCACCTGGGTGGACCACGTCTCCGAACACCGGATCTGCCAGCGTCCGAAAAAACTTTCGGTCAACCAACTGCTTGGCCACCAGCAGATCTTCCACGGTGGCCACATAACCGGTGATTGTCCGTAGCGCCTGGAGGGTGTGGTAGATCTCTTCTTTGGGTTTGGTGGCGGCCCAATCGCCAATGACTTTTAGCAGGTCCTGTTGGTTCGTTCGCCGGCCCTCTTGGGTAGTGAATCTGGTGTCTTCCGCGAATTGGGGCACGCCCATCAACTCGCAGACCTTGGGCCAGGTGCCTAGCTGCACCCCCGATTCCAGACCGGGGCTGACCCAGCCGTCTTTGGCCCGGACCAGGTTAGTTGGGCGGCGCACGGAGGTATGCCCGAACTGCTCGTTAATGGAGGAGTGTATCTGGGCGACGGTCATCACCTCCATGGCGGAGATGTCGACGTGTTGCCCGAAGCCCTGCGTATCCCTAACGTGCAGGGCCAGCATGGCGGCGGAAAAAGCGCTGATGCCTGTGGTGTAGAGCACCGACTCCCCTCCAACCTTCAACGGTTCCCTATCAGGGAGGCCGATCGTGTACATTAGCGCGCCGATGGCCTGAGCGACGATGTCAGCTCCCTTGTAATCTCGGTACGGACCCGTCTGGCCGAAGGGCGTAACGGAAACGTAAATCAGACCTGCATTGGTCTCGGCCAGTGCGCCGTATCCCAGTCCCAGCGACTGCAAGTGGCCAGGGGCGTAGCTCTCAACCAGGATGTCGCTTTCCTGAGCCAGTTGCTTCACGGAGAGGGCCTGATCAGGGATGTCCAAGTCTAGTGTCACGCTCATCTTGCTTGTATTCAGGTAGGCGAAAAGAGCGCTGCTTTCCACGTCGTCGGGCCCACCCAAGAACGGCTTCGACTGCCGGGAGGAGTCCCCCGTGCCGGTTGGCTCGACCTTGATGACCTCTGCGCCCAATCCGGCCAGAAACTTGGTGCAGAAGGGCCCGGACACCCCGTGGCTCAAGTCCAGGACTTTGATATCGCTTAGAACTTCGCCGTTACTTGGTATCAAACTCAGAATCACCTGAGGCTAAATTCAGAGACGCCATCATACCTGAAATCCAGGAGCATAGGCGGCTGTTCAAGGTGCACATTCCATTAGCCCATCGCTAATATCGCCTCATAATGACCAACGATCAGATATTGGAACGGGTCTTCCGGTGATGCCAGACGGACTGTTGTCGGGAGCTATACGGGTGATGTCTACCGGAGCCTGAAAGAAAAACCCCAGACTCATCTCGAGTCTGGGGCCTTTCTTGTTATCGCTAGGTAATCTTTAGCCTGTCTGGTCCTAGCTGATCTGGCGCAGACGCGGATCGAGCTTGTCCCGGAGCCAATCGCCGAAGAGGTTTAGCGACATTACTGTGAGCATTATCGCCAAACCAGGGAAGGTAGCCATCCACCAGTACCCGGCCAGCTGGTCACGCCCGTCAGCCACCATGGAACCCCAGGCGGCGGTAGGCGGAGGGACACCGGCTCCTAGGAAGCTCAACACTGACTCCAGAAGAATCACTATTCCCACCTGCAGGGTCGCCACTACTATCAGGGTGTTGATGGTGCCTGGAAAAATGTGAATAAGGAGGATGCGTGGCGTTGAGGCCCCTGATACCTTTGCCAGAGCCACATAGTCCATTGTTTTTAGCTGCAACACCTCGCCCCGCACCTGGCGAGCGAATCGCGGCCAGATGAAAAGGCAGAGTACCGTAACAATTATTGTGAAAGACTGCCCCAGTGTCACCACTAATACCAATGCGACCAATATGAGAGGGAGGGAGAGCATCACATCGACGACCCGCATTATCAGCTCGTCCACCCAACGGCCGTGAAAGCCGGCGACCAGTCCCAGAGTTACCCCAATGGTGCCGCCAACCCCGAGAGTCACCACGGCCACGATGAGGGAGATTCGGGAGCCGTAGATCACCCGGGAGAGCAGGTCCCGGCCCAGTTGGTCAGTGCCAAGCAGGTATTTGGAGGTACCCCCCGGCGCAATCTCAACCTCCACCGAATCACCCACCGCAGCTTGTGGATCGACCGCCTGTGCCTTTCTCAGAGTTATAAGCCTGCCCTGGTCTTCCAAGGCGACGCTTTCAGACACGGTCTTGAATGCGCTGGCTGCGCCGGTCCAGTAGGGCGGCAGGTTCCGATCTCTCAAGTTGCCCCGGTCTGGATCATGGGGAGCTATCCAGGGCGCAGTTACACCTGAGATGACCACAAGGGAAAGTAGGAATACGGGCACAATGGGCCAAGACCGTAAGGTGCGCCAGATACTGATCAATCCGGCTAGGCGCGGCTTTGGGGCTACGAAGATATCCGTAATTTCTTTAGATGCCATCTAACCGTTTTCTCCTGTACCTTACGTATACCGAATGCGAGGGTCTACCACAGCGTAAAGCACATCCACCAGGAAGGAGGCGGTCACGTACAGGAGAGTGAATACGATTACCACCGCCTGGAGGAGGGCATAGTCTAGGCCGAATAGAGCGTCTACGGCGAGTTTTCCCAGCCCGGGCCAGGCGAACACCGTCTCCACCACCAGCGAGCCAGTTACCAGAGCGCCCAGCGTTACTCCCGCGAAAGTCAACGCCGGTATGATGGCGTTGCGTAGTGCATGTTTAAGAATCACGGTTCGGCTGGGCACGCCTTTAGCCCGCGCCAATTTGATGTACTCGGAGTCCAGCACGTCCAACATGGCTGAGCGAATCAGGCGTAAGTTGGCGGCCGCATAGAACCAACCCAGCGTGATTGCTGGAAGAATGACGCCTCTCGGATCGTCGCGGCCGAAAGGAGGCAGCCAACCCAGATTCACGGAGAAGAAAAACATGAGCATGATTCCCAGCCAGAACGGAGGGGCCGATTGGCCGACGAGGGCCACAGCCCTCGCGAACTGGTCAATGATGCTGCCCCGTTTAACTGCGGACATTATGCCTAGAGGAACACCGATGAACAGGGACAGAAGGAATGAGGCCGACGCTAGTTGGATGGTGGCTGGAAGGTGTTCCAGCACAATGTGCATCGCCGGACGCCCCTGTTGGATGGATTCACCGAATTCCCCCCTCAAGGCGTCTTTGATAAACATACCGTATTGCTGATAGTACGGCTTGTCTAGGCCCAGCGCCTCTCCCATGCGATCCCAGTCATCCATGGTGGAGTAGTCGTCAAGTAAAAGGGCCCGTGGGTCGCCAGCGGCCCTGCTCATTATAAATATTATTAGGGATACAGCCATGACTGTGACAATGGCTATAACGATGCGTCGCAACAAAAACTGTTGCATGCTTGGATACCTCCAGTCAATGTCTCCCAGGCACGCTCATGGAAGACGCTCCCCGCCTCCTCAATACCAGGTCAACGTCCTCAGCATAGCCACATGCGCTAATTTTGAAGACCTTACCTGGTTTAATGGGGCTACCGGCGGGCTAATTTGGAGCACCGCCGGTAGGACTTCGATTCAGTCTTGGCAACCCGTCATCAAAGTTTGGAATCCGTTGGCTACCTGGGTTTGATGTACTCGTAGCCGTTGATATTCCTGAGGTCGGTGAATTTCACGTGGGCCTTCCACTCCTCAATCCGCGGGCCAACCGGCCACACAGCACCGACGCTATAGAGCCCGATGTACGTGAGGGCATTGTCGAAGATCCAGTTGCCCATCTCCGATTCCAACGCTGTCAATTCCACCGGGTCGACTGCGCTAAGTACACGGGGCATGATCTCTTCCAACCATGGGTGGCTCGAGCCCGCATTCCAGCCAGCATTTTCAGTGACTAGTAATTGAGCACCCACCGTGAGTATCCTTGCGCCGGCAGCATGGCAAGTAGCCCCCTGGTAGGTACGGCCAACATGGGTGGGCCTTAGCGTGGAGTATGGGAGACTCTGCAACTTGACGTCAATGCCGATGTCGGACCACATCTGGGCTATCGCGCTACAGGCTTCCACTTCGGCGGGGGCACCCCGCAGGGACGGCGTGAGAGTGATGCTGAAGCCGTCAGGGTAGCCGGCCTCCTTGATAAGCTGTTTGGCACGCTCTGGGTTGTATTCCCAGTCTTTGTCGCCCAATTGCGACCCGTGGTTGCCCCAGAACCAGAGTTTGATGGGGTCAGCAAATCCACGGAGAAGGGTGTCTATGATGATTTGCCGGTCGACGGCTATTCCCAGCGCTTCCCGAACCTTGCGGGCGTTCTCCCACTCGGGGGAGTCTGTATGCCAATCACTTGAGATCCACGCCATTTCGGGGTCGTAGGAAGGCCGGTTTTCGGTATCGGGTTTCGACGCTTCGGTGTAATAGCCGCCGTACAAGTTGATAGCGTAGTCGACGGCGTTGGATACCGTCAGCAGCTTGGCCCCTTCTACCTTCTCCACCTCGGGGATGGAGTCGAAGGCCATGAGGAAGGTATCCAACTGGCCCGTTTGGAACCCGGCGATGCGTGCCGACTCCTCGGGAATCTCCCGGAAGATCAGCTCTGCAAAGCTTGGGGTTTGGCGCCAGTGATCCTCCACCGCAGTCATCCGCCAGAATGAATTATCATGGTGCTCCACCATTTCCCAAGGCCCCGTACCGGAGATATCCCGATTGGCTGCTTCCACCCCTATCTCTTCAGACTGGTTCTTGCTCACCACCCAGTTGGAGGATCCGGAGGGCGCCTTGGCCATCCAGTTTTCCAGCACCACCAACTCCGAGAGCGGATTGCCGGTGTCGACAGCGACGGTGTAGCGGTCGACCTCGGTCACCGAGCCTTCCTCCGGCGTCCAGAACGCTATGAAATCTGGCGTCCTGGCGTGTACCGGGTTCACGCCCCATCCATCTCGGTAGGAATATATAACATCTGCAGCCGTCATCTCGCCGTAGCCCTTGTGAAATTCGACTCCCTGTTGGAGCTCGAAGGTCCAAGTTCGGAAATCTTCGGAGATAGACCAAGACTTAGCCAGCGAGCCTTCAACCTGTTTGTTAATGTCGATGGTCACCAGGCCTTCGCTAACAGGGGCCGTTTGTTGCACGAAAAGGGCTGGGTTGCGTGCCAGTGATGGGTGACCTTGGAAAGTCCCCAACTCTTTTTGACCCACCGTAAGGGTACCCGCCGGCTTAGCCGCGGCCGCTGGCGCCTTGGCTGCATCAGGTTTAGCAGTAGGCGCTACCTTCGTAACTCCTGCTGCCACTTTAGCTGCAGCTTTCGGCGCAGCTTTCGGCGCAGCTTTAGGTGCCTCCGTTGCCGACGACCCACAGGCCGCCAACAAGAAAAGACCAAGTATCAAGGACGTCAGTAAGAGGAAACCAGGCTTTTTGAAAATATGGGACATGATCTCAGAACCTCCAGACTTCACAATGGCTTCGTTTGTTTGTTCGCCCTCAGAGGGCAGAAAGAGATTAGGTCGGAATCAAAGTGCTAAGGGTATCGTGAAAATATCGCCTTTTCGCAATGCTATCCACAGGATTGGTAGCACCAAAATTTGCAACATGGCTTACAAAGCAGTTGATTATGATAGGCAATCTAATATATTGCGTTTGATGATGTCAACATTCGATTATGCCTCAACTCAGCCAGCGTTGGGCTAGCTATAGAATATATCCCAGAATACTTGCAATTAGTCGCTTGGCTCACCATTTGTCCGCGGGATATCTTCAGACTTGGCTTAAAGCGGGCCACCATGGAAATTGGCGACCTGCTTAAGATAGACCTGCATGCGCTGGCGGGGACTCTCTACAACGAATACCCGGCCTTCATCATCCACTTCCACCGCGATAGGCCCGTTGAAATGCTTCTCTCGTTCCATAAGACCCTGAGCTCTATCCCTGGCTCTCAGCATTCCTGGGTCTAACTCCAGCCGCTCCCGGCCCCACTTCGACAGAGTGGCGTCGCCGGTGAGTTCGGTGATGAAACTGCCATCAGCGCCAAACACCTGGAGCCGGTCATTCTTGAAATCAGTAACGTAGATGATTCCATCCTTGTCGACCGCGATACCACTCGGCCGGTTGAACTCTCCATCGCCTTTTCCGGAAGAACCGAACTTCATCAAGAATTTGCCACCCCGGTCGAACTTCTGTATTCGGTCATTTCGCCAATCGGCTATAAACACGTCGCCGTTGTGGTCGATCTCTATGCCCCAGGGATAGCTGAATTCTCCATCCCCATTTCCCTCGCTGCCCCATGAGGAGATAAATTTTCCTTCTTTGGTGAATATCTGCACCCGGTGGTTCGCGCTATCCACCAGATAAAGACGATCTTCGGAATCGAACGCCAATCCGGCGGGTCGGTTGATCTCGCCATCGCCATCTCCGAGTTTTCCCCACTTGTTGATACAAGTCCCGTTCTTGTCGAACACGGAGATCCGGTTGAGCCACTCATCGCTCACGTAGGCGATACCACCTTTATCCAAAGCGATCGACGTTGGCCACATGAAGCTACCATCGGGGGCGGATTCGTCTGCCTCTTCCGGCGGGACCTTGGTGCCGAACTCACGGATCAGTTCTTCGTCCATGTTTAATACGGTAACCCGTTTGCAGGGGAAGAACGCCGGCGTCTCAGAGCCACGGCTTAGCACATATAAAAGGTTATCCTCGTCCCGGGTTATCGCCACCGGATAGAAGAACCCGTTCCCGCTCCGGTTTTCTTGCCGGCCAATGGTGTGGCTATATCCAAACGTTATTGGTGAAATCTCGGTGACCATTTTCCCTCACAATGGGCGCATATATGTCAGGTTACCTGACGCAGTGGGTCGGCAATTGCCGGCCCGGTTGGTTGCTGCAAGTAGCTACTGGCAGTTACTTGATGAAGTCAAACTGTTCGTAGGTGGCCCCAAGAATGGGGTTGGCGTCCAAGCCCATCCATTGCTCCAGCAACGAAGCGTAGGTGCCCCGGAAGTCGTTGTTCCATTGCAGGTCGCCAGAGTCCAGCTTTTCCTGCTCCAGGGAAGGATACTCTCCGTAGAGGCCGCCCTTTACCGCGTCGCCGATGACGAAGGCCACGCCTCCAGAACCGTGGTCGGTTCCCGAGCCGTTTTCCTGCACCCGGCGGCCGAACTCGGTGAACAGCAAGATCACGACTTCTTCGTTGGCGTTGTGCTCTTTTAGGTCCTCGTAGAAGTCGCTGATGGAGGTGGACACATCGGCCCACAGCTTGGGTAGGGTGGTGGCTTGGTTGGCGTGGGTGTCGAAGGTGCCTGGGTTTACGCCGGTGTAGAACACGCGGGTCCCGAAGTCGGCAAGGTGCACCTGAGCGATGCTCTTCATCCACTGGGCCAGCGGGCTGCCGCCGTACTCCACGGTGGAGGAGTACATCTGGGGTGCCGTCTTAAGGATGTCAGCGCCTTTAAGGACGTCCAATCCAGTCTGGGAAAGGTAGTCGCTCACGGGGCCTGAGCCGATCAGTGGCGCGTACATGCGGGCGAAGATATCCAGGGCTTCACTCCGCTTCTCGGTGCTGTCGATCCCGGTCAGCACTCCGTAGTTGGTGATGTCGCCTACTGAGGCTACTGAGACGCCAGGAGCGGCCAAGGCACGAGGGAGGCCACGGCCGAAGTTCACGGCGGTCAGGATGTTCTCTTTGTTGGGGTCGATCTCGCGGATGGCCTTACCCAACCAACCGTCGGGAGCCATTTTTTCGGGCTCGGCGGTATGCCAGATGTCCAGGGAGCGGAAATGCGAGCGGTTGGGGTTGGGATAGCCGATGCCCTGCAGCACGGCAACCTTCCCCTGGTCGTACATATCCTTGATTTGGTCCATACCCGGGTGGAAACCAACTTTGTCATCCACAGCCAGGACCTGGTCCGGGCCGATCTGCAAGTTGGCCCGGTAGTCCACATAATGGGGGTCGCTGTAGGGAACAAAAGTGTTCAGGGCGTCGTAGGCCCCCGTCATTTGAAGTACTACCAAGATCGGGTCTTTCTTGTTGGAGGTCATCGTTTACTCCTTAGTAAATTGAGCTGTTGTCCTATGGCCCACCGGTTGGCAGACCCGAAACGCCGAGTTTTTCAGCTAGGCGTATAGATATTCCTTAGTTGCGACGATCATCTGCAGAATCTCGCCGACTTGCTTCGGGAACTCCGGTGAATCGGTGGCCGAGACGCCGCCGTTTCGGGCGCGGTTCACCAACATTTGGTGGTTCTCATCTGTTAGTTCGTAGTGGCCCAGCAGCCGGAGGCAACCTTCAACCAGTTCCTCAGGCGTAGTGGTCGTTCCCTCAGCAGCAAGTCTCTGGACTATATCCTGTATGCCAGGATAGCCAGCATCGCCAACGTAATCGGCGACGAAGTTGATTCGCCTAACCAGGGTACCGCCGTCGATCCAGTCTCTGCCTGTATGCCAGCCTTCGACAGAGGGAGGGTTCAGTATCTCTTGGCCCATGTGCTTCATCTCTTCGAAGATGGTTTCAAAGCCAGGCTTGGGGGTCGTCCAGTCGCCGGCTAAACGCAGAGTGCCAATCACGGTCTCGATTGGGCCTTTTATCCTGGCGAATCGGGCGTTCTTGAAGGCGTCAGAGTTGAATAGTACCCGCAGCATGGAACGGATGTTGTAATCTGAGCGGAAATATTCGTCTTCCAGCATCTTTATGGTTTCGGGGTCCCTGGGTGGGGTTTCCATCCAGGTTGGGACTTGGGCTTCATCGGCTACGAAGAAGTCGTAGATGTGGCGCGAGATGAAACGCGCGGTGGCCGGTTGCTTACAGAGGATATCGATGATGTCCACGCCGTTGAAGTTGCCGGTGTGGCCCAAGAAGGTCTTCTCCCCGTCGTCGTGGTCTTCGGGGTTGTAGACAAAAGTCGAGGTGTAGCGGCCGTAGGGCTGCGGGGGGATGCCGTTGGCGAGGGTCCAGCCAGTGAAAGCCCGAGCGCACTCTTTAACGTCGTCCTCGGTGTAGTTGAATTCGCCGTCCATGCCCACGCCCAGCGAGAATAACTCCAGCAGTTCCCGGCCGTAGTTCTCGTTAATTGCGTCTTTGTGGCTCAGGCAGTTGTCCAAGAAATAGACCATGGCCGGGTCTTTGGAGATCTCGATCAACAGGTCCTTGAAGCTGTCCAAGCCGCACCGGCGGAGCATTTCCCACTCTGCATGCGATGCGATCTGGCTTTGGTTCTTGCTGTCGGTGTGGCACAGGATGCCGTGCCAGAAAAGAATCATCTTCTCTTCCAACTGGCTCTTGGAATTGACCATCCGAAATGCTATGTATTCGGGCACACACCGGATGTGGTGGTTCCATTCGATGAAGTAACGCTCGGCTAGGTCCAGGTCCATGCCATGAGTATCTTCGGACGGATGGAGTAGTTCCTCGACCGTCTCCTCATATCCTTTGGCCGCGCGGGCCTCGAGCTCGTGGTATTGGGCGCCGAATCCGGCGCGCCGCATAAGATGACCCATCAGGGCTACATCGTTGTTTGCCATCCGTTATTCTCCTAGTTATTGGCGGAAGAATAGTTAGTGCTATGTTAGCACTTTGAATTTTACTGATTCAAGCATGGTATAGGCTGGCCAGCAAGGAGAAATTCCGCTGAACCGGCCAAATCGCATGCTAGTCTGCCCAAGGCGACGGGCTCCAGAGCCCGAACCGGCTTTATAAGGAACCCGGTTGGGCTGCTCACCAATCTTGGCTATAATAGCAGAGCCAATCGTAGGTCGTGGTTCTTTGCCTTGGGCTGGTCTTCACTCAAAAATCCGCGACCATTCATTCAGACTGAAAACCAGAGGAAACAATCAATGGCGGAAACTCTCCTCGAAGCTGCGAAAAGCTTCGTACCAATGATTAGAGCAAATCTGGACCAAATAGATTCAGAATGCCAGCTCCCCAGCGAACTAGCAGAGGCCATGGCCCAAAAAGGGCTTTTCGGCCTGTACGTGCCCGAATGCTTCGGAGGCCCAGAGGCAGATCCGATCACCGCTTTTCCTGTGGTAGAGGAGATCTCCAGAGCAGACGGCTCCGTAGGCTGGTGTTGCTTCAATGGGACGGCGCTAACGGCCGCGGTCTCACGTATATCAATTGAAGCAACCAAAGAATTGTTCGGAGATCCGCCCGACATCCGAGGCTCGGGCTCCGCGCGCTCAGGAGGGACCGCCAAGGTGACCGATGGCGGGTACGTTCTCAACGGCCGCTGGAATTACCTGAGCGGAGTGGACCATGCAAAGTGCCTATTCCTTAATTGCGATGTGGTCGATGACAATGGTCCGCTGGTGTCCGAGGACGGCATCCCGGTAACCCGCGTGGCGGTCGTCCCCCTGGACTCCGGCACTGTCATAAGCAACTGGACGACTATGGGAATGAGAGGTACAGCCAGCAATGACGCAGAGTATATCGACCTGTTCGTCCCGGCCAGTCACACTTACTTGCGTACAGACCCTGCGATCCACAGAGGCCCTTTGTACAACCCCCAGACTGCTATCCTATTGAGTTGGACGCTGGCCGCCGCCAACGCCCTGGGAATGGCTCGGGGCGCCATGGATTGCTTCATGGAATTGGCGACTGCCGGTTCCACAATGTCCACGGCGCTTTTGCGCGACAGGTCCATTGTTCAGACAACGGTCGGTGAGTGTGAGGCCATGATTGGCGCCGGCAGAAGTTACATATTGGACGCAGCTGAGGCTATGTGGGAATCCCAGGTCGCGAAATCCCCCGACCTGATGGAAAAGGCGGTCCATGTCCGGTTGGCTATCGCCCACGCCATCCGGCAGTCGGTGAAAGTCGTGGATATGTTGTTCTACGCTGCCGGTACCGGCGCCATCCATCAGTCCAATGGACTGGAAAGATACTTCAGAGACCTGCACGTGAGCGGGCAACATATATCGGGTCTCCACTCCAACTACGAATACGGCGGGCAATTTCTTTTAGGTGTTACGCCCACCGCGATCACCTACGGCTAGGTTGGACGGCGACAATCCGGATAAAGGAATAACGATGCTGTTTCTTGTGATTAGCTCGCCCGTGCCGACCCGTCCTTCTGACGCCCGCGAGGCCCGGAAGAGTTTCTGGCCCTGGGTGGAAGACAAACTTGCACGCGGTGTGGCCCGGTCGTTCTACCCGCGAACCGGCAGAGGCGCAGTGGCGGTCTTCGATGTGGAGTCCCACGAAACGCTGCACCGTTTGCTCAACGAGTGGATGGATGCCGTGCCCGCTGAATTCCAGATATTCCCGCTGATGGAGCCCGAATCCATAGTTGCTTTCCTAAATGAAGAGCCCGGAAGATGAGTCTCAAGGAGACTTTGATTTCGATTGACCGTGACAGGCACGTGTGCTGTAATTCTCCCTGTTCTTCCTAGCGTTTGAGTTGAGACCTATCTGCCAATTATGGAGACCAGATGAAGCTTCTTACTTATGATAAAGGCGAAGGACCCCGCTGCGGCGTCCTGCGGGACGACCAGGTAGTGGATGTCAGCGACCTGGCGGGGATCAGCGGTGATCCCCTGCGGGATGTTCGCGCGCTCTTGGAGCAAGGCAACTCGCCATTAGACCGAGTGCGGGACGCCCTGGCCAGGAACACTTCCGCTTCGAGCACGCCCGTTGCCGATGTCCAACTTCGCGCACCCATACTCCAGCCGCCCACGGTGCGGGATTTCATCGTCTATGAAGAGCACGCCAGCAGCCAGGGGACCCGCGAACCCAACGAGGTCTGGTACCGGATGCCGGTCTTCTACTTCTCCAACCCACTGTGCATCTACGGGACCGATTCCCAGATACCTTTCCCTTCCGCATCGTCGCAATTCGACTACGAGCTGGAGATTGGCTGTGTCATCGGCAAGGAAGGCAGGGACGTAGCTGCGGCGGACGCCATGAATTACATCGCAGGGTTCACGCTGTTCAACGATTGGAGTGCCCGTGACCTTCAGGTGGACGAGATGGCCTTCGGGCTTGGGCCAGCCAAGGGAAAGGACACAGCATCGTCCATTGGCCCTTGGTTGGTGACCACCGATGAAATGGCCCCTTACCTGAAAGACGGGCGTCTGGATCTGAGATGCGAAGTCAGGGTCAACGGACGTCAATGGTTGAAGGACGGCGCTGCCATAGATGCCTATTTCAGCTTTGCCGATATGGTTGAGCGGGCGTCCAAAGACAGCCGCATTGTGCCCGGCGACGTCATCGGCAGCGGGACGGTGGGTGGTGGTTCTATCCGAGAGGCCATACGCAAAGGCTATCCGGGGGCTCGGTTCCTGGAGCCCGGCGACGTGGTCGAGCACGAAGTGGAAGCCATCGGCGTTCTCCGGGGCACCATCGGCCCCAAACCCGAATTAGACCCGGCCTACCGCTTCACGGTCAAGAATCCGTCTCCGGTGCCGGAAGCAGGCATCTCCAAGGACTACAAATACAAGCGCTGATCTGAATTGATCAATACGTGAATGACGCAGGAATCAATGGTCACATACGACCCAGAAAAGAATTGCGAGATCACCGTCAAAGAGTTGGAATACCAGGATGGGCTGGCAGTCAGGGTATACCAGCCCGCCGGTGTAGGGCCTTTTCCCGCTTTGGTGGACGTGCACGGAGGGGTCTGGTCCAACGGCGACCGGAGCGCCAATGAAGTGATGGACCGGTCCCTGGCCGAGAGCGGCATAGTTGTCGCGGCCGTTGACTTTCGGCAATCTCCGGACCATCCCTATCCCGCCCAGGTTGCCGACGTTAATCTCGCCACCCGCTGGCTGAAAACGCATGCGGCTGAGTTCAATGCCGACCCCGGCACCGTTGGAGGAATCGGGGGGTCCAGCGGCGGCCACACGGTTTTGTTGAGCGCCATGAGGCCCCATCACCCCGAGTACAGTTACATCCGCCTGCCGGGCTCGGATGCGGACGCCACTTTGAAATACTTGTTGTTGGGTTGGCCCATCGTCGACCCATTCGCCCGCTATCGGTTCGTCCAAGAAACCGGGAACGACCGGATAATCGGGCTTTCCGAGAGCTATTTCCTGACCGAAGACGCCATGAAAGAGGGCTCTCCGTTCCAGATCCTGCAGAGGAAAGAAAAGCCGGCCCTACCGCCGACATTAATCGTCCAGGGGATGTCGGACAACAATCTGCCGGTGCCGGTGACCGAGCAATTCGTGCTTGCTTATCGTGAGGCCGGCGGTGACATCGAATTGGAGCTTTTTCCGGATATGCCCCACCTGTTTGGCAACACTCCGGGCCCTGAATCAGACCGGGCTATTGCCCTGATGAAGAATTTCGCGGCTAAGCGCCTTTCTTAAACGCATCAATCTGAATGCACGGCGCTTGCCGGATCCCCGTTAATCGCCCGGCTCAACCCGCGAGTAGACCTGCGCCGGTTTGCCGATGCCCATAAGTCCTATCATCGCTCGACGTGGTCCACGATGCAGGTATTGGATAGTGCGGATCCTGCATGCCGTTTCTCCGAGGTTGTTCGAAGGGTCGATGATACACCAGACGATGATGGACCGGCTCCCATGTTTATTCCAACCGGCGAATTTTGGGCAGTCCGATGGCCGCCACCAGGCTGATTCCCGCCAAAGCGGCACCATTGACCAACAGCGCCCCTTGTGCGCCCAATGCCGCGCCCAGGCCGCCCACGCCCATGTGCCCCAAGGGCGCGACCCCGATGCTGACCACCCATGAGCCCATGGCCCGCCCCCGCTGCTTGTCGGGCACATTGGACTGCATCAATGTCTTGTAAAGGGTGTCCACCGACATAGCGCAGGCGTTGACCGCCGCCAACACGATGATGAAGTAGACCAGAGCGGAAGAGACGGAGAATGCCATCAATCCGGCACCAAAAGCAATGGCGAGGATGAACATCAGCAACCCCTTGCGGCGGTAGTCCTGGAGGTTGGCCAGCAGGGCCAAGCCGAGCAGTCCGCCGGCCTGCCGCACCGCCGTCAGGTACCCCAGGCCCGCCGGTCCGACGTGGAGCACTTCCTTGGCGAACACTGGCAGTAGGGTCATGTGAGTGAAACCCAGAACTTCCGTGACGGAGGTTAGGCACATCAGGACGAAGATCACCCGGTTCTCTCTGAGGAACCGGACGTACCCGGCCAGATTCCGTAGCAGCGGTTCCCGCTGTGGTTGGGCCGCCCTGGCAGAATGTCCGATGACCAGCAACACGGACGCCGATCCCAAGTAACTGGCGCCCACTGCCAGGTACTGCCACCCCGGTCCCACAAGCTCGATCAGGGCTCCGGAGATCACTGCCCCGGCGATGCCACCCGCCTGCATGGCCATCTGGTTCAGGGACAGCCCGTTTAACGCGTGTTTCGGGCCCACGATGTCGTAGGTGTAGGCGTTCCTAGTGGTCAGAGTGAAGGCGAAGACGCAGCCTCCGGCGGCAACCAGGACAATCACTATCCAAACCGATGGGTCTCCGGTCAGCAGGATCGTGGCCATCACCGCCGCGACCGCCACCCCGCTCAGGGCGCTGAAGAACAGGAACAAACGCCGCTCCAGCCAGTCGGCCATGGCCCCAGATAAGATGCCCAGGAAGAACAGCGGCGCCATGCGGGCCGCGGCGGCCACCCCCACTATGAACGCCGAACCAGTGATGTCGAAGACCAACCACCCCACCGCCACGTGCTCCATACCGGTGCCCAGGGAGTAGCAGACGGTGGATGCCCAGAACAGCCGAAAATCCCGGAAGCGCAAAGACGAAGCCCAGGCGCGGGTGTAGACGACGGGGGGAATCAATTCGTTGTTCCCTGCCACTTCAGCCTGCGATATACTCGCCATTGCCCATCAGCGAAAGCACCAAAGCATCCCGCCAACCAGAAGGAGTCGAAAACCGTCATGAAATTCGCTCTATTCCTCCCGGCCTCTTGGGCCGATAAGGACACGGTCCACCAGAGCCGCATCTACGGAGAGGTGCTGGAGCAGGTCCAATACGCCGAAGAATTAGGTTTCGATTCCATCTGGGTCGCGGAACACCACTCCAGCCGCTACGGGATATTCCCTTCATTGATGCCCATCCTTGCACACATCGCCGCCCAGACCAAGACCATCCGGCTGGGCGCGGGTGTCAGCGTTCTTCCGTTCCATCACCCAATTCGCTTGGCTGAAGAGGCGGCCATGGTAGACCTACTCAGCAACGGCCGGTTGAATCTCGGGGTCGGGCGCGGTTCGGCTGACTACGAGTACGGGAATTTCAAGATTGATTTCGACTCACGGGACGATCGCTTCCGTGAGGTGCTTGACATAATTCTGGGATTATGGACCACCGAAGAATTCAGCTATCAAGGAAAATACTATCAAGTGGACGGAATTACTATAGCCCCACGCCCGCTGCAGAGACCGCATCCTCCGGTGCACGTGGCCGTTTCCCGGACCACCGCCAGCATCGACATCGCAGTCGCCCGGGACATGCCGGTCCTGACCACCTATTTCACTCCTGTGGAGGACACATTGGCTTTGATGAACCTCTATTCTGAACGATGCGCTGCCGCCGGCAAGGTGTCCCAAATGGCCGAGATGCCTTTCTTTCGCTTCATATACCTGTCCGAGGATGAGAAAGAGGCAAATGAATACCCCGAGAAGGCGATCACTTGGGTGCGGGACCTTAGCGCCTACCGGCACACGATAACACAGGGCGATGAGATCAACATGGACCTGGACAATTGGAAGACCGGTCGGACTGACGAACCGCGCAGCTACGAATCAGAACTGGCCAACAACTACTTCTGCACGCCGGACCAATGCGTTGATCGTATCTCCGAGTTGCAAAGCCAGCACGGTATCAGCTACTTTGGGGCGAACTTCGCCTTCGGCAGCATGGAGCACTATAGGGTCATGGATTCAATGAAACTGTTCGCCGAAGAGGTCATGCCTAAGTTTACCTAAGGCAAGCTTCGAGGCCATGCCCCAGATCCTGGAAAACCCCAATCTCCGGTTATGCCAGGAGTTTCAACTTCGTCAAGCCCAACCGTCCCCCGTGCACGGGGGACGCGACATTTTCTCTCTTCTCCAAGGGGTACAGCCACAAAACTGGCATTCCGATTAAGGGCCGGTCTATTCGACCGGCCCTTAGCGTTATTTGAACTTCGGAATCACCTTGTCGGTAAGGATGCGTATGGTCTTCATCACGACATTTCGGGGAACTGAAGACGTCCAATTGACCTCGAACATGATCTCGTCTGTGGCGTATTGCTCCCGCAGGACCTCGATCTTATCGACCACATCTTCTGCCGTGCCGAACAGGTTGACCTCAGCGGTCGTTTCAGGGCTGGCGGAGCCGGCGTCGGTGCTACCGATGCCGAGCCTACCGTTGAAATACCGCTTGGCCAGGTCCATGAGGTCGTCGCTCAGGCGCTCTGCCTCCTCTTTCGTGTCGGCCAACAGAGTTGGGATACGGACCACCGTGGTCGGTTCGCCCTCATGTCCAGCGTCATACCAGGCTTTCCGGTAGCTTGCGACGTCTTCCAGTTGGATGGTGGTCCCCCTGAGATTGTGGGTGGAGCTTCCGGCTCCGATGGCGATCTTGTAGCCCAAGGTGCCCATGGGAATGAAACTCTCTGAACTGTCCACCGGCAGCACCATTTGGGGATAGGGCTTCTGGTAGGGCTTGGGGATGGAGAGGTACGGCTCGTAGAACGCGGGATAGTTGTAGTACTTCCCCTCGAAGCCAGAGAAAGTGTCCTCCGTCCAGAGCTGCTTCATGACTTCCAAGAACTCGTAGAAGTAGTCCCGGCGCTCCTCAGAACCGCGAGACCGTGCGCCAGCGCCATAGTAGAACCGGCCCTTGCTGACCTGGTCGATTATGGAGATCTGTTCCGCGGTCTGGAAAGGGTCATCCAGCATCAGGTTGTCGAAGGCGTACCGTTCGTGGGGCAGCGCCCTTTCCGATAGTTCCTCTTTTGCCATCTTCATCAGCGGGCGGTGGATCGACGACCCAATTCTGATGTTCTTGGTGCGCGCGGCGATGATCGCGGACAGCATGAGGACCTGGGGGTCCATGCTCGCCTGTGTGGAAAAGTGGCCTCCGCCGAGCCAGATATAGTCCCAACCCGCCGACTCCACCAGATCGACCTGCTCAAAGTTCTTGTCGTAAGCCTCTGACTCGAGCATCTCTCCGCCGGAATAGGCGGGGTCCCATGGAACCTTGTCACCGGCGTACAAAGCGTTCCAGGTATCAAATAGTCCAAAATCCATCGTTGTCATGTTGCCACTCCATTCGTGCTATTTGGGGTTATTGCTGAGGTAATGCTACGCCTGCTGAGCAAGCTCCTCAACATTGGGCTCCGGCATTCCGTCGCTCCAGGTTGGGTCGCGTAATTCTAGTTTATTACCGCTAGGGTCGAAGAAATAGAGTTCCCGGCCCGTGAAGAATCCCTGTTTGCGGTGCACCAATCCGTCGATGGGTACATTGCGCTCAAGGAACAGTTTACACGCCTTGAGCAGCGTCTCGGGGCTGACCGTGAACGAATGATGCACGACTTCCTCGGTCTGGGCAGAAACGTCCTGCGGGTTGGTCCGTTCGGCCAGCAGGATGCGGTGCTCGGCCACCTTGAAGCAGGTCATCCGCGAGTTGCCCAGCCGGCCCACATGTTCCAGGCCAAGGAACTCACCGTAGAACTCTTCCGATTCCTCCAGGTTGTTCACTGCAATGGACCAGTGAGTCACGTCCTGAACGTCTAAAAGCCCCATGATTCCCTCCCGATCTGTTACGAATTCAGGTATTGGAAACTAGATTCCAGGTTATCGAACACTGCGGCATGCGAGGGTATCTCCATGATAGCCGCCCCGGCATAACCCTTGGCGTCCAGTATGTTCCGCATCTTGTGGCAATCGAGGTCGCCGTCGGCGACGCTGGGAAGGCTGTCTCCGCCTGCGATCTGCTTGAAATGGACGATCTTGATCATGTCCAAGGGCAGCGCGTCCAGTTCGGCCAATGGGTCGGAGTCGGGGAAACGGCGCAGTTGGTTGGTGGGGTCGGGGCAGAGGCCCAGTCCTTTTGCGGCGGTTTCCGGCACCAGGCCCCGCACATGTTCCACCAGCATGGCCATGTCGCGGATGGGCAGCGACGAGTTCTCCATGGACATGATCACGCCCTGGCTCGCGGCCTCGGTAGCCAAGCTGGCCAGGCCCAGGGCCTCCTCGGGAATGTCGCTCGGGGTAGACCAAGGCCCTTCCAAAGGAGATGGGTCAACCACCCGGAGGTGGGGCTGGGAGCCGCCGACCAGTTTGGCCCCGGCCAGCGCAGCCTGGAACATCTCGCCTTGTGGGTCGATCTTCTGCGTCAGGCACGGCAAGGCCATGGCCAGGTCGAAGGTCAGGGATGGATAGGCGTCAACCACAGCCTGTAGCTTCTCCAGCTTGGGCCGCCAGTCATCTCCGGCCCCTTCTTCGCATTCTCCCAGGCAAGTCTGCCTCAGTTCGATGTGCTCGGCGCCCTTTTCAACTGCCGCGCCCACCAGTTCTTTGACCGTGTGCGAGGGCAACTGCTCTCGCCACGAGTTGGTTATCGCGCCGTAGATCATGATGTGCTCCTAAATTTAAACCAGGACGCCGAACCCGGACACGGTGCAGATCTCGATGCGGTTGCCGTCCAGGTCGTTCAGGTAAAAGGCGCGTTGGCCGTCGTTCCTGGTTTGGATGTCGGTGGTCTCGATGCCCTTGGTGGCGAAGTACTTGTGGGACTCGTCGATCTCATCCACTTCAAAGGCAGTGTGATGGGAGGGCGCCGACGGAGCGTCCACGTTCTCGATAATGTGAATCATGGCCCCGCTGGGCAGTTGCAGCCAGTATAGGTGGTCGCCATTGACCATCTTGGGGATCTGGCCCACCCCGAGGATGTCCTGGTACCACTTCAACGCAGCGTCCTTGTCTTTGACGTTGTAGGTGATGTGGTTAATATTCTTCAGCCGGATGTTGTCAGCGAGCATCGGGCCCTCCAATAGTTTAGTGTGGACCTTATTTACGCCCACTATAATAGTCCGCCCGGCGCAGAAACGGAACACCGGGTTTTTTGAAAACCGGGGGCACCGGAGGGCACACGGGACGCAGTTGGCGGTGGACGCCACACCCGCCACGACGGTAATATTCCCCCAACGCAAGCGGTCAGCGCCCCGGCGTTGGCAGAGGACACGAAGCATGAAAGCGTCAATGTTCGCCGCCATGGGATATTCCAAGCGGCACACTTTCCCTTCCACCTGGCCGGTCGCGCCGGTCCACGCCGACCCACAGACCTCGGTGGAGAGCTACCGGGAAGGCATGGAAGAGTGCGAGTTGGCCGAAGAGATGGGGTTCGATTGGCTCAGCTTCTCCGAACACCACTATTCAGGCCGCATACCCACCGGCACACCCGCCGTCATGGCATCTGCCGTGGCCGAGCGGTGCCGAAAGATAACCATCGCATTGCTGGGGCACCTGCTGCCGCTGAACAATCCAGTGCGGGTCGCCGAAGAACTGGCGTTGCTGGACAACTTGAGCGATGGCCGTTTGGTCGCAGGTTTCCT
>Ga0209752_1000424_pt1 | contig 20697 bp, 20 predicted proteins | sample METZYME_3_250m_FD_187548 | JGI IMG/M metagenome (GOLD analysis project Ga0209752, IMG submission 187548) | Marine microbial communities from oxygen minimum zone in mesopelagic equatorial Pacific - METZYME_3_250m (SPAdes) (version 2) | ecosystem: Environmental > Aquatic > Marine > Oceanic...
ATCACGCCGGGGTCGATGCCGCCGGCGACCAGGGCCTCGAGGGCCGCCTCGCGTTCGCGGGTGGCAACGGACAGGGCCTCCCCCGTCGTGCCGAACACGGCCAGGCCCACGCATCCCTCGTCGAGCACCCTCTGCGCATGGGCCACCAACCGGTCGTGGGAGACCGAAAGGTCGGCCTCGAACGGCGTCAGGATCGGCGCCACCACCCCATCGGGCAGCAGCGGCTCCGGCTGGCCTCCCATGCTCGTCACACCTCGCTCATCGCTGGACGGGGATCGTGACACATCGGACACGTATCCTGCGCCGATGTCCTCCTCGCCGACCTCCCCCGACCAGTCGCTCCCCGCGACCGGCATCCGCGCAGATCTCCGTAGCGACACGATCACCCGAGCCACGCCCGAAATGCGCGAGGCCATGGCCTCAGCCGAGGTGGGCGACGACGTCTACGACGAGGACCCCACGGTCCGAGCCCTCCAGGACCGGGTAGCCGACATGGCAGGCAAGGAAGCCGGCCTCTTCTTCTCCTCGGGCACCCAGTCCAACCTGGCCGCTGTGCTCAGCCACTGCCAGCGGGGCGATGAGTACCTGATCGGGCGTACCTCGCACGTGCTGATCAACGAGGCGGGCGGAACGGCAGCCCTGGGCAGCGCCATCCCATGGCCGATAGAGGTCGATGAGACCAACCACTTCACCGCTGACGACGTGCGGGCCGCAGTCAAGGAGCCCGACCATCACCACCCGGTCACCACGCTGCTGAGCCTCGAGAACACGGTGAACGGCCACGTCCAGTCCGTCGACCACGTGGCGTCCCTGGCTTCGGCGGCCCGTGGGTGCGGGCTGGCCGTCCATCTCGACGGGGCCCGCCTGTTCAACGCGGCCACCGCTGCTGGCGTAGGCATCGATGCCTTCGCCGCCCATGCCGACACCGTGTCGCTGTGCCTGTCCAAGGGCCTGGGGGCCCCGGTCGGAACGGTGCTCGTCGGCGACCGGGCGTCGATCGGCCGGGCCCACCGGCTCCGCAAGATGCTGGGCGGAGGCATGCGCCAGGTCGGGCACCTGGCGGCCGCCGGCCTGTACGCGGTGGACCACCACGTCGTACGTCTGGCCGAGGACCACGAGCGGGCCGGTCGCATCGCTGACGGATTGTCCGGCATCGATGGGCTCGACATATTGCACGCCACGAACATGCTGTGGATCACGCCGCCGGCCGAAGTCCACAACGCCCTGGTCGACCACCTCGTGGCCGACGGGATCCTCGCCACCTTCTGGGCACCGACCATGCGCTTCGTCACACATCTGGATGTGGATGACACCGGGGCCGACCTGGTCGTCGACTCGTTCACCCGCTTCTTCGGCGACGTCTGAACCGACTCCGGTCCGGCGCCTTCGACTGGTCACCGGTAGCCTCCCGCGCACGGGCGGGCCTCCCCGATCTGCCGCCGGAGGGTGAAGGACATGTCAGGAAGTCACGAGGGCCAAGTCGTCGTCGTCAGCGGAGCCGGCAAGGGCATCGGGCAGGCCATCGCCGAACGGTTCGCAGGTGCAGGCGCCCACGTGACGGTCAACGACATCGATTCCGACCGTGTCGACGCCGTCGTCGGCGCCATCTCCGACGCCGGCGGCACTGCCATCGGTGCCGTCGCCGACGTGTCGGACAGCGGTCAGGTCGGGTCCATGTTCGACGCCACGCTGGAGGCCTTCGGCACCGTCGACGTGCTCGTCAACAACGCCGGCATCATCAGCCCGATGCTCCACTTCTTCGAGGCCGACGAGGCCTGGTGGCGGCGCATCATCGACGTCAACCTCACCGGCCACTTCCTCTGCTCGCATCGGGCGGCACGGATCATGGCGGCCACCGGCTCCGGCGTGATCATCAACATGTCGTCGGGCGGCGCCACCCGGGCCCACCGGGCGTTCACCGCCTACGACGCCTCCAAGGGCGGCATCGAGGCCCTCACCAGGGCCATGGCGCTGGACCTGGGGCCCTACGGCATCCGGGTGTGCGCCCTGATGCCCGGCTCCATCGACACCGAGGGCATGGACGCCGACGCCCGCCGCCTGCGCGGCGAGAACATCCCCCTGGGACGCCCCGGCGACCCGGACGACATGGCGGGCCCGGCACTGTTCCTGGCCTCCCCCGACGCCGCCTACATCACCGGCGACGTGATCAAGGTCGACGGCGGGATGCTCTCCCAGCAGCGGTCGGCGACCGTCGACATAATGCCGCCCAGCGACTTCCCCAGCCTCGCCGACGTGCTCGGCCGGGACGACTGAGGCCCGACGGGATGGCCGGCGGAACCATGCGAATCGGGGCCGACGTCGGCGGCACGTTCACCGACGTGGTGCTGGAGACCGGCGCCGGGATGTTCTCGACGAAGGTCCTCACCACCTACGACGCTCCCGAGCGGGGCATCCTGGACGGCGTGCGGTCGGTGGTCGCCGAGGCCGACGCCGACCTGGCCGACCTCGAGGCCTTCATACACGGCACGACGCTGGCCACCAACGCACTGATCGGTCGCACCGGCGCCCGGACGGCGCTGGTGACCACCGCCGGCTTCCGCGACACCATCGAGATGCGCACCGAGAGCCGCTTCGAGCAGTACGACCTGAACCTCGTGCTCCCCGCTCCCCTCATCGAGCGCAGGGACCGCCATGTCCTGGCCGAACGCATCGGCGTCGACGGGCGTGTGCTGCGACCGTTCGACGAGGCTGAGGCCCGGGCGCTCGTCGAGCACCTGGCCGACCGCCCCGACGACGAGGCCTACGAGGCGGTGGCCATCGGCTTCATCCACGCCTACGTGGACGGCACCCACGAACGGCTGTTCCGCGACCTGCTGCTGGAGCGCCTCCCCGACGTGGCGGTGTCGATCAGCTCAGAGGTCTCGCCCCAGATGCGGGAGTTCGAACGGTTCAACACGGTGTGCGCCAACGCCTACGTGCAGCCCCTCATGGCCTCCTACCTCCGGGAGCTCGACGGGCAACTGCAGGCCTTGGGTGCCCGCTGCCCCGTCTACCTGATCCACTCCGGCGGCGGACTCATGAGCGTGGACAGCGCCGTGCGGTTCCCGGTGCGCCTCATCGAGTCCGGTCCGGCCGGGGGCGCCATCTTCGCCGCCGATATAGCAGCCCGTCACGGCCTGGACTCGGTGCTCTCCTACGACATGGGCGGTACGACGGCCAAGATCTGCCTCATTGAGGACCACGCCCCGAGCACGGCCAAGACCTTCGAGGTGGCCCGCACCCACCGGTTCACCAAGGGCAGCGGAATGCCCATCTCCATCCCGGTGATCGAGATGATCGAGATCGGAGCGGGTGGAGGCTCCATAGCCGGGGTCGACGTGCTCGGGCAGATCCGCGTCGGGCCGCTTAGCGCCGGATCCGAACCCGGGCCCGCCTCCTACGGGCTGGGTGGCATCCGACCCACCGTGACCGACGCCAACCTGGTCCTGGGTCGCCTGTCGGCAGACACGTTCGGAGCACCGGGGATCGACCTGTCCGACGACGCTGCACGTGGCGCCCTGGATTCCGACGTGGCCGACCTCCTGGGCCTCGACACCGACGAGGCGGCAGCCGGCGTGGCCGAGGTGGTCGACGAGAACATGGCCAACGCGGCCCGGGTCCACGCGGTGGAGAACGGCAAGGACGTGGCGAGGTACACGATGATCGCCTTCGGCGGTGGTGCCCCGCTCCACGCCGGTCGGCTGTGCGACAAGTTGGCCGTGGACGAGTTGCTGGTCCCGCCCGGAGCCAGCGTGGGCTCGGCCATCGGATTCCTGCGGGCCCCGTTCGCCTATGAGGCCCTACGCAGCCACCACGCCATGACCGCCGAGTTCGACCACCGGTCCGCCAACAGGGTGCTGGCCGAGTTGGCCGAGGAGGCCACCAACTTCGTCACCGGAGCCCTGGCCGCCAGCGACGACGCTGGAGACCCTCCGGTGCTGGAGACAGAACGATGGGCTTTCATGCGCTATGCCGGCCAGGGCTGGGAGATTCCGGTCCGCCTCGACGCGGCCCCGTTCGACCACCTGGGCGGGGAGTTTCTGGCCAACCGGTTCGAGAAGGCCTACGAGGAGTTCTTCGGTCGGGCCATCGCAGGGCTGGCCATAGAGGCCATCGGCTGGTCGGTACGGGTAGCCACCCAGCAGCGCTCCGTTGAGCGGGTGCCACGGATCGAGGCGGCCCGCGAGGTGGCGGTCGAGCGCACCCGGGCTATCCACGATGCCGGAACCGACGCAGTCGTGGAGGCGGCGGTGGTGGAACGCGACGCCCTGTCGCCCGGCGACCGGGTGACCGGGCCGGCGGTCATTGTCGAGTCCCAGACCACCACCTGGGTGTCCTCGAGCCGCCAGGCCGTCCTCCAGGCCGACGGTTGCCTGCTGCTCACCCGACGGGAGGGCGCCCGATGAACGAGCTTCGCCACCAGGTCATGTGGAACCGCCTCATCTCCATCGTGGAGGAGCAGGCCCTGGCCCTCGTGCGCACCGCTTTTTCCACCAGCGTGCGGGAAGCCGGCGACCTCTCGGCCGGCGTCTACGACACCGAGGGCCGGATGATCGCCCAGGCGGTAACCGGCACCCCGGGCCACGTCAACACCATGGCGGCGGCCGTCGTCAACTTCATCGACGACATCGGCCCCCACCGCATCTACGAGGGCGACTCCTACATCACGAACGACCCGTGGAAGGGCACAGGGCACCTCCACGACTTCACCGTGGTCAACCCGGTATTCCGCAACGGCTCCCTGATCGCCTTCTTCGCCTGCACGGCCCACGTGGTCGACGTGGGGGGTCGCGGCTACGGACCGGACGCCACCGAGGTGTACGAGGAGGGCCTGTTCGTCCCCATCATGAAGTTCGCCGAGCGGGGCGTCGTCAACGAGGACCTGCTGAACATCGTGCGCCACAACGTGCGGGAGGCCGGACAGGTGGTGGGCGACCTGTACTCGCTGTCGGGCTGCAACGACACCGGCGCCCGACGCCTGCACGCCATGCTCGACGAGTTCGACCTGGCCGACCTGGCCGACCTGGCCGCCTTCATATTCGACCGGACGGCGGCCGCCACCCGGGAACGCCTCCGGACACTACCGGCGGGAACCTACGCCAATGAGATGCGGGTGGACGGGTACAACGACTCGGTCGACCTGGTGGTCACCATGACCGTCACCGCCGACGGCGCCCACGCCGACTTCGCCGGCACGTCACCCACCTGCTCCCACGGCGTGAACGTGCCGCTGACCTACGCCCACGCCTACTTCTCCTACGCCATGCTCGTAGCCCTCGCTCCCGAGATGCCGTCCAACCACGCCTCGCTGGCCGCCTTCACGGTCAGCGCCCCGGAGGGCTGCATCCTCAACGCAAAGCACCCGGAGCCGGTGGCCGTGCGCCACGTCATCGGCCACTTCGTGACCGACCTGTGCCTGGGTGCCATCGCCGACACGCTGCCCGACGTGGTACCGGCAGAGGGGGCCGGAGCCCTGTGGAACTTCCAGGTCAGCGCCCGTGCCACCGACCCGGCTTCGGGGCTGCCGCCCCGGGAGATCCTCATGTTCAACAGCGGTGGCACCGGGGCCCGACCCTCGCTGGACGGCCTCAACGCCACGGCATTCCCCAGTGGCGTTCGCACCATGCCGGCCGAGGCCACCGAGCAGGCCGGACCAATCGTCGTGTGGCGCAAGGAGCTGCGCCCCGACTCCGGCGGGCCGGGTCGCCAGCGGGGTGGGCTGGGCCAGGTCATCGAGCTGGGCCCGACCGAGGGTTACGAGTTTGCCTTCTCCTGCATGTTCGACCGGGTCGAGAACCCTGCCCGGGGTCGCCACGGAGGCGGCGACGGGGCTCCGGGACGGGTGTACCTCGACGACGGCACCCCGTTCGACGCCAAAGGGAAGCAGGCGGTCCCCGAAGGCCGCACCCTCATACTGGAGCTGCCGGGCGGCGGCGGCTTCGGAGACCCGGACGAGCGGGACCCCGAGGCCGTGATCCGCGACCACCGGCAGGGCTACGTGCGGTGAGCGGCCCCGCCCGCACCTTCTATGACACCGTCATCGTCGGCGGAGCGGTGATGGGCAGCTCGCTGGCCTACTGGCTGTCCGAGGACCCCGGCCACGACGGCACGGTCCTGGTGGTCGAGCCGGACCCCACCTACCAGAAGTCGTCGACCACGCTGTCCGAGGCCAGCATCCGCCACCAATTCTCCGAGCCGGTCAACATCCGCCTGTCGATGTTCGCCACGGAGTTCCTTGCCGACTTCCACGACCGCGTCCAGGTAGAGGGCGAATCACCGGACCTGGGGTTCCGGGACACCGGCTACCTGTTCCTGGCCAGCGACGACGGCATGGGGGTGCTGCGGGAAAACCACGAGGTCCAGCGCTCATGCGGCGCCGAGGTGGCACTACTGAACCCCGGCGAGCTGGCCGATCGGTTTCCGTACCTGTACGTCGACGACCTGGCAGGCGGAAGCCTGGGCCTGCGGCACGAAGGCACCCTGGACGCCTACTCGCTGATGCGGGGCTTCCAGCAGCGGGCCCGCCACAACGGCGTCGAGTACCTGACCGACCGGGTGGTCGACCTACGCCTCACCGGGGCCGACAGCGACGAGCAGCGGGTCAGCCACGTGGATCTGGCGTCCGGCGGGGTGGTGGCCTGTGGTCGGGTCGTGAACTGTGCCGGGCCACGGGGCCGGTGGATAGCGGAGATGGCCGGGCTGACGCTTCCCGTGGAACCCCGCATCCGTGCCGCCTTCGTCTTCGGCTGCCGGGAGGCTCTCGACGGCCCGACCCTCCCGCTGACGATCGACACCACGGGCGTCCACGTCAGGACCGAGCCGCCCCACTACGTGGCCGGTGCACCCCCTGTCGACGACGTCGCCGTGGACCCTGACGACTTCGCGGTGCGCCACGACCAGTGGGAGGAGGTCATCTGGCCGGCGCTGGTGCATCGGATACCGGCATTCGAACGGATCGGCGTGACCCACTCGTGGGCCGGCCACTACGCCTACAACACGCTGGACCACAACGCCGTGGTCGGCCCAGCAGAGGCGGTACCCAACTTCTACTTCTGCAACGGCTTCAGCGGCCACGGCCTACAGCAGAGCGCCGGTGTGGGCCGGGGACTCAGCGAGCTCATCACCTACGGCGAGTACCGCACCCTGGACCTGACCGAGCTGGGCCACGGCCGCATCGTGCGCGGCGAGCCGTTCCTGGAGAAGGCCATCATCTGAAGGACTGCGCCCGCGTCGTAGCCCGGTGGTGGAGGACCAGCGGTTCCAACCATTTCCCGGACGGGCCCCGTGTGACCTGTCCTCCTACCGCCCCGGTGTCCCCTACTGTCCGATGGGCATGTCCACCCTCCCCTCCGCCCGCGCCCTCGTCATCGGGGGTACCGGCCCCACCGGGCCGGCCATCGTGCACGGGCTGGAACACCGTGGGCTCACCGTCACGCTCTTCCACACCGGACGCCACGAGGTCGAAGAGGTGGCCCATGTCGAGCACCTCCACGGGAATCCGTTCTCAGCCGAAGCCGTGGACGAGACCTTGTCCGGTCGCTCGTTCGACGTCGTAGTGGCCTGCTACGGCCGCCTCAGGGCCATCGCCGAGGTGCTGTCCGGACGCTGTGACCGGTTCGTGAGCGTGGGCGGCACGCCCGCCTACCGGGGATACTTCGACCCGACCCGCTTCGATCCCCCGGGCCTGCCGATCCCGACCGCCGAGGACGCCCCACGATCCACCGAGGACGACGACGGCAAGAGCTACAGGGTGGCTCGCACCGAGGACCTCCTGTTCGGACACCAGCCCTCGGCCACCCACCTGCGCTACCCGTTCGTCTACGGCCCCCGCCAGATCGCACCGCTGGACTGGTGCATCGTGCGACGGGTCCTCGACCGTCGGCCGGCCATCATCGTGCCCGACGCCGGCCTGGCCGCCGAAACCCGGTCGTTCAGCGAGAACGCAGCCCACACGGTCCTGCTGGCCGTGGACCAGCCGGCAGCTGGTGGCCGGGTGTTCAACGTGGGTGACGAGGAGGCTCTCACGGTGGCCCAGAGGGTGGGCCTGATCTGCGCCGAGTTGGGCCATGAGATGGAGATCGTGGGGATGCCCACCGACCTGGCCCTCCCGGCCCGACCGCTCATGATGCAGGCCGAACCGGGCCACCGCATCCTCGACCTGTCGGCCACCCGGGACGTGCTCGGCTACCGCGACCTTGTCCCGGCTCGTCGGGCGACGGGGCTGGCCGCCCGGTGGCTGGCCGACAACCCGCTGGAGCCTGGCGGTTCGGCCGAGCAGGTACTGGAGGACCCGTTCGACTACGAGCGGGAGGACCGGCTGCTGGACTGGTGGCGGTCGGCGACCTGCGACCCCCCGGACCTCGACTACCCGGTCGAGCCCGGCTTCGGCATCTACTACAGCGGGCCGGGAACCAGCCGTCGTCGTAACGACGAGCGCATCTGACCCGGTAGGCATCCGGTCGGGAACCGACCAGGGTGGCCCGGCCGGTCAGAATGGGACACGAACTCAGCGAGCTGGCAACACCACGGGAAAGGGCCCAGGCGTTGCCGCTCCAGCCCAAGGCCAGCGGCAGTATCCATGGCAGCCCGCTCCGTCGGGCACACCGGGCGCGGCAGCGCGACGATGGTGTGGTGGGCCAGGATCCCGGAACGGACCGATACGCCGACGCCCGGCAGCGCATGGTGGAGGTGGACCTGGCCGGACGTGACATAGTCGACCCCCGGGTACTCGCCGCCATGCAGCGGGTCCCACGGCACCTGTTCGTGAACGACGCCCAGGTCGGACAGGCGTACGAGGATCGGGCACTTCCCATCGGTCGGGGCCAGACGATCTCCCAGCCCTACATCGTCGCCTTCACCGCACAGGCGCTCGCCGTGGCCCCCGGGGACCGGATCCTCGAGGTGGGCACGGGTTCGGGCTATGCCGCGGCGGTGCTGGCCGAGATGGGTGCTGCCGTCGTCACCGTGGAGCGTGACCCGGACCTGGCCTCCACGGCTCGAAGTCGCCTGGACGCCCTGGGATACAGCCAGGTCGAGGTGGTCTGGGGCGACGGGAGCACGGGCCGTCCGAAAAGGGCTCCCTTCGACGCGATCACCGTCGCGGCGGCAGCGCCGTCCGTCCCGGAGCCGCTGGTCACCCAGTTGCGGGTCGGCGGCCGGTTGGTGGTCCCGGTCGGTGACCGTCGATCAGGCCAAAACCTGTTCCGGGTCGTCCGCACCGGAGAAGGCAACGAGGTCGAAGACCTGCTCCCGGTGACATTCGTCCCGCTCGTCGGCCGGGCCGGCTGGCCCGATCCTCAGACCGGCCCGAGGCGGGGTGCCCTGCGGCGGAACCACCCCCGGTAGGCGACGGCGACCAGGACCGCCACCGCCACGCGCAGGACTGTCGTGAATTCCTCCGGATAGACGACACCCTCCAGGTAGCGGTCGATGAACCCGAACCCTCCTGCCTCGCTCCGCAACCGACGCTCGATGCCGGTGAGTGGACACGGGAAGCCGACGAAGACGATTCCCACAGCCCAGCCGACTGCGACCAGGTGCGGGTAGATGGCTCGTGGCCAACGCCAGGCCAGAAAGCCGCCGACCACCAGGTAGACGAGGTAGCCGAAGTGGATGCCCATCACGGCGTCGGCGAGCAGTCGGTGCAGCATGTGCGCCCTCGCTGTTCGAACGTGTTGTCCGACGGTAGCGCCCGTGGGACCTCGGATGAGGCTGCGGAACCGCTCCGGGAGGACATCGGTGCCACGGTCAGACACCCCTGGCCGAGTAGCTCTGGGCGGTGCCGAACCATGTGGTGTGGATTGATCGCCTCAGCCAAGGCCCAGGCCAGCTCCTCGGTCGGAGCGCGAGTGGTAGGGCATCGGCTGTCTGGGGTTCGCGCGGTGGATCGTGGTCACCGGTGTATGACAGAGTCCTCGGACGGCCCCAGACAGTCGGGGTGGCATGGCCAGGAACCGAGGAGGATGACATGCCCCACTACATGATTCGAGGTAGCTACACGGCAGAGGGCGCCAAGGGCCTACTGGCCGAGGGAGGGTCATCCCGCATCGCCCAGGCGACCGCACTGCTGGAATCTGTCGGTGGGACCGTCGAGTGTCTCTACTTCGCCTACGGCGCCGACGACATCGTTGGGATTTGCGAGGTGCCTGATGCTGCATCAGCGGCAGCGGTAAGCCTCACCGTCTCCTCGACTGGGATGGTCAACGTCTGTCTCACGCCACTGATCACACCTGAGGAACTTGACGCTGCCGCCGGAATCGCGGCAGGTGTTGCCTACCGTCCACCAGGAAGCTAATCCAGGCGGTCCTCGTAGCGGAGGCCACTACTGGCTACCTCTGAGCGACTACAGCGCGCTGGGCCGAGTCAAGGGTGCAACACTGACCGCCTCAGCCCTCGCCGAGGTATGAGGCCCGCAACTCCGGGTTGGCCAGGAGGGCCTCGGCGGTGTCGTCCAGCACGACCCGGCCGGTCTGGAGCACCCAGCCCCTGTCGGCGATCGAAAGCGCCATGTTGGCGTTCTGCTCCACCATGAAGACGGACATGCCATCGGCGTGGATCTGTCGGATCAGCTCGAAGTTCTGCTGCACCAGGGCCGGAGCAAGGCCCATGGACGGCTCGTCCATGAGCAGGACCCTGGGTCGCGACATGAGCGCCCGACCGATGGCCACCATCTGCTGCTCACCACCCGAAAGGGTGCCGGCCTTCTGGGTGAGGCGCTCCTTGACACGGGGGAACAGGTCGTAGATCTTCTCCAGGTCCTCGGTGATGCCGTCCTTGTCGTTGCGCAGGTAGGCGCCCAACTCGAGGTTCTCCCTGACGCTCAGCCGCTTGAACAGGCGCCGGTTCTCCGGGACCATCGTGACGCCGTTGATCACGCGGTATCTGGTGGGCTTGTCGTTGACCACCTCCCCGTCCAGAACCACCTCGCCGGACGTCGGCGTGACCATGCCCAGCAGGGTCTTGAGCGTCGTGGACTTTCCGCTGGCGTTGCCGCCCAGCAGGCAGACCAGCTCGCCCGGGTAGATGGCCAGGTCAACGTCCTTGAGGATGTGCACCGCCCCGTAGTGGGTGTTGACCTGTCGGAGTTCCAGCAGGGCCGTGGCGCCGTCCTGTCCGCTCATGCCTTTGCCTCCACCGGGCGGCCCAGATAGGCCTCGATGACGTTCGGATCCGACGACACCTCGTCATAGGAGCCCTGGGCGATCGGCACGCCGTGGTCCAGCACGACGACCCGGTCCGAGACGTCCTTGACCACCTTCATGTCGTGTTCGATCACCACGATGGTGAAGCCCCACTCGGTGCGCAGGCGACCTATCAGCGCCGTCAACTCGGCCGTCTCGATGGGGTTCATACCGGCCACGGGCTCGTCCAGCAGCAGCAGCCTGGGCTGGGTGGCCATGGCCCGGGCGATCTCCAGGCGGCGCCGGTTGGCGTACGACAGGGCGAAGGCCGGCTGGTCCAGGCGGTACCCGATGAGCCGGTGCCCGAAGAAGCCGAGGACCTCCTCGGCCCGCTCCCGGATCTCCCGCTCCTCCTTCTTAAAGGCCTTCGTCTGGAGCAGCGCCCCGTAGATGAGCTCTCTGGTCCGGCAGTGCTGGGCCACCATGACGTTCTCGAGGACCGTCATGTTTGGGAACAGCCGCACGTTCTGGAAGGTCCTGGCGATGCCCAGCGAGGTGACGGTGCTGGGATCCAGACCCACGATGGAGTCGCCCTCGAACTCGATGTCTCCCTCGGTGGGGGCCACCAGCCCGGAGATGGCATTGAAGAACGTCGTCTTGCCGGCACCGTTGGGGCCAATGACGCTGACGATCTCACCCTCGTCGATGTCGAAGTTGAGGCCGGACAGGGCATCCAGGCCGCCGAAGGTGATCTTCAGGTTCTTGATCTCGAGAAGGCTCATTCCTCCTCCCCTCCCCCGTCGCCCACGTTGACCGCGTCCTCGTCATCGGCGTCGTCGTCCGACTTGTCGCCCTTCAACCAGGCGTCCTGAAGGAACTCCTCCTGGTGGAGTTCCCGGCTGCGACGGGCGCTGGGCACGAGGCCCTCCGGGCGCTTCAGCATCATGAAGACGAGCAGCATTCCGTAGATGAGCAGCTTGAAGTTCTGGAACTCCTGGAGCAGGCCCGGCTGCTTTGGCCCGCCCAACACGCCGATCAGGACGAACGAGCCGACCATCACTCCGGCGATGTTGCCCATGCCACCGACGATCACCACCACGAGGATGATGATCGAGATCAGGATCATGAAGCTTGTCGGGAAGACGGAGCCGACCTTGGCAGCCAGCACCGCCCCACTGAAGGCAGCCAGCACTGCGCCCACCACGAAGGCCATCAGCTTGGCGCTCACCGTGTTGATGCCCATGGCCTCGGCCACCTGCTCGTCCTCCCGGATGGCCATCCAGGCCCGGCCCAGGCGGGAGGCCTGCAGGCGCCACGAGACATAGATGGCGATGACGCAGAAGAACAGCACCAGGTAGAACACCGACCTTGGGTCGGTGCCCTTCACCGTGGCGAAGCCCAGGTCGACACCCGGGACGTTGGTGATTCCCTGGGCGCCACCGAAATAGGGGCCCAGCCAGTCCGACATGAACAGCAGGCGGATTATCTCACCGAATCCGAGGGTCACGATGGCTAGGTAGTCGCCGCGCATCCTGATGACGGGCGCCCCGATCAGCAGGCCGACGATGGTGGCGAAGATGACAACGAATATGAGGGCGATCCCGAAGTGCAGTTCCGGGGCGAAGAACGGGCTGTTGGGCGATGTCAGGACGGCGGTCGTGTAACCGCCCACGGCGAAGAAGGCCACGTAGCCGAGATCCAGGAGGCCTGCCAGGCCGACCACGATATTGAGGCCCAGGGCCAGCAACAGGAAGAGGCCGACGTTAGCCAGCAGCTCGTTCATGATCTTGCCCAGGAACATCGGCAGCACGATGCAGAGCACCGCCACCACGGCGAACAGGATCATGGATGCCTTCTGGCGCTCGGCGCCCTGCATGTCCCGGTAGCGGTTGGTTACCGCCTTTACACGGCCGCTGGTGAGCACCGAGACGACGGCGATGACAGCGCCGACCACGATGGTAGAGGTGAGGGTCAGGCCGCCCTTCTTGGCGTAGATGAGGTCGGTCAGCCAGTCGAGGCCGAAGCCCTCTGAGAGGTCATCGACCGCTCCCTCCAGGACCGACAGGGACAGCAGGCTGAGCACCACGGTCCCGGTCGACCGTCGCACGATCGCCGGCACGACGTGCAGCGATGCACCGGCCAGGCTGAGCGCCCCACAGGTCACGATCCAGGCCCCGGCCCCGAAGCCCATGCCGTTCTCGTAGGTGAGGAAGCGGAAGAGCTTCGGACTCCAGTTGACCAGCGGGTCCCGCAGGTTCCAGGAATCCAGCGCCAGCATCAGCAGAGACAGGCAGCCTCCGCCGAGGAGGCCGACCATCAGGCCGGTGACCAGGTCGTAGAGGCCCTGCTTCCGGGACTCGAAGCCCTCCAGGACCACCTGGGTGGCGGCTATGCGACCTATCAGGATCGGAATCAACAGGACGGACACGTAGCCGAGGCTGAGGTAGCGCTCGATGATCTCCCGCCGGTCCAGCTCGACGGGCATGCCGACCAGGCAGATGGCGATCAGGGCGCCGCCGCAGATCAGCCCCCAGCGCAGCACCTTGCCCCAGTCCTGGTCGATGGCCGACGACGGCATGGGTGCGACAACGGCGCTCATGCCCGGTCCTCCGACGAGAGCCGCTCTCCGAAGAGGCCGGACGGCTTGAACAGGAGCACGAGGACCAGCACGGTGAAGGCCACGGCGTCCTTGAGCTGTGACACGCCGGGCACGCCGAGGGGTTCCAGGATGAGCAGCGGGGCGATCGACTCGGCCGAGCCCAGGGAGATGCCGCCGGCCATGGCACCGCCCAGGTTCCCGATGCCACCCACCACAGCGGCGGTGAAGGCCTTGACGCCGGGCAGGAACCCTGTCATGTGGGTGACCGACCGGAACATGAGGCCCCAGAGGATCCCGCCCACGCCCGCCATCGCGCCACCCACGGCGAACGTGGTGACGATGGTCCGGTTGACGTCGATCCCCATCAGCGAGGCGATCTCCTTGTCCTCGGCAACGGCCCGCATGGCCTTGCCGGTCTTGGTGCGCTCCACGATGTACCAGAGGACGCCCATCGAGGCTGCGGCCACCACCAACACCAGGAGGCGGGTGCCTGCTATCTCGAAGGTCAGGATGGAGCGCTGCTTGGAGAGCCACTCGGGGAGGCGCGGGTAGCTCTTCGTGGACGGCCCGAACAGCCCGAGCACCAAGTTCTGGATGAAGAACGACACGCCGATCGAGGTGATGAGCGGAATCAGCCTGGGAGAGTTGCGCAGCGGCCGGTAGGCCACCCGCTCCATCAGCACGGCCATAGACGTCGAGAAGAAGATCGCCATCAGCACGATCAGCGCCAGGCAGAGGAGGAAGTTGGACTCCCACATCCCGTTGGCATTGAACTTCTCAGAGGCGATGAACCCGGTCATCGCCCCGACCATGAACACCTCGCCGTGGGCGAAGTTGATGAAGCCGAGCACGCCGTAGACCATCGAGTAGCCCAGGGCGATGAGGCCGTACATCGAGCCCTGGGAGAGGCCGGAAATGAGCAGGCCCTTGAACTGGTCGCCCGTGAGGCCCCGGGCGCCCGGGTTGCGCCACCGGGCGAACGGGTTGTCAGCGTCGAACTGCTGCCAGATGAAGGCCAGCAGTCCGATGATGATCATGGTGACCAGGAAGACCCGTATGAATGTGAGGAAGCGATCGACTGACACAAGTCGCTTCGCAGACTTCGTCGAGACGGCATGGGTTGTCACTTGCTCTCCGGTGGCGTCATCGGCGATGGGCGGTCGCCAAGGGTAGCGGACCGACCTCGCCGTCGTGTGACCAACGTCGCACCCGACCGCAACCCTTGGCGACCGCCGTCGGTACGCTCGCCGCCATGTCCCGCAGTACCCACCAGGCACTGGCCGACGAACGCAACGAGTCGGTCGAGATCTTCATCAACGGCGAGTTCTTCGCGCGACACGAGGCCAAGGTGTCGGTGTTTGACAGCGGCTTCCTGGTGGGCGACGGCATATGGGAGGGGCTGCGCCTCCACCACGGACGGTTCGCCTTCCTGGACAGGCACCTGGACCGGTTGTTCGCCGGCGCGGCGGCCATCGACCTGGACATCGGCATGAGCCGCGACGGGGTCGCCGAGGCCCTGTACGCCACCGTCAGGCACAACGACATGCACGACGACGTGCACGCCAGGCTCATGGTCACCCGGGGTGACAAGAAGACCCCGTCCCAGCATCCCTCCAACGTCGTGAGCGGGCCCAACATGGTGATCATCGCCGAGCACAAGGCGGCCGACCCGGCCGTCGCCGAGGCCGGCATCACCCTGTTCACGACGACGGTCCGTAGACCACCACCCGACACGCTGGACCAGCGCCTCAACTGCCACTCCAAACTGCACGAGGTGATCGCCCTCATCCAGGCGGTGAAGGCAGGTGCCGACGAGGCGCTTATGCTCGACCCCACCGGTGCCGTGGCCACCTGTAACGCCACCAACTTCTTTGTGGTTCGGGAGGGCGGGGTATGGACGTCGACCGGCCACTACAACCTCAACGGCATCACCCGCCAACTGGTGCTCGAGGTGGCGCCGGAGGCTGGCCTCACCGCCCACCAGAAGCCGTTCTCCCTCACTGACGTCTACTCGGCCGAGGAGGCCTTCGTGACCGGCACGTTCGGTGGTCTGACCCCCGTCGTCGAGATCGACGGCCGGACCATCGGCGACGGGCGACCGGGCCCTATCACCGCCCGACTCCAGGATCTCTACAGAGCGGCCGTGGAGGCCGACGTCACCGACGGCTGAGGCGGGCACCCCGTGACGCTCCGCATCAACTGCTGGTCGGGCCCCCGGAACATCTCAACGTCGTTCATGTACGCCTTCCGGCAGCGTGACGACACGACGGTCTTCGACGAGCCCATCTACGCCCACTACCTGCGGGTCACCGGGCGGGAGCATCCGGGCCGCGACGAAGTGCTGACCAGCCAAGACCCGTACGGCGAGGCCGTCGTGCGCGACCTGATCCTGGGCGAACACCCGACGCCGGTCGTGTTCTTCAAGCAGATGGCCCAGCACGTCGTCCAGTTGGACCGGGCGTTCCTGGGTCGCTGTCGAAACCTTCTGTTGATCCGGGACCCCGAAAGGGTCATCACCTCGTTCGCGAAGAACGTGCCCGACGTGAACGTCGCCGACACCGGTCTGCCCATACAGGTGGAGTTGCTGGAGTCGATCCTGGCCGCCGGCGGCGATCCGATCGTCATCGACTCGACTGCCCTGCTCGCCGCCCCGGAAGCCGTCCTACGCACTTTGTGCGGTCGCCTGGGACTGGCCTTCGATCCCGGAATGCTGTCGTGGCCCGCCGGCCCAAAGCCCGAGGACGGCGTGTGGGCCGAGCACTGGTACGCCAGCACCCACCGGTCGACCGGGTTCGAGTCAGGCCACCCGAGCACCGAACCGGCACCGGAACACCTCCGTGGAGTGGTCGCCGAAGCCCGGCCGCTCTACGAGCGCCTCAGCGAGTTCGCCCTCGACGCTTGATCCACCTCCGCGACAGCCCCTGTCGGCCCGTGCCAGACTCGCCGCCATGGCATGGATCGAGACCGTCCCCGACGACAGATGGAAGGACCATGACGGCCTGGCCGACCTCTACGGCCGAGTCGTCGACGCCACCTTCGACCGGGTCGACCGGATCATGGCCGTCCACTCGCTCAACCCCCGTGGACTGGCCGCCCACGACGGGCTCTACCGCTCGGCCATGTCCGGCACGGGAACGCTCCGCAAGGTCGAGCGTGAGCTGGTGGCTCTGGTGGTCAGCCTCGAGAACCACTGCCACTATTGAGTAACCCACCATCGGCGCGGTCTGCGCCGGCTGCTGAAGGACGATGACCTGCTGGCCGCCATCGAGGCCGACTGGACGACGGCTCCCCTCGCGCCATCCCGTCGGGCCATGCTCGACTACGCCGTGAAGCTCACCCGTACCCCCGGCGACATGGAACGGGCCGACGTGGACGCCCTCCGGGCGGCCGGGTTCAGCGACCGCGACGTGCTGGACCTAGCGGAGGTCACCGCCTACTACGCCTATGCCAACCGAATCGCCGACGGTCTGGGCATCACCACCGAGGACTGGATCCCAGAGGACTGACCTGTTAGGCCGGGCCGCCTGCGTCCGGGGACACCGTCACCGTGCCGTCCACCCCGACGGCCACCATCGCACCGGTCTCCAAGCCTTCGAACGCCTCCGGTGGCACCACCACCACCGGCATCACCAGGCCGTAGACCTCCTCGGCCACGATGGCCCCGAGGGCGATGATGTCATCGCGCTCGGCCATCAAGATGGCCGCTGGCGCCGTCCCCGCCCGGACCGCCTCGCAGATCACGCTGCTGCCGGAGCTGGATCCCCGGCCGAACGGCATCACCAGCACCCGGCCGGCCACCATCTCGCCTACCTGGGGGTGGCGCTGATCGATGATCCGGCCCTCGACGGTCTCCAACCCTCCCCAGAAGCTGAGGGGCTCGTCGAGGCGCAACACCTCGCCTGTGGCCGTGCCGGCGACCAGTGGGACCGGCGTCGCCCCCCGGTCAGGCACCGGCCCAGATCCCCTCGTCCCTGACCACCCGGCCGACCACCGCCGATTCCACGCAGTCCTCGGTGCTCCCGAAGACGACCTCCAGGCCGAGGTTCCCCGGGGCGTAGTAGGCCCACTTGGCAGAATCGGTCATCGCCGTACCGGTGACGTCCCCGATGATCGGCGTGAAGTAGGTGCAGGTGTCGGTCACCATGCTCACCCCGGCGTCGACCAGGCGGCTGGCCCAACCCAGCAGGCTCACCTCGTGGAGTACGTCGCGCCCGGTGGAGACGTAGAAGGCCACGCCGTCGGCGACCCGCCGGTCGCCCAATAGCTCGACCAGCCGACCGATCTCGGCGACCGAATAGTGCGGTGTGCCCAGGCTTACCGTCCGCAGGTCGTCGTCGGAGGTCGTGGAGAGTCGGTCCCGGGCGGCCCGCAGGTCGGCCGCGGTGACCGTGATCTCCTTGCCGGGTTCGTGGCCGGCCAGCGCCGCCTCCAGCGTCGGGGCCTCAGGTGTGCTCCCGACCATGTGGAACATCCCCACTGAACCTGTCGACGCCGACGCCGCTCCCAGCGCCTTGAGTCGATCCTCGGACACCCCGGGCTCCAGGCCGTCGACCACCGGCACCGCCTTACCGACCAGTCGGCCGATCAGGCCACCGAGCACCGGATAGCACACGTCGCGCGCCAGTAGGTCGGCGGACACGCCATCCAGCCGGATGACCACGGTGGCCCGGCGGTGCTCGTCGAGGTGGAGCCCGGCGGCCGGTGCCCGTCCGGTGATGGCGCAGCAGATGTCGGCGAAGTCTCCGTACCGGTTGGTACGGGCGCCAAGTACTGAGTTGGCGAACACGATGGCGTTGGACTCCGCCCAGGCGACCTGCTCGCCGAACCCCGGCCGGACCTCGAGCTGGTAGGGCGCACAAGTCCAGGTCGGCCGACAGCCCATCTCCTCGAAGCGCTCCATGAGCCGTCGGGAGAGCCTGGCCTCCTCGGGATCCCCCCGGGCGTGTTCTGGATGCAGCAGGTCCAGCGACGACACGTTCAACGTGGTCGGCACGAGGACACGTGCTCCGTCGTCAGCCAGGCGGTGGGCAAAGTCGAGGACCGCCTGCCCGTGGTAGAGGCACGAATCGATGTGGGCGCCGGTTATGTCGAGTAGCCCGTCGGCCCCCATTGCGGTGGCCAGCCGGGTGACCACCCGGGTGGCCAACCGCTGGGCCGGGCCCTCGGCACCTGCCAGCCTGGCCTCGTCGCGTGTCTCGAGCCGGAGGGTCACGCCGCGGATCGTAGACCCGCTGAACCGGGACGACCGGCGAGGTCAGGCAACAGGAGGCCCCGCCGGCGGACGGGACGTCAGCAGTTGGGGTTCTCTTCCGGCTCCTCGTCGGCCGACACCACCTCGTCGATCAGTAGCTCCTGGCCCACGAAGAGGAGGTTGGGGTCGTCGATGTCGTTGAGCGCCATCATCTCCTCGACGGTGGTGTCGTGGCGCTTGGCGATCTTGGAGAGGGAGTCACCGGCCTGGACCGTGACGATGGCCGTCTCGACCTGCTCGCCAGCGTCGTCCGCCTCGGAATCCGGGTCCTCGAGGACGATCACCTGGCCCACGAAGATCTGGTTGGCGTCGCAGAGCTCGTTGATCCTGACTAGGGCGTCGATGGTGGTGCCGTACCGCTTGGCGATCTTGGACAGCGAATCGCCCTTCTCCACGGTCACGGACTGCGGAACGTCGGCCACTGGCTCTGTGGTCGCGGTCACCGCGGTGGTGCTGGCGGCTACCGGGGTGGTCGTGGTGGCCACCGCGACGGTGGTGGCAGCGGTCGGGGATGTGGTGGCCGGCGCAGAGTCCGAGGAAGGCGCGACTGTGGTCGTCACGAACATCCCGGTGGTGGTTGTCTGTACGACGATCGGCTCATCCTCGGACCCCCCGCAGGCGACCGCCAGAACGGCCAAGGCGAGCAGCGAAACCAAGATAAGGCGCATGGCCGGAGCATAGGTCCGAAGGACCTGCGGGCCGGGTACCCCTGACCGGGTTCGACAGCCGCCGTTTCCCTAGGCTGATCAGGCGTCGCTGGCGAGTTCGGACCACGACGGGTGAGTGACGGGCCGATCCCGGCCGAAGGTCTGGATCGTGTCGTCGAGCCGGTGGAAGTCGGACGCCTCGTCGGCGTAGATGGCCAGCACGGTGGACAGCCCGGACGGCTGGTCGATCGTCCCAGCGGCGATGGAGAGCATGTCCGCCTTGTCGGTCGCCGACCAGAAGAGCGTTGAACCACACGCCGAGCAGAACCCGTAACGGGTGGTCGACGTCCGATGGTGCCAGGTGAGGGTGGCATCGCTCTCGAAGTGGACGTCGTCGACCTTCGCCGCGGTAGCCGCCATGTGGTGGCCGGTGATCCGGCGGCACGGTTCGCAGTGGCAGTGCACGACATCGCGCAGTTCTCCGTCCACCCGGTAGCGCACCCCACCGCAGTCGCACCCACCGGTGGCCCGGGTACCGGAACCCCCTCTCCCGTCGTCCATGCGGGCATCCTCGCGCGCCGGGCGCCCGGTCACGTTCCGGGCCGGTCCTGTTCAGCCGGCACCGTCAAGCTGCCCGTCGGCCTCGACGAAGACCTCCTCGAGCGGCTTGCGGCGGAGGTCGGGCACCTTGACCCCATCCATGGGGTGGCCGATCGGGAACATCACGAACGGTCGCTCGTTAACCGGGCGACCCAGGGCCGTCCGCAGGAACGCCATGGGTGACGGCGTGTGGGGCAGGGTCGCCAGGCCCATATCGTGCAGGGCTGCGATGAATAGCCCGGCGGCGATCCCGACGCTCTCCTTCACGTAGTAGTTCTTACGCGTGGTCCCGTCTGGCCGGATCTCGTAGCGCTGTTCGAACAGCACCACTATCCATGGTGCCACCTCGAGGAACTCCTTGTGGTGGTCGGTGCCGAGGGGGGCCAGGGCCTCCAGCCATGCCGCGTTCATGCGGTTCTCTAGGTAGTTGACCCTCTCCTCGGCTTCGGCAGCCTCCCTGATCCTGGCCTTCAGGTCGGG
>Ga0209752_1000427_pt1 | contig 20645 bp, 28 predicted proteins | sample METZYME_3_250m_FD_187548 | JGI IMG/M metagenome (GOLD analysis project Ga0209752, IMG submission 187548) | Marine microbial communities from oxygen minimum zone in mesopelagic equatorial Pacific - METZYME_3_250m (SPAdes) (version 2) | ecosystem: Environmental > Aquatic > Marine > Oceanic...
TAATTTATCCGTAAAATAAAGCTTATGAGATTATTTTTGCTAATTATCCATAAACCACATTATGCTTTTTATATATTTGATTAATGGATAAGTTAACCAAATGGTCATTAACTGCAGCTCTTGCAGGTTTTCTTTTTGGATTTGATACAGTAGTAATATCCGGTGCAGATCAAAAACTTCAACTTTTATGGGACTCAAGTGATATTTTTCATGGTTCAGTTGTTATGGCAATGGCATTATGGGGTACAGTTGTAGGTGCTATATTTGGTGGAATACCAACTAGAAAAATAGGAAGAAAGAAAACATTACTATGGATTGGTATTTTTTATACTCTTTCTGCGATTGGATCAGCATTGGCTAATGATCCAATCACATTTGCTGCATTTAGATTTATTGGAGGGATAGGGGTAGGAATATCAGGAATAGCTGCCCCAGCATATATCTCAGAAATTGCACCTGCAAAAAGTAGAGGTAGACTTGTAGGACTTTATCAATTTAACTTAGTTAGTGGAATACTAATTGCATTTTTATCAAATTACCTTTTAAGTGGACTTGGAGAAAATGATTGGAGATACATGATGGGTATTGAAGCTCTGCCTGCTTTACTATACACTTTATTAGTTCTATCAATTCCAAAAAGCCCAAGATGGCTTTATTTGAATAATCAACAAGATGAAGCGGAAAAAATAATAAGGGATGCATACTCAAAAAAAGATGCAGATGAATTAATTAGCGAGATAATAAAAGATAAAGAATCAAGTATTAAATCAGAATCAATTTTTCAAAAGAAATACAGTTTTATATTAATGCTTGCCTTTTTAGTTGCAGCTTTTAATCAATTCTCTGGTATAAATGCATTTTTGTATTATGCTCCTAGAATATTTGAAGAAGGGGGGCTTGGCCAGAGTGCAGCCCTATTAAATAGTGTTGGAATTGGTCTAACTAATGTGATTTTTACGTTTATAGGTATTAATCTAATTGATAAGCTTGGTAGAAGAGTACTTATGTATATAGGCTCAATAGGTTATATAATTTCACTTACCTTAATAAGTCTTTCGTTTATTTTAGATTGGGGTGGTATATCACTTCCTATTTTTCTCTTTCTATTTATAGCATCTCACGCAATTGGACAAGGAGCTATAATTTGGGTATATATTTCAGAAATATTTCCAAATCATATTAGAAGTTATGGACAATCTTTTGGAGTTTCTACTCACTGGGTTTTAGCTGCTATTATACCATCACTTGTTCCATTTCTATTTGGATGGATAGGCCCTGGAATTGTATTTGCATTCTTTGCTTTTATGATGGTGCTACAATTACTTTTTACTCATTTTATAATGCCAGAGACAAAAGGGATATCTCTGGAAGAGTTAAGTAAAAAATTAATAAGAAATTATAAGTAAATTGCGGGAAAAAATATGGGAAGTAAATTTTTTGGAAATAGACACGATGATAAAGCTTCAAAGGGAAAGCGTCAAATTAAGGGTTCCAAAAAGAACACTAATAGTAAAATACAATCAAAAGGTGTTGGAAAGCCTAATATGGCAGGGGTTAGAAAAGTAGGCAGAGGCAAGTAATTGAACAAAGAATAATCTTGAATTTATTTTAAATTGGACATTAGTTCCTGATACCTATACATGCAGCAACAATTTTCCTTAAATATTGATATTTTTTGTTAATAAGTGATTGCAAGTTATTTAATGTTTAGTTTCTTTTTTTAATTATTTCTTGTTATATTCTACGAATATTTAATACTATATTATGAATAAACTATTAAATCTTTTATTGGATTTACCGAAAACGGTAAATGATAAGCTCCCTGAAAATTGTTTTAATGAAATGATGGACAATTCTGAGGGATCTATAAAAAAGTGGACTGGTACGGCATTTAAAGTAGGTGCACTTGTTCTGTTAGTTGTAACTCTAATTTCAGTTATTTCTGGTGGAATGGATACTATGTCAAGCGCTAGCGGCCTTGGACAAGTATCTGCAATAATCTGCCTATTGATTCTAGTATATGCAGCTTTTCCAATAGCTCATGTAGTTAGAACAGCAGGTGATTCTCTATCTGCATCTAAAAGCAATTCAGTTGATTTTATATTTAGAGACTTTGTTACAGAAAATATTAAAGCTTTAGGGCATATTACTGCTTTGGTAGCTTTATTTGGAGCAATTTGTTCTACTGTAGGATGGGTATTAAACTCTGATGGAATGTCTATGAGTGTTGATCTATATGGTGGTTTTGCATACGCTTATGCTTTACCATTAGATGCAACAGCTACATTTATAGAAATGATAAGATTAGACTTTGTTGGAGGAGTCATTAGTGACTTTTTCAGTTGGGATTTAACTGGATCTGAAGCATCAGGTTATAATATAGATGGTTTAGTTGCGGTTGGATATGAATATGCTCAGGTTATTTTGATTTTAGCAAAATTATACCTTGCATTGGCAATATATCATTTTTTCTATGGTATATTATCAACTCTAACAAGATGGATTCAAAGACCTTCGTTACCATTCAAAAGTTCTTAATATAATATAATAATTAAATAAAATTATTGTTTATAAAAGCCCCACTAATAGTGGGGCTTTTTTATATATACACATATATATAGTAGATGACAGATTAACTGATTTAATTACATATAATTAAAACATAAAAATGAAAAATAAAATTTTAATAATCTTAGCAATCATTGGATTTGCAACAATAGTTACAGGCTTTACAAACATAGTTAATGATTCTCATCAAGAAATTGGTCGATATCAAATTACATCAACTTATGCTGAATTATTGGGCACAAGAGTTTTTAGAGTTGATACAAAAACTGGAGTTATTGTTGAGATAAATGAAAAAAAATTAACTAAGATAATGGAACCTAAAAAGGGTGACTAAAATAATTATACAAGGAATAAAATTTGATAAGAAATCTTCTTATCAGAAAGGGCCTAAACTTGCTCCTCCATTAATAAGAGAAGCATTGAATTGTGGTTCTACAAATATGTATACAGAAAATTTAATCTCTATCGAAAACTCAGGGATTGATGATAAAGGTGATTTTGAAATATCTGAATATTTTGACATTGAGAAATTAACTAAAAACCATCTTAATTTTGGTGCTAAAGTTTTTACATTAGGAGGGGACCATTCCGTAACTTTTCCAATAGTTAAAGCTTATAATGAAAAATACCCCAAATTAGACATTCTACATATTGATGCCCATAGCGATTTATATGATCAATTTGAAGGAGATAAATACTCGCACGCGTGTCCTTTCGCAAGAATTATGGAAAACGGATATGCCGTTAAGCTAGTTCAAGTTGGAATTAGAACATTAAATACCCATCAAGCAGAACAAGCTGATAAATATAATGTTGAAATACATCATATGAAAGATTTAGATTTAAGTCAAATTCCAAAATTTAAAAATCCTATATATATTTCTCTAGATATGGATGCCTTTGACCCGGCATATGCTCCTGGAGTTTCACATCATGAGCCTGGAGGGTTAACTTCTAGACAAGTAATAAATTTAATTCAGAGTATAGACACTGAAATCATTGGAGCTGATATTGTAGAATATAATCCAAATAGAGATTTTCAAAATATGACTGCTTTTTTAGCAGCAAAAATGATGAAAGAAATATTAGGTAAAATGATGTAAATTTTAACTTCTTGAATTAAATATATAATAATACTAAATAGTGAGTTGATTCTAATCAGATTCGATATCTAAAATCGTATCATTGTCTTTGATAATCAATATTCTTTCGTTATTTATATTAACTCTATCTGAGTAATTTTTATTTTGATATGAATCTATAATTTCAACTTTATAATTTCCATCACTAACATGACTTATTATAGATATTGAAATTATCAAAACAAAAAGAAGCTGCATAATTAAAAGTGATAGAGCAATTATACCTAAAACTTGTAGGGCTTTTTTCATACTGCAATCTAATTATAAAAATCGCAAAAAAAAATATATTAAATTATTAAATTAGAGATATGAAAAAACTAAAACTTTATAAATTCATTCCCTTATGGATATTTGGGTTTTTTGTATTGTTTTCTTTTGACTTATTCATGGAAGGAATTGTTTTTGAATGGTTAGAATGGAATGGAACTACTAAAAATGATTGGTTTTTTGTTTTATGGTGGGGTCTAAATTTTCTTTGGTTTTCATTTGGTGTAACTCAAATATATTTTAAACTTAAATAGCTTTGTTCAGGGCTTTTTTTATATTAGAGATATGAGAAAAATAATATTACTTACTCTTACAATATTTACTTTTTCTTGTAATTATAATAAAGATTGGAACATATACGGAGGTTCTCATAAAAGAACACAATATATAGATTCAGAAAAAATAAATAAGAAGAATATTTCAAAATTAGTTAAGACTTGGGAATATAGAACTTATGATAATGATAAAAATTCTGAAATTCAAACAAATCCATTAATTATAGGTGAAAAATTTTATGGGGTATCTCCAAAACTTAAACTTTTTTCGTTAGATGCAAAAACAGGAGTAGAAAACTGGATATTTGATCCCTTTCAAAATAATCAGAAATATTTTGACAAAGAAGATATCAGCATAAATGTTTGCAGAGGAATAACCTATTATGAAGATAATTTTAAAAATTCATTTATTTTTTACGGAGTAGGCTCAAAATTTTTCAAAATTAATTCTTTAACTGGGAATCCTGATTTAAACTTTGGTAATAGAGGTTACGTTGATTTACATAAAGGTCTTGGTGAAAATTCAAGTTCTTTATATGTGTCAATGACATCACCTGGAGTTATTTATAATAATTTAATAATTGTCGGTTCAAGAGTTAGTGAAGGAAATCCCGCAGCAAAAGGGAATATAAGAGCTTTTGATGCAAACACTGGAGAGCTAATTTGGGTTTTTAAAACAATACCTGAAGCGGGTAAGGACGGGCATGAAACATATGATAATCCAGATGCATATTTAAGACTTGGTGGGGCAAATGCATGGGCTGGATTAACATTAGATGAAAAAAGAGGTATTGTATATGCTCCAACAGGTTCTGTAAGTTATGACTTTTATGGTGGTGATAGAGTTGGTGATAATCTTTTTGCTAATTCTATTATTGCTATTGATGCTGAAAATGGAAAAAAAATATGGCATTTTCAAACAGTCCACCATGATGTTTGGGATAGGGACTTACCAACACCTCCTGTTTTATTTGACTATAAGATTAATGATTCAATTATACCTTCATTAGCTCAGGTTTCAAAGTCGGGCTATACATATTTATTAAACAGAGTTACTGGAAAACCAATTTATGATGTGATAGAAAGGCCTGTTCCAACAAATTCTTTGTTAATTGGAGAAAAATTATCAGAAACACAGCCAATACCAACCTTTCCTGATCCATTTTCAAGACAATCTGTCTCAATTCAAGATATTAACCCATTTCTGAACAATAAAGAAAAAGATAGTATTGGAAAGGTTTTTTCTTCTATTTCAAAAAATGATATTTTTTCTCCTCCATCAGAAAAAGGAACATTGATTTTTCCTGGCTTTGACGGGGGTGCAGAGTGGGGAGGACCTGCACTTGATCCTGTTAATAATATGTTGTACGTTAATTCGAATGAGATGCCTTGGATACTTACAATGAAAAAAGTTACAAATAATAGCTCGCAACCGATTAATATCTATAATAAGCAATGTTTAATGTGTCATGGAATTGATTATAAAGGATCTGGAAAAAATCCATCAATAATCGGTATGAGGGATAAATATAATTTTAAGGAGTTAAAATCAATAATTAAAAATGGAAAAGGCTTTATGCCTGGTTATGCATTTTTAGAAGATCAAAAAATGGAAGTTTTAATTAATTATATTTTACAGTTAAATGATGGAGATATGACTGATTTATCATTAATGAACCAGGAACTGTTTTACACTTCTACAGGATATAACAAATTTTTAACCAATGATGGTTATCCAGCTATTAATCCACCTTGGGGATCACTTAATGCCGTAAATTTAAATACCGGAAATATTGAATGGAAAATTCCTTTAGGTCAGACAGAAATTGGAAAAAAAAATAATATTTTGACAGGATCAGAAAATTACGGAGGACCTATAGTAACTAAATCAGGAATAATTTTTATAGCTGCTACATCAGATAAAAAAATTAGGGCTTTTGATAGTCGAAATGGAGATTTAATTTGGGAGAATGAATTACCATATGCTGGATTTGCTACTCCAAGTTACTATGAAATTAATGGTATACCTTACATTGCAATTGCTTCAGGCGGAGGAAAGCTTGGAACTAAATCAGGAGATACATATGTTGTTTTCAGTATTAAATAATTATTTTTAGATAGGTTTATGAAAAGACTACTGCTATTATTTTTTTTGATTATTGGATGTAATCAGTCCAATGATATTTCTGTTGATCCAGAAACTCATTTATTACCATACCCAAACCAAATCTTTTTACAAGAAAACACAATAAACTTAGGTGAAGGATTAAATGTATCTGATGGAATTTACAGTAGTTATTTGAAAGAGCAACTTCTTCTGAATAATATACCAAATGACAAAGGGGTAAAAGTTATATTTGAAAAGTCAAAACTAGATACATTGGGTGACGAAGGTTACCGATTAATAGCAAAAAACAATAAGATATCTATTTTATCGAATACTAAAGCAGGAATATTTTATGGTATCCAGACCTTAATTCAATTAGCTAAATTAGGAGTGGTACAAGAACTTGAAATTATAGATAAGCCACAATTTAAATGGAGAGCATACATGCTCGATGAAGGTAGATATTTTCAAGGAAAAGAAGTTGTGAAAACTATATTAAATGAAATGGCACATTTGAAAATGAATGTTTTTCACTGGCATTTGACAGATGATGCTGGATGGAGAATAGAAATAAAAAAATATCCTCTTTTAACACAGATTGGTTCTAAAAGAGATAGTACACAAATTAATTATCAAGGAAAAAAATGGGGTAGTGAAGTTTTTGATGGTGTCCCACATGAAGGTTTTTATACTCAAGATGATATTAAAGAAATTGTAGCTTATGCTGAGAATTTAAATATTACAATTGTTCCAGAAATAGCTATGCCAGGCCATGCATCAGCTGCAATTGCAAGTTATCCTTTTTTAGGATCTTCAACACAACCTATTAAGGTTCCCGAAAGGTTTGGTGTTGGAGAAGTTATATTTAATCCTGCAAGTCCAAAAACAATAACATTTATTCAGGATGTGTTGAAAGAAGTTTCAGATTTATTCCCCGGGGATATAATGCATATTGGTGGAGATGAAGCGAAATATGACCTATGGAAAACTAATGAAGATGTTAAAGCTCTTATGAAAAAAAATCAATTAGAAAATTACAGTGATGTTCAAGTGCATTTCACTAACAATATTTCTGATTACATTAATTCTGTCTTAGGAAAACGTATGATGGGATGGAATGAAATTATGGGTAATAATCTACATAATTGGGGAAATAATGATGATAACGCTACTACAAAACTTTCAAAAAATGCAATTATCCATTTCTGGAAAGGTGGCCTTGAAAACTTAAAGATAGCTATTGATGCAGGACATGATTTAGTAAATTCTGACCATAATTACACCTATTTAGATTATACATACGAGCAAATTAATCTGAATAAAGCATACAGTTTTAATCCTATACCTGATGGATTTACAAAAGAAGAAGCTGAACAAATTCTAGGCTTAGGGACTCAAATGTGGGGAGAATGGACACCAACTGAAAAAGAAGTCTACAGTCAAACATTTCCAAGAATTGCTGCTTATGCTGAAACAGGTTGGACGTTAACTAACAATAAAAATTATAAAAGATTTAAAGCTGCACTAATAGCATTATTTAAAAAATGGGAAGAAAATCTTGATTAGATTCTTACAATAAGAACTAACTTAGAATAAAAATTAACTATGAAAGAAGATAAGAATAAAAAATGGAAATTTTCTAAAGAAGATGACTCTTGGTCTATATTCAAAATAATGGGTGAGTTTGTAGAGGGATATAAAAAATTACATGCCATAGGTCCTTCTATCTCTATCTTTGGATCTGCTAGAACGAAACCTGATAATAAATATTATAAACTTGCGGAAGAAATTGCATCTGAAATTGTTAGTAGAGGTTATGGAGTTATAACAGGTGGAGGGCCTGGAATTATGGAAGCTGCTAATAAAGGTGCTAATATAAAAAAAGGTAAGTCAGTTGGGTTATGTATAAATATACCTCTAGAAGAGGATGAAAATATATTTATAGATAAAGACAAACGATTTAATTTTGAGTATTTCTTTGTTAGAAAAACAATGTTTATTAGATACTCTCAAGGATTTGTTTTTATGCCAGGCGGATTTGGAACTTTAGATGAATTTTTTGAAGCGATAACCTTAATTCAAACATATAAATCCGAAAAGTTCCCAATTATCTTAGTAGGTTCTGAATATTGGGAAGGAATAGTAGATTGGATGAGAAAAACTCTTGTTTTAGAAAATAATAACATTAATAAAGAAGATCTAGAATTATTTAAAATTGCCGATACAAAAGAGGAAGTAATAGATTTTCTTGAAGAATTTCATAATAATTATGACTTTAGCCCTAATTTTTAAATTAGAGATATGAAAAAAGCTCTATTAGTTTTTTTAATTACTGTTTTAACTGTTCAACTTACATTCAGTCAAATATGTTATGGATGTACTGGAGATAAGAGGGCCAACATAGATGATTGGACCAAGATGGCCAAAGAATTTAGAAATAATGAGCAGAGAGACCTTGATGAATCTGAATTTGATAAAGTAAGAGATAGGGTGAGAGAAAAAGCTGCAAGAAAGCTTGGATGGTCATCTTATGCTGAAATGGCTGCTGCAAGAAAGAAAAAAAAGAAGCAGCTTAGAAATGAGAGAAAAATGCGAGAGCTTGAGTATAGGATCAATAAAAGGAAAAGAAATGCCGAGTTAAGGAGAATTAAAAAAGAAGAGCGGATAAAAAGAAAAAATAAAAAACCTAAAAGATGATTAATTGTATATATACAATAGTGATATTTTTAATGATTTCATTTCCCAATACAGAATGTCTTCTTTCAGAAAATAATAAAGGATGTCATTTGTATGGTAAAATCAAATTTGTTGAATATGGTGAAGATTACAAAGTTAAATTTGTAAAATATGGTGAGGATTTGAGGATAAAATATGTATGGTATGGTCAAGATAAGGTTGGAAAATGGAAAGTTGTTGAGTATGGGGAAGACTACAAAATAAAAATAGTTGAGTATGGGGAAGACTACAAGGTTAAAGACGTATGGTATGGACAAGGCTGTGACTAAAATTCTTAAATTAGAGATATGAAAAAGTTGCATAGATATCCAGATAAAGGATATATTGGAGGGGTGTGCCACGGATTAGGCGAACACACTAAGGTTGACCCTATTATTTGGAGAGTATTAGCAATTTTAGGACCATTTCCAATTGGTTACATAATATTCTGGATTGTTTTAAAAAAGGCTTGATTTATTTACATTAGGGTATGAAAAATCTTTTATTCTATTTATTATGCTCTCAATTTTTGATTTGTCAAATTCCTCATGACAAAAAAATAATAAGCTCATTGTATGTTTATGATTTAGATAGCAGAAAATCTACTCTTTTATTTAAGGAGGAAAGACATTTTGAAGCTCCCAATTGGTCCAAAGACGGAAATTATCTATATATAAATAGTCAAGGTAAACTAGAAAAATATGATCTTAAGGGTAACAATTTAGGAGTAATCAATACAGGTAGTTTAGATAAATTAAATAATGATCATGGTGTTTCATTTGATGGAAAAGTTTTATTTTTTTCATCTGGTAAAAATGAAATTCAAGGTCACTCATCATATATTTATAGTATTCCATTAGCTGGAGGCAGCCCAAAATTACTTACTAAATTTTCTCCATCATATTGGCATGGTGTATCAGCGGATGGTAAGTATATAGTCTATTGTGCTGAAAGAGACGGAAATTATGATGTATATAAGTTAGATTCCGAAGGAGGAGTTGAAGTTAGATTAACATTTGACGATGGACTAGATGATGGTCCAGAATATTCACCTGATGGTAAGTATATATACTTCAATTCATATAGAAGTGGTAAAATGCAGATATGGAGAATGAATAGTAAAGGATCTGATGCAGAACAAATAACTTTTGACAAATATTCAAATTGGTTTCCACATATATCTCCAAAAAATGATTTAGCAGTAATAATTAGCTATACAGAAGATCAGAAGCAACTTCATCCTTTCGGAAAAAATGTAAAACTAAGGCTGATTAATTTGAATACTAAAAAAGTGACAGATCTAACAGATATTTTTTATGGTGGACAAGGGACTATAAATGTTAATTCTTGGAATCCTGATGGAACAAAATTTTCTTATGTTAAATATTCATTAGAAGATATATAAGATTGCTTTAAATTATTAAATTAGAGATATGAGGAGGGTTCTTCTGCTATTATTTTTATTTACCTATGCTTTAGTTAGCTCACAAGAATATAAGATAACAAAAGTCAATGGCTGGAATGTAAGGTTTTTAAATAGTAGAGTAATGATTAAAGATGATTTTTTAAGATTTACTTACAGAAAAAGACCTCCTGTTGATGCTAAGATTATTAATGTTGAAGTAAAAGATGATAAAAAATATTTCTATGCAGAAGTTGAACCTCCTTTAGAGCAGTTGTATTATATCCTTTATAAAAATAGGAAAAAGATTATCTTAGAACAATATATGATTGTTAATGGTGATAACATAGAAATAAAAATGCAATTATCTCAGGTTGATTAAATTCTTAACCCATATATTAAAAAACTAATAAGTATACCCTATGAAAAAGTATCTATATTTCATTTTTCCAATATATTTTGCAGTTAGGGCTATAATCTTGGCAGGTGATGGTAATTTCAACTTTGGATTTTATCTAAGAGTGTTTTTATTTATACTCTCACTTTATTGGAGTTTAAAAGAATTTAAAAAATAAAATTTAAATTAGGAATATGAAAAAGCTACTTCTTGTTTTACTGTTTGTTCCTTTAGTTTCTTTTGGGCAAACGAATAAAATTAATGACTACAAAGTAACTATTCTTTCCACAATGCTTTCTGACACTCATATTGGTGAATGGGGATTTTCAGCAATTATAGAAGCTGATGGTCAAAGAATTTTATTTGATACCGGCTCCAGAGAAAATACTGTTTTACAAAATGCAAAGGAACTAAACATAGACTTAAACAATATAAAAGATGTTTTTTTAAGCCATAACCATAAAGACCATACAGGAGGATTAATCACTTTAAGGGAAAAACACCCTAATTCATTTTCTAATGCTCACGTAGGAGAGGGAATATTTTATTCAAGACCTAATTCAAGAGGTTCTGACCACTATATTCTAAATAATAAAAATAAGATTCAAAACCTTGGTGTAAATTTTATATCTCACACAAAGCCTTCTCAAATCATTCCTGGTATATGGACAACAGGAAAAGTTCCAAGAAAATATGATGAAAAAAACTGGAGTGAATTGGGGAAAATGATTGATTATAATGGTAAAATAACAGAAGATACTATTCCAGAAGACCAATCATTATTTTTTGATACAGAAAATGGAATAGTTCTTATAAGTGGTTGTGGACACGCAGGTCTTGCAAACACTTTAGAATATGTAAAAACAATAATGCCTGACAGACCGATTTATAAAATTCTTGGAGGTTTTCATCTACTAAAACTTGATAATGAAAAGCTCAAATGGACTGCAAATAAAATGAAAGAAGCTGGGGTTAAATATTTTGTAGGAGCTCATTGCACTGGCATAAATTCTACTTACAAAATAAGAAAATTTATAGGGTTATCATCTAAAAACGCTTTAGTTGGTTCAGTTGGAACGTATATTAACAAAGACGGTATTGTTCCTGGATATATGGAGTAGTTATTTTATTTCCCTTAGTAGTAACAATTATTAAATCATACATTAAAAGACATAGAATGAAACTAACACTTAAATTTGTATTAATAGGCCTACTAATTCTTTCTTTTAGTAGTTGCAAACAAAAAGAGACATCATTAACAAATTCTAAAGTAAATCAGTACGCCAAATTCATTTCAGATATGAAATCAAAAGGATTTACTACTGGCAATATTTTGGTTTATGAAAATGGAGAAATCGTTTTTCAAAGTTCAGATGGTTTGAGATCTATTGACCCAATAGATTCTTTAACCTTAAACTCTCAATTTCGTTTAGCATCAGTAAGTAAGCAATTCACAGGTGTAGCTATAATGAAGCTTAAACAAGCAGGTAATTTAGACTATGATCAAAAAGTCAATACTATATTAACGGATTTTCCACACGATAACATTACAATAAAACATTTACTACACCATACCTCTGGAATTGCCGATTATATAGAAATAATAAAAGAAAATTTTGTGCCTCAAAATTCAACTAAAAGATATATCCTGGGTAATAACGAAGTCTTAAACATTTTTTACGACACTAATCCAAAACTTAATTTTCAACCTGGAGAAGAATTTGAATACAGCAATACAGGGTATCTGGTTTTAGCCTCAATCGTAGAAAAAGTTTCAAAGCAACACTTTCGAGATTTTTTAAAGGAGAATATTTTTGAACCCTTTGGCATGAGTAGCACAACACTCTTCAATTATCAAGAAGATAATGACCCTAATATGCCTAACCGTGTATTTGGTTATCAAAAAGCACTAAATCAAAAAGACTATAAGCTAAATGACTATCATATTGTTAATGATGTAAGAGGCGACGGAGGAATATACTCTACATTAAATGACTTGTACAAATGGAATATGGCACTGGTAAATTATAAAGTTCTTCCAAAAGAATATTTAGATGAAGCTTGGTCTTGGGGAATACTCAATAATGGTGAAAAGACAAGATATGGATTTGGATGGTCCCTTGAAGACAAAACAAAACCTAAAACTGTTTCTCATTCTGGTGGATGGGTTGGATTTACAACTTACTTATTTAATGAAATTGAGACTAAAAGTGGATATATTGTTCTTACTAATAACAGTTCGCGTGTTTTAGCTGATATTAAAAAGGCCGTTGATAGTATAAGAGCAGATGTTCCGTAAATTAGAGAAATGAAAAAGGATAAGAGGAAAAAATGTGGTTGTGGAAACACAAAAAATTCAGAAGGATATTGTGATGGCTCACACCATAACAAATGATAAAATTCTTAAATTAGAGATATGAAAAGGTTATTTCTACTTACTTTTTTGATAATATTTGCTTGTGATTCTTATCAAAATTCAAAAAATCATATTAATCCTACTCAAACAATAGAAACAATAACACTATTAGGGGATACGCTAAGAAGTCCCGAAATAAATAAAGGAAAATCATTTGATCAATTTAAATCAGCACAAATCACCTATTTTGATAATCAAAATAATGCTGAAGCTCTAATTTGGTACGGGCGAAGAACAGCTTATATGGGCTACTATAAAGAAGCTATTAAGCTTTTTACCTTAGGAATAAAAACCCATCCTAATGATGCTCGTTTTTATCGTCATCGAGGTCATAGATACATTTCTACCCGTCAATATGATAATGCAATAAGTGATTTTGAAAAAGCAGTACAATTAATTGATCAGAAAACAGATCAAATAGAACCTGATGGTTTGCCAAATGCAAAAAATATTCCTCTAAGTACACTTCACGGTAATATATGGTATCATCTTGGTCTGGCATATTATCTTAAAAACGATATGAACAATGCACTCAAAGCATTCAACAATAGAAGTGTTACTCATAAATACGATGATAATATTGTTTCAGGTGGTCATTGGTTATATATGATCTATAGAAGACTAAATAAAATTGAAGAATCCATTGCTGTTGTTAATGAAGTTTACCAAAACATGGACATAATAGAAAATATGAGCTATCATCAATCATGTTTATTTTACAAGGGGGTGCTTAAGGAATCTGAACTCGTAATTGATGAAGTTGCTTTATATAGCTTAGCCAACTGGTATGTATATGAAAAAAATGATACTTTAAAAGCTAAAACATATTATCAAAAGTTGCTTAGTACAGGCAATCCATATTCGTTTGCCTACATTGCTGGAGAAGCTGACTGGGTTAGATTATTTGAATAAAACTTAAATTCTTAAATTAGAGATATGAAAAAGACACTTTACTTATTATTCTTTATTATTTGTATTCTTTATATAATAGTATCAACATATATATTGTTTTATGATGGACCAATTAATAGACCAAAGCTACTAACCATATTATTAATGTTATCCGCTTTGGCAGGAGCATTTTATTCATTTAAAAAAATGAAAAAATGAAAAAACTACTTCTTGTTTTATTGTTTATCCCATTTGTTTCTTTTGGACAAGCTAATCAGATAAGGCCGAGTCAAAAGTCAAGTGTCACTCAGTATGTTGGAGTGGATACGCAGATAACCATCAACTATAGTCGTCCTGCAGTGAAAGGTAGAGTAGTCTGGGGTAATATGGTCCCTTATGGATTAGCTTCAGCCGATAGATATTCTAACGGTAAACCATTTCCATGGAGAGCAGGTGCAAATGAAAATACAACGATAGAATTAAACAATGAAGTTAAAATAGAAGGAACTGCTTTGGCAGCAGGTAAATACAGCATTCATATGATTCCTTCAGAAACAGATTGGATTATTATATTCAACAAGAATAATAACCAATGGGGTAGCTTCAGTTATGATGAATCGGCAGATGCGCTAAGAGTAACAGTTACACCAGTTGAGGCTCCTTTTCAGGAATTTCTTATCTACAACTTTGGAAATATTACTGAAAATTCTGTGGTTGCATTCCTACATTGGGAAAAACTCAAAATTCCATTTCAAATAAACCTTAATTAGAGGTATGAAAAAACTAATTCTACTATTACTGTTTATTCCATTTGCATATTCACAAGAAAGGTATATTACTGATGAAGAATTTAAAGAGAAAGTTATATGGCTTTTACCTCATGAGGAGAATCTTCCATTAAGTAATGTTATAAAAAAAATCCCTGGCTATAGAGGGGGTAGATGGGAAGTAGATGGCATTCTACATTTAAATATCCCTACTGGAATTATTTCAAGTCATGTGAAATATATTGAGATACCTCAAAGTCGTACTTTTATAACCTCAAAATGTGATTGCGGTATAATAATCAAAACTATTGTAACAGAAAAGGAGTTTAATAGTAGAGATAATATCCTGAATAGACTTAATTTAAAACGTAGTAAAAAACGAAAAAAAAAGAATTAGAGACATGAGAAGACTCTTTCTATTATCATTATTAGTTTTATTTCTTTTACAGGGGACTTTATTTGCTCAAAATTCCTTGGAAAGACTTGAGACTTCACCTCGTCATCATGAATGGGTTAAAATTAATACAAATACAAATGAAATTAATAGTTTTTTGGTATACCCAGAAGTGTCTGAAAAAGTTCCTGTAGTTGTTCTTATCCATGAAAATAGGGGACTCAACGACTGGGCACGAAGTATGGCAGATCAAATTGCAGAAATGGGATACATTACAATTGCACCCGACTTTCTTTCAGGTACAGCACCAAATGGAGGTGGAACAATTGATTATGAAAATTCAGATGATGCACGAACGGGGATATATAATCTTGACCCCGCTGTCATTAATGACATCTTAAATAAGACTGTGGATTATTCCAAAAAGATTGCTTCTAGTAATGGAAAGGTAGTTGTTATTGGGTTTTGTTGGGGTGGAAGCCAATCATTTCAATTTGCAACTCAATCTTCCGAAATTGAAGCAGCAATTGTTTGCTATGGAACTGGTCCTAGTGATATGGCTTCTTATTCTAATATTAAGGCACCTGTGTATGGGTTTTACGGAGGAAATGACAATAGAGTAAATGCAACAATTTCAGCTAGTGCATCTGCTATGCAAGCATCTGGAAACCCATTTGAACCAATTATTTATGATGGGGCAGGGCATGGTTTTTTTAGAGCTGGAGAGGATGAAAACGCAACTGAAGCAAATCGTTTAGCAAGAGAACAAGGAATTCAACGTTTAAAAGAAATTTTAAAAGGACTTTAGATGGTCAAATTTAATTTCATATTCTTCCAACTTTTTCCAGATGTCTCTAAACTCTTTTATCCCTTCCTTTTATTATAGCCCATATCCATACACATATTGCAAAAAAAACTGGCCCATACATCCAATCTTCATCTCCATAAGCCCAGCTGACATCTGTCATTAATGCACCCAAAATAAAAAACCCACAACAATACTTGACTATTTTCATTTGCTTTTAATTAAAGGTAAAGAAATCAGGTAATTCTTCAATTTCCCATAAGCAAATACATTTATCTGAGTATATTCTGTCCATTTCTTCACATTCTTCATTAATAGTGATTATTGGTTCTGGGAAATTAAAAGGTTTTTTTTCTAAATTAATGGGTCTCCAATTAGCTGTTAATATATCTGAGTTTGTTTGTAGATTAACAAAAGAAGTGGTCATTAAGTATTTTGATTTAGACTGTTTTATTCTAAATATTGATTTTTTAATATCCTTAAAAGAGAAATGAACAAGACAGTCTCTTACAAACATTAAATCACCTTTTGGTAATTCTGAACTTGTAATATCAGAGAAATAGAAGTTTACATTAGTTTTTTTATATTTTTTATTATTCTCATCTATAGATTTTTGAACAATATCTAAGCCTGTATAACTAATGTTTTTCATGTTGAGTTTTCTCATCCAGTTAAAATCTCCACAGGGAATGTCAATAATTGATTTTATGTTAAACTTCTCTATTACATTTTCTAAACCTTGAAGTAGAGTTTTAGTGTTTTTTATTTCAGACCCAATTCCAGATCTACTCTCTTTACTTTCCCAATAATTTTCATTATATATTATTTCAAATCTTTCTTTTATGTTATGTTTTGAAAATTTTGATTCAGAAAAATTATTGTAATATGATATCTCATATTTAGTCTTTCTTTTCTTCATTATATCTTAAATATAAAAATTCTTAAATTAGAGATATGATATGAAGACAAAAAATATAATTAGGATTATATGTGGATTTGTATTTGCAGGTGCAGTTGTTTATTATTTATTAAATAATGACTATATAATGGCTGGTTTTCAATTTCTTATATTACTCTTCTTAATTATAATACCTCTCATATATAAGAGATATGAATAAAAAAAACCCCCTTAATTAAAAGAGGGTTTTTTAGTTAATTTATTTTCAACCAAATTATTAATCATTTGGAGGTCTACCATACTGAACAACTCTTATAATTTGATCTTGTTCATTTATGTATAATCTTTCATAGAAATTAATTGATTCACTTGTCCCATCTTTAACATATCGAGTCTCTGTAAAAGCAGTAGTTACAACTCTGTTTTTTGAATCCTCCATTTTTAAAGGCATAATGAATATATAGTCTCTTGATATTGAATCCCAATTTGATTGTCTTTCAACAATAAAATCAGTATTTGTCATATCAACATCAAAAACTCCACCTATATCTGCAGGATGGAATTTAACAGTTTCTGCAGATAAATCTACCATTGTTTGAGGATCCATGTTTTCATAGGCATCCAAAAATGTTTTTACTAGATCATAGTCTTTTTGATCACCTGCCATATATCCCTTTTCAAAACGAGAGTCATCAAGTAGCCACTTTCCTGCAATCTTTTCTGATTCAACAGAAGTGTTACAAGATGTAAAAGCTGTGGCTATAATAAATAGTGAAAGTATTTTTTTCATTTTATTGATTTTAATTTATAGCAATATATGTAAATTTGAGATATGAAAAATTTGAACCGATTAAGAAATTATTTTATTTCAGGTCTTCTTTTCTGGATACCTCTAATTTTAAGTGTCATCGTTATTAAGTCCTTCTTAGAACTTATTAATAGTCTCGTTCCACAAAAATACCTACCAGAAGCTATATTTAATTTAGATACTACTATTCCAGGATCTGGAATTATCTTGGTATTGTTAATCATACTTATCACAGGAGTATTGGTTACTAATATATTAGGCCGAAAGTTAGTAGCCCTATGGGAAAAGCTCCTTAATAAAATTCCAGGTTTTCGAAACATATATAACATATTAAAAAAAGTTTCTGATACTGTATTTAATACTTCAGATGAAAGTTTCAGAAAGGCATTTTTAATTCAATATCCAAGCAAGGGGATTTGGGTAATCGCATTTCAATCAGGTGATTACAGAGGCGAAGCTGAATCTATTATCGGTGAAGAAACCATAAATCTTTTTGTGCCAACCACCCCTAATCCAACTTCAGGTTTTTTTGTCTTGATAGCGAAAAAAGATGCATTCGAACTTGATATGAGTGTTGAAGCGGCATTCAACCTGGTTATCTCTGCAGGCGTTGTGACACCTAACTCGGTTAAAATTAAGGATGAGAAGTGAGAACTCATTTCTGTGGAGAATTAATTAGAGGTTTTTTTATACATTAGAGATATGAAAAAGATTATTTTACTAATAGCAGTATTGAGCCTATTGGCTTGTTCTGAAAACCCTAATAAAAAATCTAGTGAATGGATCAACCTCTTTGACGGAACTTCATTAGAAGGCTGGAGGGCTTACAACGGAGATCAAATGCCACCGGGATGGAAAATTGTAGACAGTATTTTGACCTTTACTACCGCCCAAATCTTTGAAGAGGATTATGACTACACTGGAAGTAGGGACATCATTTATGGGGCTGAAGAATTTGATAATTTTGAACTCTATGTAGAGTGGAATATTCCCAAGGGAGGCAACAGCGGTATTTTTTATCATCTCAAGGAAGGATATAGCGGCCCTCCTGTTGTAGCTCCGGAATACCAACTCTTGGACGATGAAAACTATGCCCAAATTCACAATTGGGAATTAAAGGACTGGCAACTTACTGCAGCTGACTATGCTATGCACGTAGCCGATAAGACCAAAAAAATACTTTACCCACCCGGCCAGTGGAACAGTAGCAGGATTATTTTTACACCCGAAAATGTGGAACACTGGTTAAATGGTATTAAAGTACTATCTTTTGTGCCTTGGTCTGAGGATTGGGAAAAAAGAAGAAACTCTGGTAAGTGGAACGATGCACCAGATTATGGTAAATATAAAACGGGTTACATTGGTTTTCAAGACCACGGCAGTAATTTATACTTTAGAAATATTAAAATCAAAAAACTTTAAACACATCACCAATGAAAAAAAGAGATTTTTTAAAAACCTCACTTGCAGCTGCATCAACTGTTTTTTTACCAAAATCGATCATGGCCCTGGGAATAACAGAAAACAAATTAAGAACAGCTCATATAGGCATTGGAGGTATGGGAAGTTCTGATCTCAAATCGATTACTTCTCATCCCGATGTACTGGTAGTGGGACTTTGTGATGTTGACTCCAATGCTATTAGAAAAGCCAGTGAGATTCATCCAAATGCCAAAACGTATAAAGATTATCGTGTAATGCTTAAAGAAATGGCAAATGAAATTGATGCCGTAATAGTCTCGACACCCGATCACACCCATGCGCCCGCCTCCATTATGGCAATGGAAATGGATAAACCCGTTTATTGTCAAAAGCCGTTGGCACATCACGTATCCGAAGTGCGAGCAATGCGAAAAATAGCAGAAGAAAAAAACTTAGTCACCCAAATGGGGATTCAGGTGCATTCCTTTTACGACTATAAACTGGCTACTCTTTTAATTCAATCGGGTATTATTGGTAAGGTAAGCCGGGTAAGGGCTTGGTCTCCCAAAAATTGGGGGTATGATGGGCTAAAGCCCAATGGAAGTGACCTCGTACCTTCGAACCTTGACTGGAACCTTTGGTTGGGAACGGCAGAAGAGCGCCCCTTTAAAGAGAATGTATACCACCCCGCGAACTGGAGAAAGCTAATCGATTTTGGTTGTGGTACCTTAGGAGATATGGGGGTTCATATTTTTGACACCCCTTACAATGCGCTGGCTTTAGACGTTCCAAATACAATTAAAAACAGATGTAGAAAGCCCAATGGCTTTGGTTACCCCGAAAAAAATGAAGTAATATTCACTTTCCCGGGGACGCAATACACTACGGAAAATTTTGAATGGGTTTGGCATGATGGAAAAGGTGCTCCCAAGCCGCACAAAGAACTCAGACTGCCCAACAAAGAGAAATTACCTTTGCAAGGTGCCATGTTTATGGGAGAGAAAGGTAGACTGCTTTTGCCTCACTTTATGGAATCACCACGTTTGATTGTTGACGGCGAATACCAACCAATAGAGGTCAAAAAATTCGACCCCGAAGGAAAGTTGGGTATCTCGGTCAACGATTATGAAAGGGATGCACCCAAACACTACCATCAGTTTGTAGAAGCATGTTTGGGTAGAGATGAAACTTCCGCTCCATTTTCCTATTCTTCAAGATTAACAGAAACCATTTTATTAGGAGTGATTGCGGGAAGATTCCCAAACAAAACCTTACACTGGGACAGTCAAAAAGCTGTGTTTAAGGAAAATGAAGCCAATGTTTTTTTAAAAGGGATGGAACGAAAGTTTTAGTTTATTTACCTATGCAGAA